>Ga0315273_10002707_pt1 | contig 21052 bp, 19 predicted proteins | sample YL17G02_0_MG_FD_205753 | JGI IMG/M metagenome (GOLD analysis project Ga0315273, IMG submission 205753) | Sediment microbial communities from Yellowstone Lake, YNP, Wyoming, USA - YL17G02_0 | ecosystem: Environmental > Aquatic > Freshwater > Lake > Sediment | place: USA: Wyoming | collected... | reverse complement strand
ATGTGAAGAGGGAGGACCTCCCCAGGGGGAGGGATGTCGAGTCCCGGAAGTTCCTCAGGATCGTGCTCCACACGGCCTATCGTGAGAAGGTGTTCGAGGTCCACCCCGATAGGGGAGGGAGCCCCGAAGCATTCAAGGCCGTCGTCAGGGCGCACACCATCCTGGGCGACCCGATCCTGCGAGACATCTACGACAAGGGCGAGGCCCCACTGGATGGACTCGAGCTGGGGATGAAGATCGACTGGACCAAGCTCGGGAAGTACAGAAGGGGAAGCCTGGCCGACCAGGAGGGAACGACGCTCTTCCTGATGATCATGGAGAGGTCCGGCATTCCCAACATCGCCCCCAGGTTCGCACCCAACGACCCGGAGTTCGACAACTACTCGTGGGAGTTCTCGGTCCCGGGCATCGACAAGAACATCATCCTGTCCATCGTCGACGACGAGGACGAGGTCCTGAAGTTGACGGATGGACAGAACATCTCCGACGAGATCATGCCGTTCAAGATCTACATCTACATCCCCAATGTGAGGATGGTCTTCGTCCGCAAGCAGGACAGCGTGGTCACGGATCCAGACGGCATCCAGGGTGTGGTGAGGGGGAAGTTCTCCGGTGCGGAGTTCAGGGACATCAACTTCCTCAGCACGACCGACCACGATGAGGCGAGGAGATTCATCACCGATGGTGACCTCGAGTCGGCACTCGGGCGCTATGCGTCCGGTACCTACGAGGAACCCACGCCGAAACGCAATTCAGCTGAACCGGAGAGTGCGAAGCTCGTCGATCCGTACGAGCAACACAGGGTCGAACAGAAACATCTCCAGGATCTGGTCTCGCTGTCGAGACGGAGATGGCGTGAGGAGGAGCATCCCGACCATGACAGGCTGAGGCCGGGATCGCACCTGAAACCGGAGGAAGAACCGATCGTGAAGATCTCGGAGTCGTGATGGAATTCGAGCGGCTCCGCAAATTCCGCTCTCGGAGGCACGAGCGTCAGCGAGTGCCGTGCGGAGTTCGAGCGAAGCGAGAGGGGCTTGCCACGTGGTCGATCTCTCATGATGGGCGATGAGGAGAGGGACAGGGCCGTGTGGACGATCCTGTCCCTCTTGCTCGAATGACATCGATGTCAGGCCTCGTCACAACAGCATGTCTCGACAGGCTCCTCGCAGCACACATCATCGTCAGCCTCGATCTCCACCGGCTCCTCGCAACAGCCCTCATCGTCCACGGCGGCAACCTCGACGACCTCCTCGGTACATCCGCAACATCCCTTGTCGTCTACCATGTCTGATCGACCTCCCTCGTTCTGTTCCCGTCGGATGCGGGATCTTCTGAAACCGAATTGCACATCTGGAATGGTCAGCACATCGATGCTCTGCCCCGTGGGTCATGGAGGGGAGCTCGTTGTTCGCAACCGTGAATCTCAGCGAGACCCACCGGTCTCCATTTGCGAAGCTGGTTTCGAAACGGTTGATGTGGCGGACGAGGCGGCGGCATCATCCTTGAACAGTGGTGCCGCTCCCTTGTCCACCGCCTCGGTCGTCCCGAGATGATACCAGTTTCCGTTGTAGTAGATGACGGGACGGCCGTCCTCGGAGTGGGCTTGTCCATCTGGACCGATGAGTATCCTGTTCCCACCCGGTGTGGTCACGGTCTGGGACTGTCCCATTGGTTGAGTCTTCTGCGTGGATGGAGCAACTTGAGAAGATGCTCCGCCCACGGGATTCCATCCTCCCTCTCCCTTGGCGTACTCCACCCACGGATCTCCAGGTCCCTCCTGAGCCCAGTGCCTTCCGGCCTCGTCCTTGTACCATGCGTTCCCACCGGCATCCTGACCGAGCATCTTCCCCTTGTACGGCTTCCATGCTGACGAGTCATCCTTCGATACCGGGACCCACCCTCTTTCGCCCTTCCTGTACTGGACCCAGTCGTCCGTCCCAGGATCCTGATGCCAGTAGTTGCCAACCTCGTCCTGATACATCTTTCCCTTGACCGATGGGTCGTCCGGGAGGAACTTGCCCTTCTCCTCGTAACCCTCCCCCTTGCCAGTCTCTGCCCACTCCCCACCTTTCTTGATGTACTGCTTCCACTCCTGTCCCTCACTCCCTCGGTAGAAGAAGTTGCCACGAGGATCTAGGAACCAGTCCCCACCGGTGTTGGCATCCTTGCCGAGCATCCTGCCATGGAAGCCGCCAGCCTGAGGATCGGAGGTATCCCACCACTGCGACGATGCCGCCATCTTCGCCATGACATCATCCAGCTCGTCTACGATGTCGTGATGACCTTCGGCGTCGAGCCTTCTTGCGATGACATTCAGCCTCTTGATCTCCTCGTTCATGATATGGCACCTCCGAGTAGTTGGATAAGATGATTCCGAGAGAGACTATGTTTGTCCTTCTTCAGAAGAGGTGAAAGAGGATGCCCATCAGCATCAACCTGATATCCGGAAGCGGTGCCCACCAGGGAAGGGGATCATGGATCTTCTCTGGGATGGCACGACGCATCGTACAGTTCGCAGACCCGAACGAGTTCGAGATCGTCGTGACGGAAAAACCGGACCTGTCTCGTCCATACGATGTCTATCACTACCTGCACTCCACGCTGGCCGTGAACCATCAGGAGAAGCTCCATAGGTCGCTGGTAACCGTCGTCGCCCTCGATGATATCGCAGAGCACAGGACGTTCGCCAGCAAGAGGGAGACCCTCCAGAAATGCCGCAGGATGAGCACCATCTGCAGGGATGTGAGGGATTCCCTCATCTATCAAGGGGCCCCAGAGGGCCTGATAGAGTACACCCCCATCGGCGTGGATCTGGAGGCATTCGCGCCGACCGGTGAGGATAGGGAGGCCGTCCTCGTTCGCCGTGGCGGGACATTCATCGATGGACAGGTGAGGATCGGGCTCGTCGGGAGGTCGTATCCGGATGGGAGGAAGGGTGAGGAGTTCCTCTCCAACATCCTCACAGAGCTGTCGATGAGGAACGCTGACACGGGTTCGGCCAAGGATTCGTTTTGTATGGTGTTCATCGGAGCATGGAACGGGAAGGCCATCATCGAGAAGGCATCACTCTACGACACCTTCCCAAGGGTCGAATACGATGAGCACATCATCGATGAGACATGCACCTACGAGGACTACCCAGATCTCTATGAGACCCTGGACGGCATCGTCGTGACCTCCAAGACGGAATCCGGCCCCGCCTGCATCCTAGAGGCGCTGGCGAAAGGTCTCCCCATCATCTCGACACCTGGGGGGATGGCCAACGAGTTCCTCACGAGGAGGATGCGGAGGACCAAAGACAAGATCGGGGCCGTCATCTCCCACAACGATGTTCACGGATTCGTCGACGCCATCGAGGAGCACATCCTGAATCCCGAATTCAGGAGATCCGTGGAGATCAGAAGGGGGGTGTCTCAAGTCCTCGTGGACCCCGGAGTCGCCCCATCGATGAGCCATGGCGAGGAGTTCCCGGACGAGTATCCGTACTCCTGGGAGAACTGGGCGGCGAGATTCCAGCGCATCTATCGGGAGATGGCGGCGGAGATGGAGGGAAAGCAGTTCTTCCTGGATCACCTGAACCTGAGCGAGAAGGAGAGCATCGAGGACACCTTCCATCAGAGGGCGGATTCGTCCCTTCCCGATCTGTACCTCGAGAACTTCATGAACGTGATGGACTACTGCAAGAGGGGGATCGGACTCAAACACTTCGCCAACATCCTCCGCAAGAAACCGGCCATCATCGTCGGTGTTGGCCCGAGCCTCACGGGACAGCTCCCGCTCATCGAGCGGCACCAGAATGATGTCGTGATCATCTCCTGCGATGCCGCCATCCCCGTCCTCACCAGGAATGGCATCACACCACACGTGGTCGTCGTGGCGGATCCGACCGAGAGGCAGATCGCCAACTTCCACGGGACGGATTGCTCGGGGTTCCTGACGGTGATGCCGACCATCGTTCATCCGATGGTCTTCCACGAGAGCAGAAAGTCGGATTGTCACACCATCTGGTACAACATCATCCAGGATGGCTCCCTCATCTGTCGCCTCATCCCCAAGGTCGTGGGACAGAAGGGAGGGCTCATCCCCGGCGTCCTCACGACGGGGATGGCCCTTCAGGTTGCGATGTACATGGGATGCTGGCCCATCACGTTCGTGGGACACGATCTGTGCTGGTACGACGTGAATGGGGATGGCTATGCAGAGGGCGTCGCTCCGTCCAAGATAGAGTGGCAGAGAGCCAACAAGATGGCGGGGAAGGATGTCCTGATCGTTCCTGACATCCACGGCGATCGGGTGACGACCGAGATCAACTTCTTCGTCTTCACGGACTGGGTGAACAGGCTCCTCCAGAGTGGGGGGCTCCGCATCCACAACTCGACAGGATGTGGCATCCTGTATGGAGAGAACATCGTCCAGATGCCACTGGAGGGATGGATCGAGGGGTTCTCCCAGCATCATGATGCGGCGGAGGATCTCGCCATAAGATTCGGGGCCATCCAGAATCAGGTCGATCAGGACTGCTGCCATCAGTATGATGAGGAGACGATGGTCCGCATGAGATCTCTCGCATGAAACAAGGTGTTTGGTTTTGCTATGTGGTATAAGACCTTCAAGAGGAGGTGATATCATATGGCATCACCAAGTTTGACTTGGAAGAAGCACACGAGTCCCACCAGCGGCGGGGCGACGAAGACCGAGATCACGATGGGGACCGTGACGGCCAACGCCTGGTCGACGGCCATCTGCTACAACATCGAGGTCGCAGTCAACGGCGTGCAGAACTTCAGATTGTGGATGAACGACAGCACAGCCATCGTCAACGGCACGGCGATCAGCCTCGGAAGTGCGACCAAGACGTGGGGAATCAGGGGGACGACGACCACCACGCTCGCCGGGACGACCTCGTTCTTCGCCAGCAAGGGTGGGGCATGGGGCGCTGCGACGAGCCTCGCCGCCGACTTCAAGGCCGCCCCGAACAACTCCGTCGGAGCAGGGAAGGCGATGGGGTATGGAACGAGCGTCGGAGTCAGCACATCGAGCGTGAGCAAGTATGCGTTCCTGTCCATCAAGCCGCATGTCAGTGCGTACGATGGCGAGCATACGGGGTTCACCTATCAGGTCGGATATGATTTCTCATAAGGAATCATGATGAGGTCTCCCGATACAACGGGAGACGGATGGGCGGAATCAATGCAATGAGACGTCCATCTCCCCTCATCAAGGAGCTAGAAAATGGAAGACGTTCGTGTCCTCGTCTCACCGAAGTACCCCCTTTTTTGGGAAGCCATATATCCATCTCATCTCGATAAAATCAGGGTCCCCATCTGCCAACGATGTGGCAAGCTGATCAGGATCTCATCCTATGACCGTATCGTGTGCAACAACAGCATCGATGTCGACTCGAAACCCACACCGTGTGTATCGGAAGATGTGTCATTCGACCCTAATGACGGAGCCCTGATCGTCTCCCTTCAGAATGGTGTCATCTGCGAGTTCGATGCGGATGGCAACGACACCATCAACTTCAGGTACCTCCCGACCGATGGCATCCAGGCATTCGGACTCGTCGATCCTTTCCTCGATCCTGCCCCGTTCTATATGCTGAATCTTCGAACCGGAAATGTCGAGGTCTGCACATCGATGACGGGGGTGGCAGTGCCGATCGGAATCGGGATCGAATACCCCACCAAGGATGGTAGCAACCTCGTCCCGATCTCGAACGTCCTCTCGAGATATGGACAGGGAGGAGACCTCATCCACTACAAGCATGCCATCGCTTCCATCGAAGGATCGGCATCCGTCCAGGGAAATGGCGAGGTCGAGATGGGCAGATTTAGGATGGACGAGAAGGTCCTCGACATCTCCAACATCGTCATCGGATACAAGTGTCAAATCCCCGGAGAATCCGGCGAGATGGAATGGGACGTTCAGGTGAAAGTCAATGTCGATTGCCGATCCCACATCCCATTCATCACCACCAAGGCGACCAGGAAGTCCCAATGAACCCCCCGTCATTCACCGTCGGTCACGAGATGAGTCTGCAGATCGTCGGACTGCTGCTGGAGGAGCCCCTCCTGTCCAACGAGGATGTCGCCAGACGATTCGGTGCCGATGTCGACAGCCCATTCTTCATCACCGACATGAGCATTGCAAGGATCATCCTGGCGAACCCCGATGACTACCACCTATCCGATGGGTTCCAGCGCCTCGCATCCCACCAGGCGAGGAATGTCATGCTGTGCGTCGGACTCGACGTGTGTCACAGGCTGGGAGAGAGATTCGGAGAGCAGACATCGAAGGACCTGGAGCGTTGGCGGGGGATCGTGTCATTCCTCTCCGAGAATCCGATGATGAGTCAGCATGTGGACATGGCGATTCGCACCAGGAAAATACTGGACGAGATCTCCGATCTTGCAGGAGACAAGCCCGTGGAGTCAGAAACCATCATCGTCGAGTACGTGGGAGAGGATCCCAACTTCCTATTCGGAGGATCGGATGTCGACAGAAGATTGCTCGAGAGGTTGATAGCAGGAGTTTGCGACGACCCCTCCGTAATAGACCTCGACGATCTGATCTCCTCGATGTTGGGCTCGACTGACACGGAGGATCGACGAAATGGGTGGAACAGAGAACAAGCTCAAGACGCTGCTCAGGGATATGATGGGTGAGGATTCGGACCTGGAGGAACAGGGCGGGATCATCTCCTCGGCGATGCGACACCTCGGCACGAGGGAGGCGAGCGAGTCGGAGATGCTCGATGCGATCCTCATGACATTCGATGCATCACCACGCACCGTCCCGGCGCAGATAGTGGTGGACGATCCGGATGACTTCGATCAGATCCTCGACACGCTCTCCCTCGGGATCAGGACGGCTGGGAACACGCTCAACCTCACGACCGGAACGGATGGAGAGAAGTACGATCCCAAGTCCAGGACATACCGGCGCAAGGGTAGACAACGCAATGTCAAGATGGAGAGAGAGTTCGAGATAGACGATGCCGCCCATACGGACCCGGGATTCCCCGAGGCGACCAAGGGCAGGGGCACGCACAGGACGAGGTACGATATGTTGGCAAGAGAATCCTGACCACCGACAGCGTCAGCCACCCACGACTTCAGTCGTGGGTTTCCTTGCCAAACGGAATCATGACAGGAGGGGGCCGGAGAGATATCGGCCCCCTCTTCTTTTCAATCCACCAACAGCCCCTGTAGGAGAATCCCGGCCCCTTTCCTCAACCCGCTCATCCTGGCATCGGCGTAGACAGCCCACCCGAATCCATCAGCGTCCTTGAATGGCTCCACGTGCCACAGCAGATCCAGACTCCCCACCGTGTCTCCCGGTGGAAGGAAGATGATGTGCGAACCGGTCATGGCGTTCGTCATATGAACATCCGTGCTCCCGAGATGACCATACAAGCCGCTCATCATGATGTCTCGATGCGTCCCCTCCTCGAACTCGGGATCGTGTTTGACTATGTGGTAGAACGCATCGGCCCCACAGATCGTCTTGGCGGGGAACGATCCCGACTTCTGCATGTTGGTCATGGACTTCGCCTTGAGCGATTCGTATATCGCCCCGAAGTTCGCACGATCGCTTGTGGTGGCATATTCGACCCTGAGGGTTTCAACGCATGACTCGATCACAGATGCGAGGACCATCCTGTCAACATGATCCATTACCATCCTACTTACGGCAACGTTCATCATATTGACGATCTCGAGAACCCCCATCTCCACATCTCCATCACAGAAGTCGTTCATCCTGATCGTCCCTATCCTGGGGATCCTCCCGGAGAGCGCCATCCCTCTCATCTTGGGACCATTCCTCTTTTCTTCCTTGTGGGACAGGATCTTGGGAGCGATGCTCATATAGGAGATCGTGACATCCACTGCCTCCATCGCACCCGCCGTTATCAGATCGAACCTGGATGATGAGAGGGACTCCCAGTCGTTCATGACCCTTATGTGAGAATCCCCATTCTCGAACATGACCTCTCTCACGATGTCGCTCTTGCTGACTGGCTCCCCCTTCTCCTGGGACCTGGCGACCGCCATCTGATTGAGCGCCTTCATTTCCTTCTCCGTCAGACGGATGGATAGGGGCTCCGTCCTTGGAGGCCCGGATGCCATTCTCTCCAGATTCTCTGGAGAGATGATCACCTCGTCGAGTTCTCCTGCACGGATATGATCCTTGAACTCGTTCGATGCGAACGGGGATATGAGGGCCTCCTCTATCAGTCGTTGTCTTCCCTCTGGTGTTTTCGCCATCTCCCTCAATATCTCCGAGACCACGGACCGTCTTTCCTCCAGAGACATCTCTTCATTTTTCTCTTTCATCTCTCGTCTCCTCCTCGTATTACAGTCTGATTGTGCTACGAGGGTTATACTCCTTCTCTCAGGAATCATGAGGATTCATATCTCTTCCATATAAGTCCAACATGGACATCGATCAGATCAGGAGATGGGAGGCGAGGCTGGAGGAGGCCATAGCGAACGACCTCGACCTGATCGCACCCAATCTCACGATCATCAGGCGGCAGTACATCCTCAACGACACGAGGAAAAATAGGATCGGTATTCTCGACATCTTCGCACAAGACGAGGACAAGAGGAGACATCTTTTGGAATGCAAGGTCCAGCGCCTCGTTGCCCGAGATCTAGGTCAGTGCCTTGGCTACTGGGGCTACTGGCACCAGAGATGTGAGAACCTGAAGCTCCCGGACCCCATCGTGTACTGCATCGGGCCATCCGTCGATCCCGTCTACGAGTACGGGATGAGGGCCCTCTCCGAACTCCCCATCATCAGGACCATGATCTACAAGTTCGAACCGGGATGCGGACCGGATGACGAGAGGTGGAACATCTTCCTCGTTCCGTTCGATGAGGAATATCATCTCCTCAGGATTCCGATGTGAAGGAGATTTCTGGCCCCTCGATGAATGATGATGAAAAGAGACCGATCGGAGGATCAGATATGAAGCGCCTCGCCCAGATGCCACCAGCGATGCCACCAGCGATGCCGGGAGACCCGATGGGAGGGATGCCGCCTCCCGGGATGGACCCGATGGGTGGGATGGGAGCAGCCCCTCCCGGGATGGACCCGATGGGAGGGATGCCTCCTCCGATGGGTGCCGCTCCGATGGGGATGCCACCCGCTCCGGCTCCGACAGGTCCTCCTCCGATAGCGGGTCCCATCGACAGCATCGGGGAGATAGTCTATGATTCCAACCTCGACAAGTACATCGCCGAGCACACCGACGAGGACGAGAACGAGCTGGCCCTCTCCATCTGGCTGGACTACGGCGGAAACGAGGATGGAACATGTGATCCCAAGAAGGTGGGGAGAAGAGATGAATCGGATGCAGACAGGCCTCCAGAGGCCGTCCAGCAGGAGATCAAGGATACCGATGACAGGAAATGGGAGAGGTTGGAGGAGGGGAAGACCATCGCCGATATCACCTCCCTTGACGAGGTGGTTGCCATCATGAAGACCATGGTGTTCGGAACGGTTAAACGCTATTCGACTCCACCTCCGCCACCCCCCGGAGCGGTTCCTCCGATGATGTGATCCCATCGGTCAGAAAGCCCCGAATGCGGGGCTTTCTGACCTTCTGGCGGAACATTTCTCCTTGCCCTTCGATCCCCGAATGTAGTAGAATGATGTCGGCGAATCTTCGTGAGGTAACAACATGCCAAGGACATACGACGCCAGCAACATCAAGGTACTGGAGGGGCTTGCTCCCGTTAGAAATAACCCCAGCATGTACCTAGGGGACAGTGGTCCTCGAGGTCTTCATCATGCTGTGTGGGAGCTCGTCGACAATGCGGTCGATGAGCATCTCGCCGGTTTCTGCGACAAAATATCCGTCGTCATTCATGCCGACGGGATGGTCTCGGTCGAAGACAACGGTCGAGGAATCCCGATCGACATCCATCCAGAGAAGAAGAGGCCCGCCGTCGAGGTCATCATGACCACCCTCTTCAGTGGAGCCAAATGGACTCAGCAGACATATTCCGTAGCAGGAGGGCTGCACGGACTCGGTGTCAGCATAGTGAATGCCCTTTCCGAACATCTGCATGTAATAGTGTGGAGAGAGGGATTCGAATGGTCGCAATCATACGAGAGGGGCGTTCCAACCTCCGACCTCCAAAAGGGGAAGAAGATCCCCAAGAACAAGACGGGCACCAAGGTCCAGTTCAAACCAGACGCCCAGATCTTCCAACAGACCACCGAGTTCAATGCCGACACCATCTGTCGAAGGTTGACGGAGATATCATTCTTGGAACCCGGGTTGACCATAAACCTCGTCATCGAGAAGACGGGGGAACATACGATCCTGAAACATGATGGGGGTTTGGTCGAGTACATCAAGTACCTCAACGAGGAGAAGGACCCGTGTTTCCCTCAGCAACCGGTCCTGTGGGAGGAGGAATCTGCAGAGGACAAGATGTCCCTGTCCATCGCCTGGCAGTACTGCGATCAGATAGGGGATGAGACCCTCAGCTTCACGAACATCATCCCCACGCCCGAGGGCGGGACTCATGTCTCTGGTTTCCGGGGAGGGATGACGAGGGCTCTCAACACCTGGGCTCGATCGAAGGGACTCATCAAGGAGAAGGACAAGAACCTGGACGGGGCCGATGTCAGAGATGGACTGACCGTGGCCTTGTCCCTCAAGATCAGTGGCCACATTCAGTTCGAGGGTCAGACGAAAGGTCGCCTTGGAAATCCGGAGGCGGAATCCTTCGTGTCCCAGGTCGTTCAGGAGAAGTTCACGCAGTACCTCGACGACAACGAGAGGGTCGGCAAGCGCATCGTCGAGACCGCCCAGCTCTCCCGCAAGGCCCGCGAGGAGGCCCGGGCCGTCGCCGACAGGATCAAGCGCAAGGGTCCTCTCGGCTCCCACAGGCTCCCCGGCAAGCTGGCTGACTGCAGCATCAGGGACCCCGAGAGGTGCGAACTCTTCATCGTCGAGGGCAAGTCCGCAGCCGGGCCTGCCAAAGAGGCCAGGGATACGCAAACGCAGGCTGTGTTCCCGATCCGTGGCAAGCTCCGCAATGTCGAGAAGGCCTCCCTCGCAGACGCCCTCAGGAATGAAGAGATCCAGTCCCTCATCACCTGCCTCGGCACCGGTTTCATCGGGGCCAGCGGAAACGACGAGGAGGAAGAGGAATCCGACAGTGGGTTCTCCGTCGAGAAGCTACGTTACCACAAGATCATCATCCTCACCGACGCCGACAGTGATGGGAAGCACATCCAGACGCTACTGCTGACCTTCTTCTTCAGGTTCATGCGTCCGTTGATCGAGGCGGGACACATCTATGTCGCAGACCCGCCCCTGTACCGGTTGGAAGTGGGCGTCAACAGTCACTACGCCTGGAATGATGCGGAATTGAAAGCCCTGCAGGAGAAGCACAAGAGTGGCAGCGTTCAGCGCTTCAAGGGTCTCGGCGAGATGACGAGCGACGGCCTGGGGATGACCTCCATCCACCCGGAGACACGCAGGGTGAACAGGATCGAGGTCGAGAGCATGGGAGAGGCCGACAGGCTCGTCGGCCATCTGATGGGCAATGCCGTCGAGCCGAGGAAGGTCTTTCTCGAGGATCACACCGCCGAGTACTACGAGAAGGTGTTCCAGATCGTGATGTGATCGATATGATCGAGTTCGAGTGGTCCGATGATGATGACGATGATGATGACGATGAGGAGGAGGAGATCCCCCCTCAGCCACCACCCTCTTCCGTCGGAACGGTCCTTCCCGACGGGACCGTGGAACATCGAAACGCCCAGGGGCAACTCCATCGCCTCGATGGGCCGGCCGTCGAGGGGGCGGACGGGACCAGGGAGTGGTGGGTGAACGATCTCCGCCATCGCCTCGATGGGCCGGCCTTCGAGGGGGCGGATGGGTTCAGGTCGTGGTATCAGAATGGTCTCCGTCATCACCTCGATGGGCCGGCCGTCGAGGGGGCGAGGGGGAGCAAGGAGTGGTATGTGAACGGTTTCCGTCATCGCCTCGACGGGCCGGCCGTCGAGTGGGCGGATGGGACCAAGGGGTGGTATGTGAACGGTCTCCGTCATCGCCTCGATGGGCCGGCCATCGAGTGGGCGGATGGGGACAAGGAGTGGTGGGTGAACGGGATCAGACGACCAGATCGAACTGGAGAATGAAAACATGCCAGAGCAGTCAACGACATACTTGGAAGGCCTCTTCACGGATGCGTTCGTGGAGTACGCCTCCGCCGTGAACTTCGACCGGGCGATTCCCGATGTCAGGGATGGACTCAAACCCGTCCAGAGGTGCATCTTGTACGCCCTCACCCTGCTGGGCGTCAACGACTCCGGCAAGCGTGTGAAAGTCCAGAAGGCGGCCGGTGATGTCATCGGCAACTGGCATCCTCATGGTGACGCTGCAGCCGCAGGGGCCCTCTTCAGGCTCGGACAGGACTGGGTGATGAGATATCCCCTCATCCATCCGTATAGCGCATTCGGCAGCATGGATGATCCGCCACCCAACCCGAGATACCCGGAGTGCGGCCTCTCCAAGTTCGGACAGGCAATGATGGGCAGCGACCTTGACGACGAGATCGTCCCCTATCGGCCGAACTATGACGATAGCCAGATGATGCCCGAATTCATGCCGTCGCTGCTTCCCAATGCCCTCTGTAACTGCCAAAGTGGCATCGGAGTGGCGATGGCCTGTCAGACTGCCCCACACAACCTCAGGGAGGCCGTGGCGGCCATCAAGCTCGTCGCCAGGAAATCGAAGGTGTCGGTGAATGACATCCTTGCCGTGATGCCCGGTCCGGACTTCCCGACCTCTGGCTATGTCTTCGCCAAGGATGGCAGGGGCAACGATGGTATCCGATCCTACTTCGAGACCGGATCCGGCACCATCACCCTGCAGGGGCGAGCAGATATCATGGCGGCCGGCGGGGGACAGATGATCGTCATCTCCGAGCTCCCATATGGCATCGGGCCCGCAGACTATGCGAGGGCCCTGGGCGAGCTCGTTCAAGGCGAGAAGATCGATGGCGTGGCGGACATCCGTGATCTCGGCGGAAAGACGACACGCATCGAGGTCGAGATCAAGAAGGGTCACAATGCCACCGTCGTCCTCAACAGGCTCTACAAGAACACCAGCCTGCGAACGACCTACTCCGTCAACATGAACTTCATCGATCCCTCGACATCCCCGCCGAGAACGAGGGTGATGACGATCAAGCAGGTCATCAGGGCTCACATCGAGCACCGCATCGGCATCATCGTCAGACGCTGTGAGGCCGAACTGATCAAGTGTCGGCGCAGGCTTCACATCGTGGAGGGCCTCATCAAGGCTCTTGGCTCCATCGACAGGGTCATCAAGATCATCCGTGGGGCTACCGACAGGGCCGATGCCAGGACGCAGCTCAGGAAGGTGATCGGGCTCTCCCCGGATCAGGCGGAATCGATCCTCGAGATGAGACTGGCAGCCCTAACCAAGCTCGCCGTCGAGGACCTGAAGAAGGAACAGGAGACCCTGAATGCGAGGGTCGCCGAGCTGTTCGTCATCCTCGGCAGCAGGGAGAAGCAGATCGATCTGATGTGCTCGGAGCTCGACCTTCTCGCATCGAAGATCGGTGACGACCGCAGGACCATCATCGTCGCCGAGACGCCCGAGAACATCTCCCTGGAGGACCTCGTGGAGAAGGAGGAGATGGTGGTCGTCATCACCTCAGATGGTTACATCAAGCGGGTCCCCCTGTCATCCTACAAGACGCAGGCCCGTGGCGGCCGTGGCGTCCTCACCAAGGACGAGGAACAGGAGATCTCGCAGTTCATCATCGCCAGCACCCACGATCAGCTCCTGCTGCTCACGCAGTCCGGCCAGTTCTTCCACATGCGTGTCCTCGACATCGACATCGCACAGCGCAATGGCAAGGGGACCAACATCCGTCGCATCCTCGGCATCGACGAGGATGAGATCATCACCAGCGCCCTGATCGTCCGTGGTGACTTCGATGAGGATCGCTTCGTCGTCACCTGTACCAGGAAGGGCATGATCAAGAAGACCCCGCTCGTCGAGTACACGACCAAACGTCTGACGGGCGTGGCCGCCCTGAAGCTGGTGGACGACGACACGATGGAGTGGGCGATGCTGACCGATGGCCATCAGGAGTTCTTCCTGACGACGAGGAAGGGTTTCTCGCTCAGGTTCTCCGAGTCCGATGTCAGGCCCAGTGGTCGGTTGTCACAGGGTGTCAGAGCCATCAGACTCTCGGGTGACGACACGCTCATCTCCTGCATCTCCGTGGATCCCAACGCCCAGAACGACATCCTCGCCATCAGCGAGCTGGGAAAGGGCAAGCGGACCAAACTGACGGAGTATCGTCTGACGGGGCGTGGCGGCAAGGGCGTCTCGACGATGAAGACGACACCCAAGACGGGTCCACTGGTCTCCGTGCTGTCCGTCTCCGATGACGACAAGGTGATGATCCTCTCCGCCAAGGGTAGGGTCGCACAGGTCAAGGTCTCCGAGATCAACAGGAGCGCACGGGTCACCCAGGGCATCATCGCCTCCAAGCCGTCCGCCGGAGATTGCGTCATCGGAGTCTCGCTCGTTGCGAAGGTGGTGGAAGGCGGATAAGCTGGGTTCGATGGGTGATCTATTCCTCTGACAAAAGGCCGGGGGCCCTGGATCACCCATCTTTTCTTCTTGGCGAAACGAGCTTTTGCTGCCGGTGGTATCGACGCTCTCGAGAAGCTCATTCGGTCATCCTGTGAACCAGACCGAAGTCCAAAGCCACGCCTCTTGACTGTTCGGTTTGATTCTGTTTTTTAGTAATGCCACGAATCTGGCTGGTCAAAAAATGCACCGTCTAGTTAGGCTGGATAAGACAAGGCCTATACTGTCAGGGAAAGTCAGTCCAAAAGGCGAATCGGTTTATGGCGAAGACAAGTTCCTGGGACGCTATGGGCGTCAAGCCTCAGCCGAAGAAACCCCACAAGAAGAGTCCGGTGGACAAACTCCCGGCCGGAGCCTCCCACGGGAGCCTATTCGTCGGAAGAGCCAAGGTCTCAGCCGTCTACTATCGATCGGACGACTTCTTGGCTGGAAGGTTGGAGGAAAATGGGACATCCTTCGGGTTCGTTCTGAAGAGGAAGGGCAACCTGGATCAGGTCAAGGAGGGAACGGAACTGGATCTCAGGGGAACCTGGGTCACGTCCAAGTTCGGACTGCAGGTCGATGCTGCCTCATTCGAGGTCGTGTCTCAGGATGACAGGTGGGGGTTCGTCAGCTCGATCACCAGGTTCATCCCGAAGGGCAAGCGGACGGAAGCCGTCAAGGAGATCCTCTGCCTGCTCTGGGATGACTTCGGATCGGAGGCCGAGAAGATCCTCGTCTTCCAGAAGGGAGTCGCCAACTGGCCGGCACTCAAGGGGAAGGGCTACCAGAACACACGAGAGATGAGTCTCATCATCGAAGCCGCCAACCTCAAGCTCGAGAGGGAGACCAAGGTCAAGATCGTGGGAGATCTGAAGGGGATGGGTGTTAGAGGAAAGGTTGCCGACAGGATGTTCGCCGAGTTCGGGACGGACTGCGTTCCTGCCTTCAAGGAGTCTCCGTACGCCATCGCCATCGAGTACGGGCTGAAGGATTTCGATCGCATCGACAAGGTCGGCAAGAAATCTGGCATCCCAAGGACCGACATCGACAGGCTCAAGCTGGCGGTCGTCTCGACGATGGAGGACATCAGGGATTCCGGACACTGCTCGATGTCTGCCGACGACCTCATCAGGATCGTCGGAAGCAAGCTGGGAGTCGACGAGGATGACGACATGGTCATGGACGCACTGGATGCGTGTGCGGCACAGGTGCTCGTCATCGTGGAGGAGGACGATCAGGTCTACCCGTACGACCTCCACGAGTCCGAGTGCATCGTGGCTCGGAATGTGGTCGTCAGGCAGATGCTCCAGGGAGATGGACTCGGAGATCCCATCCTCATCTCCGATGCGATGAGGGGAGCCGCAGATGATCTCGGGATCGAGTACACCGAAGAACAGGAGGAGGCGGTCCTGAGAGCCTGGGAATCTCCCATCTCCATCATCACCGGAGGTCCAGGGACCGGCAAGACGACCGTGTGCAAGGCGATCGTCGCCAGCTTGGAGAAGGCAGGCCAAGAGGTCGCCCTATGTTGTCCCACCGGTCGTGGGGCGAAGAAGCTCGGCGAGACGGTCGGCAAGGAAGCGATGACGATCCATCGCCTCGTGGGATACGATCCGAATCAGGAATCCTGGGGGCACGATCTGTCGAACCAGCTTCTTCAGTCTGCCATCATCGTGGACGAGTCCAGCATGGTGGACATCGAACTGATGAGGGTGTTGATGGATGCCACGCCTGGGTTCTCTCGCCTCGTGTTGGTGGGTGATTATGACCAACTCCCCAGCGTCGGCCCCGGGAGACTCCTGAGAGACCTGATAGAGATCGACATCGTTCCCGTGACGAAGTTGAACCACATCTTCAGGCAGAGGGAGGGGAGCGATATCATTGGAGTCTCACACGACATCCGAAGGGGGATCATCCCCGTCATTGATCCTCTGACTGCCGATAGCCTTGGGGAGGGAATGTGCTCGTTTCATCGGTGTGACGATGCCAACATCTTGGCATCCAGGATCCCCAATATGGTCAAGGGTCTGGCGAGGGTGTACGATATCGATCCGATGGAGGTCCAGGTCCTGACCCCGATGAAGAAGGGCAGCTTGGGCACGGAGGCACTCAACGACATCCTGCAGGGGAGCCTGAACCCACCACGAGGAGAGGGGGAGTGCCCCGTCGATGGGAGGGTGTTCAGGATCGGCGACAAGGTCATGCAGGTGAGGAATGATTACGATCGTGGTCTGTTCAATGGGGATTCTGGCAGGGTGGTGGATGCGGACGAATCCGGGATCGTCATTCGATTTGACGACGGGTCATCGATGGCGTATGATGGATTCGATGTGTCGTACTTCCTGATCCACTGTTATGCGATGACCGTGCACCGCTGCCAAGGCTGTGAATTCCCGGCTGGCGTCCTCGTGATGCACGATTCTCACCGGAGGATGCTGCAGAGGAATCTCCTGTACACCGGCATCTCCAGGTTCAAGCGTGCAGTGGTCGTGTGCGGGCAGGAAACGGCTCTGAAACGGGCGATCGAGGACGATTCCGAGGAATTGCGTAACACGGGCTTGAAAGCTCGAATGGAGGACACCAGGACCGTTCTGGCGAGCCTATCCTGAGAGGTGAGTGTTGATGCCCATAGACCATATGCCAACAGTTCCGATCTCCCGCCCATCTCGCAAGGTGAGAACTCCTCGCAAGCTGACCACGACGGCGCTCTATCGAGGACTCGAACATCTGATCGAGACCGGGGACAGTGATGCGTACGCATCGGAGATACTTCCTCAGTTCGCAAACGAGGATGGGGTGACGAAGATCGGCATCGCCTTCATGCGAGCGGCGGAGGAATACGAGGCGAAAAGGGAGATGGAAGATCGATGAGGATCATGATGGGTGATGTTCAGGAATCGTTCGACTACGTCCTCGGGAGGTCGTATCGCAAGGACCGTGATGACGAGATCGACTACGAGGAGATGCTGACCTGGGTCTCGTTCGTCACGAGGGAGATCCTGGAGAGGGCCGAGAGGAGGAGCAAGGAAAATGAGGATTGAGATCTCGGAAGACGATCGTTCGAGGCCTCGTCATCGAGAGGGAGGGCCTGTTTCTCGTCCGTGTTGTGAGGCCTTCGGTCCTCCGAAGAAGAGGATGCACATCAACATCCCGCCTGGATATGTGGTCAGGAAGGTGGCGAGAGATGAGACCTCAGGGGACACATGACATCCTACCGAACGAGGTCGGTGAATGGAGGAATGCGGAGGGGGTGTTTCGTGACATCTGTCGGAGGTATCGATACGAGGAGATTCGGACTCCCATCTTCGAGAACACCGATCTGTTCGTTCGATCCATAGGAGATGGGACCGACATCGTCTCCAAGGAGATGTACACCTTTCAGGATCGCAGCGGCAACAGCTTGACGCTGCGAGCCGAGGGGACCGCACCGACGATCCGTGCTTACCTGGATAACAATCTTCATGCGCAAGACCGAGAGCGTGTGGTGAAGCTGTTCTACATCAGTCCGATCTTCCGCCACGATCGCCCACAGGCCGGTCGCTATCGTCAACACCACCAGTGTGGGATAGAGGTCATCGGGAGCCAGGATCCGGCACTGGATGCCGAGGTCATCCAGTTGGCGAGGGGGTTCTTTCAGGAACTTGACATCGGGCAGGTGGAGCTGCGGTTGAATTCGGTGGGATGTTCACGATGTCGTCCCGTGATGGAGGGAACATTGAGGTCGTTTCTGACACCGAACATGAATGGCTTGTGTGATCTGTGCCGTCATCGTTTCGAGAAGAATCTGCTGCGGGTGCTGGATTGCAAGAACCCGATGTGTCAGGCGGTCATCACCGACGAGGATGTGGCAGAGAACACGACGGCATTGATCTGTGGGGAATGTCGTGATCATTTCGAGCAGGTGCAGGAGATCCTCCGGATGATCGGCATCGAATACGTGCTGGATGCACGGTTGGTGAGGGGGCTGGATTACTACACGAAGACGGCCTTCGAGTTCAAGGCGAGAGGGCTCGGGTCACAGGACAGCATCGGTGGCGGAGGTCGTTATGATGGTCTCGTGGAGCGGTGTGGCGGGCCTCCCACTCCTGGAGTTGGGGTGGGGATGGGACTGGAGAGAATCCTGATGGTGCGAGATGCCGTGGGGGCATCTCTCCAGGATGTCGATCGGCACGGAATTTTGATGGTGACGCTGGGAGATGAGGCGTGGAGGGAGGGGTTGCGCATGATGTCCTCGTTTCGATCTGCCGGAATGGAGTGCGACATCGATTACCGTCGGAGGAGCCTGAGATCCCAGCTTGGATATGCAAATTCGGATGGGTTCGAGAAAGTCGTCATCCTGGGAGAGAACGAGATGGCGAAAGGCACCTGTATGGTAAAGGAGATGGAGTCGGGATCACAGGTCGAGGTGGCACGAGGAGATGTCATCACGCACATTCTTTCCGAAGGAGGTGACAGATGAGCTTCCTATGTCGAATCGGGATCCACGACTGGGGGATGTGGACCTTCATACAGAACCTCTCCCAGGAGAGGAAGTGCTGGCGCTGCGGGCTGACGCAGGTCAGGAAGGTCAAGATCCGTGAAAGGTGAGAGGGCCCGATCCCTGCGTTCAAGGAGAGGTGTTATGATGAGCAAGCCGAACGGCTGGATGCCGATCGTGAGGAATGCCCTCTGCTGGCTGGGGATTCACGGATACTCACCGTGGAGGAGGATGTCGCATGACAATCCCGCCGTGTGCCATCGAACATGTTGGCATTGTGGGTACACGGACAAGAGGAGATTCAGAGTAAGGGAGGAGAAGTGACGATGCCATTCTTCCATCACGAACCGAAGAAGACGAAACCGCCGGAGTTGGATCCGGTCTGCAAGATGTGCGATCTGTATGTGGAGGAGACCCGTCCGATGGGCTACCTCCGGAGGATGCTGTTCGGGAATCCGTTCATGACGTTGTCGTTCAGGCGCTGCAAGCACCATCCGAGCTTCTGCGACCCGAGCGATTCCATCAAGTGTCCTCACACCTCCTACTTCGGTGGGGGTTCCGCCCTGATGAAGTACTGCGATGTCTGCAAGAGGGACATCTGCGTCATCGATCCCCTGTCCTCCGAGGCGAACGCCAGGATGGACCAGAGGGACGAGGAGGGCACATCCATCATCGATGTCTGTGCCGAGTGCCGCAACAATGGATTCTGAAGATTCTGGAGATTCTGAAGTGAACAAGTGCAAGGTGTGCAACAAGGCCGCCGATGGCGGGATCGACATCCACGAGCCGGGGACCGACGATCACATGTATGTCTGCGCCTCGTGCGCTCCTGCGTTGACGATGGGGATCAAGATGGCATCCGAGGGGATGCCGGTCGTGGAGGAGAAGAGGGATGAGGGCGTTCCCGTCGTGGAACAGAAATATCTCGACCAGTTCGAAGCCATTTCTCGTTTCGACATGACTCCCAGGGAGATCATCGCCGAGCTCGATCGGAAGATCGTCGGGCAGGCGGATGCCAAGAGGTCGCTGGCGCTGGCGATTCGTCGCCATTATCGCAGGGTTCAGGTCGGGATGATCGATCCCGCCAAGGGCGAGGAGATGCCCAAGGAGAATGTCCTCCTCATCGGACCGACGGGAAGTGGGAAGACTCTGTTTGCGCAGACGCTTTCGGAGATCGTCGGAGTGGTTTGCTGGAAGCAATCGATGATGTCGATGACTGAGGCCGGGTATGTGGGAAATGATGTGGAGACGCTGCTCTCTTCGTTGTTGCAGGCTTCAGGAAAATACCTCCCTTTGGCAGAGCGGTCTATACTTGTCATGGATGAAATCGACAAAAAAGCACAGCGTTCCACGGGGCATCTTGGGTCTGGAGCAGTTCGTGACATATCAGGATCTGCGGTACAGCAAGCTTTGCTGGAAATCATCGATCCGAACCCCAAGGGCAGCACGATACACACCCCTGTGTCCGGCATCAGTTCCAAGGGACACCCCATGAAGGTCACTGTCCCATTCTGCACCAAGAATTTGTTGATCATGATGTCCGGGTGTTTCAGCGATGGTTTGTCGGAGATCGTGGCAAAACGGATCGGGAAACGGAAGAAGATCGGATTCAAACAGGAGGTTCATTCCGACATCGATGTCGTGATGGAGGAGACTGAGCTTTTCCGCCATGTGATTCATGAGGACCTTGTGGAATATGGCTTTCTCGAGGAGTTCTGTGGAAGGATCGGTATGATCGTCGTCTTGGACCCATTGTCCAAGCTCGAGCTCCGCTCCATCATGATGAACATCGATGGGTCCGTAATGAAGAGGCTCCAACTCCTGGCGGATGTCGAAGGTTTCTCGCTCGAACCGACAGAGGAGTTCGTGGACCTCGTGGTGGACGAGGCGTACAAGTCGGGGATGGGTGCGAGGAGACTCTCGGGTAT
>Ga0315273_10002706_pt1 | contig 21052 bp, 24 predicted proteins | sample YL17G02_0_MG_FD_205753 | JGI IMG/M metagenome (GOLD analysis project Ga0315273, IMG submission 205753) | Sediment microbial communities from Yellowstone Lake, YNP, Wyoming, USA - YL17G02_0 | ecosystem: Environmental > Aquatic > Freshwater > Lake > Sediment | place: USA: Wyoming | collected... | reverse complement strand
TTTTAGTTATTCTCTCTTCCATTTTTTTAGTTAATTCTTTTTCCAATAATATACCTGTTTCTAACTTTTGTATTTCTTCTTTAGATTCATTCTTTATTTTTTGATAAATCTCTTTTTGTGTAAGCCCAGCTACGACTTTTCGACCTTCTATTAAACAATTACTTCCTATTTTTAACATTAGATAATTTTCTTCAGGAGAAAAATCATTAATATTTAAACTACTTTCTTGTGGTATGGTTAATTGTATGATTTTTAATGACATATAATTAATATATGTTATTAAATATTTATATGATATTACAAATGTATTTAATTTTTTCATTTAATCCAGTAATATTTGAAGTATATTGTTGAATAAAAGTGTCGCAGTCAATATAACTATTTAATACTTCAACATTCATTGAATGGTCAACGTCATATTGTTTTAAATTAAATATAGTTTTATTTAAAACAATAAAGTTTAAGCATAATGTAGATATATTTGTCATTTTAGATTAACATATTATTTTATTTAATATATAAATAAAAATATTAATTATTTGTATATAGTAACAATGACATCAAAATTTGGTGAAATAAACATAACTAGTATTGGTACCGGGATACAAAAATTAACACGGAGTAACTTTGATTCTAAAATAGGGACTGCCTTTGGTGCCGACGGTGATAGATTTAATCAACCGGAAAGATTAGGCACTTTTGATTCTATACATGATTTTAAAACTTTTGGTACAAACCCAATAGATACTATTGAATATCAAAGAAAAACTAATAAATACAATATTAATAAATGTTTTTTCAATTTTAATAGAATTATGTGTCGTGGAACACCAGCTATATCAACAGAAAATTCATTTCTTACTAAACCAAAAGGACAGACAACAGGTCAAGATGCTTACGATAACAAACCATTTCCTATAACATCTATAAGTAATGTTGAAGACTACTTTTGTTTATTAAATTTATATAGTCGTGCTTCTGGTAACGACCTTCGTATTATTAAAGGCACACCAAAAATACCTAATACACGAACTGATGCAGACTTTAGAGCGATAACACAATTCATTGTGGAAAGAGGATGGTATGACTTAGTAGGTAGTAAAGCTTACATAAATACAATTACAGATGTTTCACCAGCTTTTAGAAAATATTATATAAAAAATGAAACAACTAATAATGTTACTGGAATTACTGGAGTTACTGGTTCAGTTAGTTATCGTGCAATAGTTTCACAAGAAACTGCGAATGACCCTGCGGGTTCACTAGGGACATCAATATTAACAAGTGCGTTTGGCAAATCAAATATTCTGGTTGAAAAGAAAGACCAAACAAGAACATATGACTCAGTAAAAATAGATAGTTTTTTTGAACCTACATTACACGGAATTAGCAAATTGGATACTGATAATTTAAATTTTAATACAACACTTACATTAGTAGATAAGAGCAATTTTTTACCAGATTTACGACCTATATCAGTTGTCATACCATATGCAAAATCTGGCGATGCAAATCCAAATGAAAGAACTATAATTAACAAAGATATAAATAAAGAGTTTCCGGAAATAAGTAAAAATGAAATAACGCAAACAAATATTTTAATAGGTAGAGACAATCCGGTACATTCTAAAGCAGAAGGTTTTTATAAAAATACATTTGTAGATAATTTTAGTAAAGCAGAATCACAAAAAAAAATTGCTAGACATTTTACTAGAAAAAGATTAGGGGACGTATTGCAAGCATCATTATGTAGACTAATTAATTGTGAATATACTGACGATAACCAAATAATTAAATTTCAAAGTTTAAGTAGTACTACTGATGTAAAGCCCAAGTCCGCAATATTTATAGGTGAAGATAGAATGATAATTGCTTATTGTTTAATAAATGAAATTCCATGCATATATGATAATAAGAATTATACAATTTTATATATGCCTCAAAGGCCTGTTACAAGACAACCATATACTGATTTTGCTAGAATTCCTGCTATAGTTAATCCTGCTCGACTTGTTGGTGGAGGCAATCAGTCTGGTGGTGAAGTTACAACAAGAAACGAGTATAAAAAAATATATCAAGAGACAATGTACGATGAACCATATTATTTTTATAAATATTTATTAATAAGTGCTACTAGAGATTCAAAACTTAAATTACGCGTAGAGGATATAAATAAAAATATAATAAGTGGCACTTATGAGGATAATGTTTTTAGTTTTGACGAACAAAAAATAATGTATTTTGTTTCACCTGCTTCTATATCTGATGCAATTCCAACACCAAAAGATATAGCTAATCAAATAGTAGATAGTTTAAACGGAACAAATGAATACACATTTATAAATGTTTTTTCTAGTAATGCATATACACCTCCTAGTAGAATACAACAAATAGAAGCAAATTCACAAATTTTATTATCTGTAACTATAAACCAAACACCAAGTGCTAGTGAAAAAACTAGAACTGTTTTTTACAAAGATATGAATAATAAAACGTATAATTTTAATGTAAATTATTCAACATTAGCAACACATTTTGGAACAAAATTTGAACAAAATATACCAGAAAATTATGCGGTTGAACCAGACCTAGATGCTTACACAGGTGGAGATGCAAATTTTCAATACAACGCAAGAGGATTAACTGATTCGCACAAAATTTTAAATAGTAAAGAAATACAGATACAACACACAGAGATATATAATAAAAATGTCCAAACCTTGCAATCTTATTTAAGTATATTAAATAAATATGAACTATATTCTATTATAGATGAAACAAATAGTGCATACTTTTATGACATAAACGATTCAGGCGTTATGGTAGCATATGATTGTTTTTTTTATATATTTTTAAATAATTTGGTAAATAATTTTGAAAAAGAAGCTGACAAAGTTTCATATGATTTATTAACTTATTATTTATTTAAAAACAATAAGGATTTGTATATAACATTTAATGAAATGATAAAATGTGGGTCAGATGAAGAAATAAATATAGATGAAACTATTTTAGACAGTCTAACTTCACAAGACACAACTATTATTTACACTATAAAATACTTTGATAACTTATTGGAAATTTCAAAAACAAGATGTGACGAAATAAATTTAGAAATGTATAATTTATTTTTATCAAAAAAATATGTTGAACAATATAACTGCGCAATAGAAAATAAATTTACATATTATGGTTTTACTACAATAAAAAATGATTTTGAAACTATAATAAATAAAAGTATAAATATGAAAACACCAGTTTTACCTATAGTTTCTCTTCCACAAATAAATAAATTTAATACTATAAATAATTTAAAACAACCAAATTATCAAGAAATACCAAATTATCAAGAAATACCAAATTTAGGAGGTAAAAAAACACGTAAAAATAAAAAAACACGTAAAAATAAAAAAACACATAAAAATAAAAAAACACGTAAAAATATAAAAACCCGCAAACATACAATGTCTAAATAATTTTATTTAACAATACTAAGACCACTAGCAAGAGCTTATTATAAAACGTTTAAAGAATATGCTTCTTTGTAGTTTATAAGTTATAATACAATATAGTAATAATAAATAATAAATATTACTATATACTGTTAATAATGTCATATGTTTATTTATTAGTTGCGACAAATGGAAATACTTATGTGGGAGCCACAGTTGACTTAAATCGTCGTTTACGTCAGCATAATAAAGAAATCAAAGGTGGTGCGCATGCAACTGGTGTCAAAGTAGCACAAGGTGAAAGTTGGACACGAGCCGCACACATATCTGGATTTCCAGATTGGCAAGCTACTTTGCAATTTGAGTGGCGATGGAAACATTTGTCTCGTAAATATCCTCTTAAGATGAATCCATTAGAGAGAAGAATGACAGCATTAAAAGATTTATTGGCACTAGAAAGACCGACGAGTAAGGCTTTAGCTTATACAGAATGGACGGCACCTCCAGAAGTACATTTGGAAACAGAAGATGCAAAAAAATATTACAATAATTTATTTGTTAATTAGTTTTTTCATTTCTCGTATTTCATCTTTTTGCGTTAGAATAATATTTTTAGCTAGTTTTGTCACATTATAATCATTTGTTTTCTTTAAAATTTCTTCACTTGTAAATATACCCATAGAATGGTGTTCAATCATTCCTTCTAAGTATTGTTTATCATTAATAGCAATTTGCTTTCTATATAAATAGACAAATAATGCCAACCCTGCAGCAAGAATTGCGTATAAATTTAAGCTTAAAATGTGATATTGATGGTCGTGCATCATAACTTCTAAAAATACCATAAAAATCGCCATTATTACAGCCATATATGCCTTACCTAAATTATTTGTAATATACATTTTGCTGCTCACCATTATAGGAGACATTAAAAAATATTGTATTAAAAAACTTCCAACAAACATTACAATTATAGTATGAGTAATTTTCATTTATAATAACAAATTATTAAAAAACTATTTAAGATTTTAATAAGTAGATAATTTATGTACTCCAAATTTTCTGGATTAGATGCTCATATAACCGAAAAAAAATAAGCAATATAGAAAATAGCATTACAAACTTTTTATTAGATACTGAAAAGCCAAAAATGCAAGTTAAATCCTTGTTCTATAATTGTATTCATTTTTATAGGTGCTTGTACTGCTTTAATTATGTATACTTGCATAAAGTTATTATGAATTTATTTTATTATTAAAAAAAATTGAAATACTTTTAAAGGTGTAAATTAATGACATATTAACTAGCTATACAACTAACAATAATGTTCGGACTAACAATTCTTGAGATAATGTGCTGTTTAACCACCATTATGGCTGGTGTAATGGGGATAATATATGTAGAAGAAGCATTTAATCAAATTGATACTGCTTTTATAAAATTAAAAGAAGTGAGAAAAACTCTGGAAACCCAGGTACAAACACTTGAAAACCAGATTAATGAATTTAAAGGCTGCGATGAGGCCAGATTCCATTCAGATGGAACTCCCACTTTAGGAGAAATAAATAAAACCCTTGTAACTGAAAACAAAAAACTCCACATTCGTTGCGATATGTTAGAAAAAAATAAAGCCGCCCTGTCAGAGTACATACATAAATTGTCTGGTCAATTGTGTGAAAAATTATAAATCAATAACTATAAATAATCTAAAACTATAAATAATCTAAAACTATAAATAATCTAAAAATTTTTTTTTGTTTTATTTTTTTTAACTTTATTGCTGATAGTTTTGCTTAGTAGTGCCTTTTTTTCAGTGCTCTTTTTTAAGCCTTTTTTTATAAAATTTTTTATGGTGTCTCTTTCTGCAATAATTTTATTAATTGTATCTTTAAACCAAAAGCGAAACTGAGGAATCATTTTTTTGAGGTCATCTACACAAATCCATCTAATTTCTGCTTTTTCAAATATTTTAGTTGTTTTAAACACATTATCTGGTAAGCGTTTTTGAAGGAATCTTTGATTATTATTATAGTAATAAGGTAGATATTCATCATAAACAAATGGAAATATATGTGTTCGGTATGGTTTATGACCTTCTGATTTATGGTCAATTGTATAGTTTCCGTGTCGTGTTAACATTCTTTTTATATCTTGGTCACTACCTAAAAATCCTGTTAATTCTTCACCTCCTTCTCTTATAGCTGTTTCTAAAAAAGACTCATTATTATCTGTTCCTCCTCCAAAATCAGAAAATCCAGGCGCAGTGTCTTCAAATTTTCCTTCTTTTCCAAATAAAAAGTAAAGTTTGTTATTATGAATAGTTGTTGGTAGTATGCCGGCACCCATTATATTAAATAAAAATATTATTAATTTATATGAAGAAAACAAGAAAGAATAGGCATACGAAACAAAATAAACAAAAATTATAATTAGTAATTTGAAAGTACGATGGTACACCATTAGAATGGAATTTTTTAAAACCAATCCGATTCCATTTTTTTGTTTTACAGTCACGTTTTGAAAAAATATTTTTAAATTTGTGACGATAAAAAAAAATTGGTAAAAATAATTATTAATTTTTAATATAAAAATAGGAAAGACTTAAGAAAGACTTAAAGACTTAAAAGAACTTAAAGACAATTATATATTAAATTATATAAATGCCTCAAAAAGACACTAACGCCAGAAAAGAATACAATAAATTACAATATTTAAAAAAAAAATCAGTTATTAAAAATGATGTTACCAATAATGCAGCACTTGAAATAGAAAAAAATGAACCAACAGACAAAGAATTAAATGTATTGCTTTTAAAACAAAACAATGAGCTTTTAAAACAAAACAATGAGCTTTTAAAAAAAAATAATGAGCTTTTAGAAATTATAAAAAATAATACTAATATTTCAAATAAGGAATTTTACAAAAAGCTACCAGCTTCTTATGTATTATTGTGTTTAATAATTTTTATTACGTAAGTGTATATGTAACAGAAGTAGAATAATTTAAATTTCCGGAATAAGAGTACTTTACTGGTGAACTAAATTGTCCATTATATAAGTTTACAACTACTACATTATAATTGCCTGCTGGCGCATTTAACGGAACAACAAAAGATATATTAAATGAACCGTAATAAACAATAGGAATATTTTTATATGGTCCAAAGTTAACGTATGTTGTTCCATTAGGAAAAAAATTATTTCCGTTAATATAAACTAATGAGTACTGTCCTGCAATTGACGATATTACAGATAAATTACTGATTACAGGTGTAAAACTAGGAAGCAATGGTTTATATAATCTACAAGTTATTTGGGTTGTAGAAATATTTCCGCTAGCAGTTGTAATAGGATTCGTTATGAAGGGACCCGACATTGTTATATATAATAATTATTATTTATTTTACACATTTTCTTGAATAACCCTTTCTACATCTTCCTTAGTACATTTAACCCACACATAAAAAATAACTTCTGAACACCATTCGTGTGTAGTTGTCATAGTACGCTGAAAATAATATTGATTATTATCATTTTCTTGCACTTGCTGAAAAGCATTTTTAATTAAATCCATATGCGTCTTAGTTAAAAGTTGAAACTTTAATTCAAATTTTGAAGCTTCATAGCTATCAATATCAGTATTTAATCTTGCCCATCTAACGCCGTAAATTTTGTCTCCATAAAATATACCCATTTGTAATAATATAAAGAAAAACTTTATATTATTTTATACATTTTTATTTAATTTAAATAGGTCCGTAATCATCACGTTTCTCTCTAATTCGACCTTTTAACTTTTGTTGAGAAAGATGAAAGACAACCCAAGCAAATAAAGCTCCAACAATATCACCAATTATTATTTGAAAAAGTGTATGATAATTATTATAAATACGCTGAACCATAGTAAACACAGATATCAACAAATAAAATAATAAAATATTGGTTTTCTTAAGTGCCAAATAAATAAAGACAGTAGAAAATAATGCAGCCTGGGCGTGTCCAGATGGCATACCAAATATGTCAAACGGAATACCATTTTTAAAAATTTCTTTATTTACATTTTTTAAAGCTAAATTAAATAATTTTTCATCTTCTAACGGTCTAGGTTGTTGTATGATTCCTTTCAAAATTATATTTAAGAGAGAATTTGAAAAAAATCCAATTGTGTAATAAAATAATAAATTTTGTTTATTCCATAATAAATAGAGTGAATAAAAGAACAAAATGATAGGTCCAAATTCTCCCAAATAATTTAATATATTTTTTAACATAAAATAGAATAAGATTTTAATATTGATATAAGCATTCACAAACTAAAGTAACACACCAATCATTACCATTTAAATTTAAAACATTACCTTTATCATCAAGTAACTTTACAGCCATTCTATCTATATTAACAGGACCAAAATAAGTGCGAGTGTTGTCTTTTAATGAACCACTAAAATCAACAATTAAAGTACCCGTTGGAACACCTGTAGATGTTTTTATTGGTAATATCCCAAGAATATCAGATGTTGTAGGTGCCTTTGATAGATAATTAGTTAAATTATTACTATTTGCACTAATTTGATTAATAGTATAAATTTGAGCTTGTGTTAAAGTTCTTGGTGCACTAGGTAATAAAACTTGTGTGCTGGTATAGTCTTGATTGTATTTTCCTGCAATTAAAAGACCATTTAAAGGATTTGAATTTTGAAAATCAAAAATAGATTGCTCTGTTACACCTGCAATAAGCTCTTGTAAATTCGTGCTATTTTGATTAGGTTGTGTACAAGTATAAGGCAAGTCAGGAGAGTAATAACTAGGCATCTTTAATGTGTTTGAAAATTGAGAAATAGAAACTAAAGTATTATTAACGTGATTCTGATTATAGTCATCAATGACGAGTATTAAATATTTTGGTCCATTTAAATCTAAAATAGCTGGTGCAATATTACCACTTAAATTAACATTTAAATAAGGTACACGATAACCCATTAGCCACCCTAATGTATTATTAAAAAAGTTATGTGTTTTGCTATAACAGGTATTATTACATTGAAATTCACCAGTAAAATCATAAAATAAAATACTTGTTTCTGTTGTAATAGAATATATGTTTCCATCAGAATTTGTATAACTAACTCCAGCAAAATTTAATGTAATGTTTCCACTATTTTGATTGTATTGAACAATATTAAGGGATGGGTCAAAACCGGCACTAGCAAATGAAGCGCCTAATGTTGAAACAAATTGAGTTTGTGAATAATTACCAGGAGCAATTGATACATTAGCAACATAATTATTATTATTATCGATAATCCATAAACAAGTGTTGCCATAGTTGATATCAATTGCATACCAGCTATAAGGAATTTGATATGAATAAACACTCATGCTAAGAGTATCTTTTAATGTATCAGATAAGTCAAGAGTATAATCAGTTGCATTAGAATCAGCTCCGCTTGTATATTGTCTAAATTGACTATCCAAGTTAACAAAACGACTAATTGTATTTTTTAAATTAGGATTGAGTGAATCTTGTTTAACAGGTAACTGAAAATTATCAGTAGTTGCGATTTGTTCTCTATTCATTGGTGCGTGTTCGTTTCCAAAAACCCCTATTTTTTGTTGTCTATTTGTTATTTTATTTACTTGGTTTTGGTCAGTTTGCGTAAGGTTTTCATTTTTATACCAGTCGCTAACCTGTTTATCTCCCGCAGGATATATAGCATCATTTGTCCTGTTACCAAATCCTTCAACGATGATTTTACCAGAAAGGTCTTCTTTTTTTTCAGCTAATAATCCTTGACTATATTGTAAAAGTTGGCTTTGAACATCCATAAAAAAAACAGATAATTGTGGATTAGAATCCTTAAATTTAGAAATTAAAGCAGTTGTATTTTTAATTATTTCTTCAGGGTCTATATCATTTACTTCTATAATAGCCATTAATTCAGATATTGTATAACTAGAAACATCAGTATCTACACTTGTCATATGATAAATATAGATATTGTTTTAAATAAATAAATAGCGATATATATATAGTTCTCTTTTTTCAGTGCTTTTTTTTCAGTAACTATTTTTCGCAATTTTCGTCAGCATTTTTGGTTTTAAGTTTCTCTCTAAAGTGCCAAACAAATAATTGTTTTATATCTTTTTTTACGTCTATTCCTTCGCAAATATCAAGCTTTAAAACTTTTTCAGGAATAGTTGTTAACCCGGAACCACGTTTTGAATGTGTATATCCTTTAAATAATATTTCTTCTAATACATAAACGAGGCGTGGGTTATAGTCATCTATTGCTTCTCTCTCTAAGAAATAATTACCAATATAAATGAAACGATTTGTGTTTCCATCTTCGTGAACCTTAAAGTATCTTTTTGTTACAGGCTTATTTTTAATTAAACCTATTCCTGCAATTTTGTTAGTTTCATTATTCATTTCAACTACAAATACGAGTGTATTATACAAAATTTTAGGTGATAATTCGGTTGGAGCACAGTACATACATTTGAAACTATGTTTTTTCCTATATGTATAATTGGCATTAAGGGTTTCATTATTAAATCTGGTTGTAACGACAGAAAACATAAACTAGTATTGATTATTATAAATGTGTTTTTATTTTTCAATTTTTTTAAAAATGTATTATAAATGAATTGCTGTATTTGTGGTCCTGTGAAGAATTGTGGTCCTTATTTGGATAAGGTTTTTAAAAACATTGAAAAAATAGGTTCTCTCTTTGACGATTATAAAATAGTAATTTATTATGATAAATCAAATGATAACACATTACAAAAGTTAAAAGAGTATCAAAGTAAAAATCCAAAAATGAGCCTATATGTAAATAAAAATCCAGTTACTCCATTCCGTACTCATAATATAGCTATAGCACGCAATTTCTGTTTAAATTTTGTAAGAAATAACAAAGAAACATTTCCTTATTTTATAATGATGGATTTTGATGATGTTAACTGTAAAGGTCTAAACCTGGAACCTCTTAGAAATAGCTTGAAGAGAGAAGACTGGGATGCATTATCATTTAATACGAGTCCAAAGTACTATGATATTTGGGGTTTATCTATTTATCCTTACTGTTTTAGCTATAATCACTTTGAAGAAAATGTTAGAAACTACAATATAATTCAAAACTATGTAACTGCTCTTTTAAATAAGTTACCCCCAGATGGTCTTCTACCGTGTATTTCATCGTTTAACGGATTTTCCATTTATAGAACAAACAAATTTTTGAATACTTATTATGATGGTAGGATAAGAAAAGATTTGATACCGGCGCAAAATATGGCGGTACATATGAAGGCGGCAAATTCAAAATTAGTATATAAAAAATATGTAACGGTGGATGGTCGATACGAAGACTGTGAACATAGAGCGTTTCATATACAAGCGAGACAGAAGAGCGGAGCTAGAATAATGATAAGCCCTGAAATAATATTTAGTTAAGAAGACCATACGCCATTTTCATAAAAAATAATTTCTGGACTAATCATTATTCTTGCATTATTTTTATTAATTGCCGATAAATGAAAACTTCTATGTTCACAATCTTCTATTTTACCGTAGTCAAAATTGCCTCCCAATAAGTTAATATTTTTCTCTATTGCGTATTTAGGTAGTAAATTTAAATTAAGTACGCCAGAATAAGAACAATTTAAAAACTTATTTGTACGATATATGGCAAATCCATTAAATGCAGAAGCACAACATAATAAATCATCAGGGTTTCTATTTTTAAGTAAATTGATAATATAATTATTCATTATATTTCCTGCATTTCCACCTATATGAGCGCAACTTAAATAATAAGGTTTAATTGACAAAGCCCAAATATCGTAATAACCCACTTTATTAAAAGAAAGTGCATCCCAATCGTCTCTATTTAAATTTCTTTCAATAGGTTTAACATTTACTTCTCCTTTAGAGTTTACACAATCCATATCCATCATTATAAAATAAGGAAACAATTCTTTATTATTTCTTACATAATTTAAGCAAAAATTTCTTCCTTTTGCTATCCTAACAGTTCTATATTCACTGAGCGCTCCGTTATTAACATAAACTAACAATTTTGAATTTGTACTTTGATACTCTTTTAGCTTTTGTAGTGTATTATCACTTGAAACATCATAATAAACAACAATTTTATAATCATCGAAGATAGAACCTATTTTTTCAATATTTTTAAAAACTTTATCTAAATGATTCGCACAATCTCTTATGGTTCCGCAAATACAACAATTCATTATATATTATATTTATTTATTATATAGTTAAATGAAAATTTTTGTTGTTCATTATGATAAGTTAGTTGAAAGAAAAAAGCATATGTTAAATGAATTTCAAAAGCATAACTTAGAGAATTTTGAATTTGTATCAAATCACGGAAAAGATAGAATAACAGTTAAGGAAAAATCTAGATTTAAAAATTTAACAGATGGTGAAATTTCATTAATGTTGCATCATTTTGAATGTTATAAAATCATAAATGAAAAATACGACTATGCGATTATTTTTGAAGATGATGTTATATTAGCAGATGATTTTAAAAACAAAATTGAAAAATATATATTGGAATTGCCAAATGATTGGGATATGTTATTTTTTGGAGAAGGACACGGTGTTCATATCCCGCAATATAGATTAATTCCAGGCGTGAATATTTATAAAAAAATGACGGATTTAAAAAATAATATTCCTGGAGGAATTGATGGTTCAACTAGATGTGCCGATTCTTATATCGTTTCAAAAAAATGTGCTCAAAGAATGATTGAAGTATTAAATAGTATAAAAATTACAAGTATACCATTAGACCATTTACTTAATAAAATAAACCATTTTTGCAGATTTAATATTTATTGGGCCGAACCAACATTAGCTATACAAGGGACTTCAAATGGAATGTTTAAAACATCTGTAAGATAATATAACTATTGTATATAATGGTTAAAATAGCTTTTTGGGATAATTGTTTAAATGAAAGAGGGACAACAACGACTCTTTTTAATTATGCTTATTATAATAAAACAATTTTAGGAAATGAATCTATTATTATGTATAATACATCAAGACCTGACAACGTTAATGAAGTTATAGAGTTGTTTAAAAAAGAATTTACTGTAATTGGTGTTAGCAATTTTAATTTAGTAGACTCAATATTGGTTAAAACCAAATGTAATATTTTTTATATAACCAAAGCTGGTGAAAATGAAGGACAAATAAGTAAGGTTTGTAAAACAGTAGTTCATTGTGTATTCAATTGTAATCAACCACACGGAAATGTTTATGCTGGAATATCTCAATTTATAAAAGGTGATAAAAGAAAAGTTCCAATAGTGCCATATATGATTAATTTGCCTGACCATAATAAGAATATGAGGGAAGAGTTAAATATTCCAGAAGATGTTGTAGTTTATGGAAGATATGGAGGTTATGATGCATTTGATATTTCTTATGTACATAAGATTGTTTATGATGTAGCAAAAAATAATCCAGAAATTTATTTTATATTTATGAATACACAACAATTTTGTGATTTTTTACCAAACATAATTCATGTTGAAAAAACAATTGATGTAAACAGAAAAGTAGAATTTATAAATACCTGCGATGCAATGTTACACGCTAGACATATAGGTGAATCATTTGGACTAGCTATTGCTGAATTTTCAACTAAAAATAAACCAATTGTAACTACACCTAATTTTAAACTAAATCCAAACGTAGATATAGCACATATTTTCTTTTTAAAAGAAAAAGGAATATGGTATAATGAAGATAACTTACATTTAGTGTTAACTACTTTTTTAACAAAAGAAAATAGAGATGAAATTTCAAAAAAGGATTGGAATGCATTTAAAGATTATACGCCGGAAAAAGTAATTAAACAATTTAAGAAAGTTTTTATAGATTAAGTATTAAATTATAATAACAGTGGTTTGACTTTTTGTTCATCACTCCAATGTTTTTTTGAATTATATAATAAATTGCTATCCTTATGTTTAAAAGTAAAATAACCACTATAATCTATACCATAAATTCTATATGAACTATTACGACATTTAAATGTAATATCAAAATTATTATGTATTAAATAATGTCTTACTTTTCTTCCATTGTTATTAATATGCACTAAATTAATAGCTTGACTGAAAACTGACGGTCCTGTCATTTTGTGTATGTCATTTGGATATTGATTTTTTTTTATATTTAAAATAATAAGTTCTATAACTAACTGTAATATTGGATGTCCTTTATTAAATATTAATGCCCACTGCACAAATAAATTAGGATTACCTTCAGCTGTTATTATGCATTCATCTTCATCTTTTATTAATTCACGTAATGGTTTATTAATATAAGAATCCATATCTAAATATACACCACCATACTTATATAAAATTAAATATCTCCAAAAATCTACTTTTGCTACAATTATATTTAATTTATTATAACATTCTGCGATTACTCCTTTAAAATTTTCATTTACAAAAGAATCCATTTCACTATCAGTATATAATTTATGAGTATATTCTGGATTATTTGCTTTCATTTCATCTATATATTTTTGTACTTCTGGATGAAGCTCTGTTGTATACCACGATTGAAAAATATTTTTTGGTATCATTATTTATATATTATAAACAAATTATATATTTATAAATATAAACTAATTTTATAAAATAATAACTTTATTTATAATGAAAGTTTTTGTAAATGGTTTTTGGGGAGGATTTGTAGAAAATACTGATCCTAATAAATTTATATTTTTTCATAAAATTTTTGAATTGGCATTTAATGAAGAAATCTCCGTAGGAGATTTTAATGAAAGTGATATATTATTTGAAAGTGTTTTTGCAGATAAAACATACATAAATGATAAAAAATGGAGATATACTATATTTTTTAACGGAGAATCACAAGAAAGGATAATTTATGATACTTTTAAAAACAACAGATATAGATTATCAAAAATTCCCGAGTATGATATTATTTTAACTGGTAAATTTACAAATAAATCAATAAAAACAGTAAATACGCCACTTTTTATTTGTTATGTTTACTCTAATAATTATTTAAATTTTTTGCAAAACCCAGAAACAAGATATTTAGTTCCAAAAAAAAATATTTGCGCTGTTATATCAAACTCAAACTGTCCAAAAAGAAATTATTTTTTGGATAAGTTACAAAAAATAGTTAGAATAGATTATGCAGGAAATTTTAGAAATAATACACCAAAAATCCCAGGCGCATATAATTCAAATGAAATTTTAAATTTTTATTCACAATATAAATTTGTTATTTGTTTAGAAAATACAAAACAAGAGACGTATATTACAGAAAAAATAGTCAATGGACTTTTGGCAAGAACAATACCTGTATATTGGGGGTCAAATAATATTTATGACTATTTTAATAAAGAAAGATTTATCAATATACCAGATTTAAGTGAAATAATGATAAATAAAGCAATTAGTGAAATTAAAGCTATTATTGCAGACGACAATAAATATTTACAAATTGTGAATAAACCCATATTTAATAATAATCAATTAAGTAGAGATATTAATGATATAGCAAATGATATTAAAACATTACTTATGAATTAAAATACTAGTTATACTTTGGTCTCTTATATAATCTAATATTGTACCACACGAACAGTTTTTTTTATCTAATTTATTAATTGTTTTGCAATTATAACACATAATTGCATTTCTATCTCTGTAATAAACTTTTAATGAATCTATATTATCATTTAAATATTTTTGTTCTTCTTTAGTTATTAAATCACAATTATAAATTCCTGTTTTTATATAATTGTTAAAAATTTCTAATGTTGAATAATTAACATCATTATACCCTTTCATAAATGAATGTAAATCCTCACAAATATAAATACCATCACTATTTAAATAATTAAACATATGTCCTAATGTTTTTCTTTGATGAGATGTTAAATGAGAACCATCGTCAATTATAATATCAAATTTTATATTTTCAAACAAATTATCAATTTTGTTAAAATCATCTTGGCTACACAAATATGTTTTTATTCTATTTTCAAAAATAGGAAATTTAACATTATTTATTGATTTTGGATTATTATCAATACCATATATGTTCGCCTTTTCAAAAAAACAAGCTAACATACGAATTGATGCACCATTTAATATACCTATTTCTAATATATTTATTTCTTTATCTTTAAATTTCATAAAATAATCATTATAAAATTCTGTAAATAAATGAAAATATGCTTTATCAGTAAAAGTATTTAATCCAATCCTAGTTAATAATTTAAAATCTTCCATATATATATTTCTTAAATATAAATTTTTTTTATTTTATACCAATTATAGAACTACAAAATCTTTTAAATATAAGTAATAATTTGGAGGAAGGTAATTATTTTGATTTATCGGAATTTTATAAATTTTATCATTTTTTCTATTGTATAAATCATCAAAATTTTTTACCCTTTCTTCTATTTTATTTAAGTTTGTAAATTCATCATTATTAAATTCTTGATGTGAAAAATTTTCTATTTTATTTTTAATAAAATATTTATCTCCAAAATAAGATAAATGCCACCCTCCATTTTTTATAATTGGACATTTATAACCTCTATAATCTTCACAAGACATATTTTTTTGTTTAAATAGTCGGTATAAAACTATTTTTACAGAATTCCATTTATTCATATTTTTTGAATTTAAATTGTAGTAATAAAAATCCATTTCCAAAGTGTTAATATAAACAGGAATAGTATTATTTTTAATTAATTGTAATGTTCTTGGGTCAGGTATCTCATCAACATCAGCAATTATTATAAAATCTTCATCAAAAATATCTAATTTATCTAATCCTCTTTTTATGCAATTTCTTTGATGGATTTCATTTTTCCATTGCTCTTTGTTATTAAAATTAATATTTGGATATTTAAATGGCATATCATCTACAACAATATGCACTATTTTATCTTTAAATTTATCGAAAAGCTCAGTTAGTTCATCAGAATACAATTTTTTTTCTTTTCCAGAAAAAGTATGAGTAGATTCAACAATTATAAAAAAATCAACTATATCATTTAAAATATTTAATCTATAATTTATCATATCAAACTCATTATAAAATATAAAACAATCAACTATTCTTCTAGTTTTATTTTTTCTTACATTTTCGTTATGTTGATTTATAATATGCTTAATCATATTTCTTTGAATCGTATTTAAGTTATTCATAAAGATTTATATATTTATTAATTATTTAAAATATTATACTTCAAAAAAATTCAAAATAGATTTTTCTAATGTATATTTTTTAAATTTATCATAAACAATTGATGTTATAGAATTTATTTCTTCACTTGGTAAATTTATATACTTCTCTATTTTATCTAAATAATTATTGGTTTCACAAGTAATTATTGCATCTTTTAGTTCTAATAAATTTTTTTCTATTTTAAAATCTACTTTAGGTGTCTCTGTGATAACAAATACTTTATTTGAATATAATAAAGCCAATCTAAAATAATCAAAAGCTTTATTGCTTTCTTTTGAAAATAAATTTACAAATATTTTACTACGCTCAATCAAATTAAATATTTCAGAATAATTATTATTTCCTGTAATTATACAAGTTTTGTATTTTTTTTTAATTTCTTCATAATAAGGTTTTCTTCTATCTGAATAATCTCCCATAAAAACTACATCAATATCTTTTTCTTCCCATAGAATTTTTCCTCTATCTAATTTAGAATTATATAAATCTTCAATATATTTATCATACAAAAGAGGTAAAAAATGATATTTAATATTTTTATAAAATTTATTATAATAAAAAATATTTTGTGAGCTATATTCCCAAATAAAACATTTATTATAATTAATGTTATTTACAAAACTTATAATTTCATCCTGGTCAAACTTTGAATGATTATATAAAAAATCAGCGTGAATAAAAATTATTCTAATATTAGACTTTACATTTAACCCATTTTTTTTTATATACTTTCCTAAATCATTAAGATACATTATTAGTAGAATATTTCTACTCTCATTTAAGCTATCAAAATTATCTATAAAAGTAACGTGTTCAGACATTTTTTTTAAAATATTAGACATTGGATAAATTAATAAATCAAATGCTAAATATCTTTTATCACCAGTTCTATCATAAAAAATTTTAACTAGCGTATTTTTTGCTATTTTTACCATCAAATTTAATATATATTTTTATTATAATATGGAAAACTTGTGTTATTTTGTTAATAGTAGAGGATTATTAAAATCTTGTAATTTTCATTCAAATAATCCTAAATCCAGTTGTAATGATGATAAAAAATATTTGCAATTTATGTTATTAAAAATGTTTGATGGTATGTCCGTATACGTTTGTAGCGAGTTATTGAATTTTTTTGTAACAGATATATTACCAAAAATAAATAAAAGATTTGTTTTAGTATCAGGTGACTCTGATATGTGTGTTCCAAAAGAAGCTTTAAGCTACTCACAATTTAATCAACTCATAAACTCTCCCTTGTTAATAAGATGGTTTCTTCAAAATACTCAAATACAAAATAATAATAAAATGATTCAAATGCCAATTGGGTTAGACTATCATACTATTTCTTGTAATCCAGACCATCAATGGAAAACCGAAGGCGAAAGTCATTTACCTGGAGCTCAAGAAAGAGTATTAGTAGACATAAAAAATAAATCAAAACCATTTTACGAAAGAATTCCAAAAATATATGTGAATTTTTCTAAAAGCAATGATAGATTTGGAGAAAGAGAAGATTCATTAAAAAATACGCATTCAGATTTACTAGTAATAAATGATGAATTTACACAAAGAACTAACAATTGGAATAATATAGCTAATTATGCTTTTGTTTTGTCACCATTTGGAAACGGAATGGACTGCCATAGAACTTGGGAAACATTATGTTTAGGTTCAATACCAATTGTAAAAGCCCAATGTTTTCAAAAATTGTTTGAAGATTTACCAGTATTAATTGTAAATAACTGGACTGATATAACTCAAGAATTACTAGATAATACAATTCAAGATTTTAAAACAAAAACGTTTAACTATGATAAACTAAAATTAAGTTATTGGGTAGGTAAAATTAGAAATATTAATTAATATTTTTATCATATTATTTATATGTTAAAAATATTAATTAATCAAAACGAAAAAAAAGTTAAAAATGATTTAGTTCTAAAAATTAATGATTTTAAAATTTATAATCAACCGTATACATTTTTTAAACCAGATTATAATAGTATTATACCGCGTGACATTTATCAAACTTGGTTTACTAAAGATTTACACCAAAAAATGAGAGAAAGAGTCGAAATACTTAAAAAACAAAATCCAAGATTTAATCATTACTTATATGATGATAATGATTGTAGAGAATTTATTAAAAACAATTTTAAACCTGATGTTTTAAATGCATATGATTCTTTAATTCCTGGAGCATATAAAGCAGATTTGTGGCGCTATTGTATTCTTTTTATAAACGGTGGCATTTATTTAGACATTAAATTAATTTGTATAAATGGTTTTAGGTTAATTGAGCTTACTGAAAATAACCATTTTGTAAAAGACAGACCGATAAATGCAATATTTAATACATTAATGGTAAGCCAAAAAGGGAATATATTTTTATACAAAGCTATTAGACAAATTGTTGAAAATGTTAATAATAAGTATTATGGAAATACTCCTTTATCTCCAACAGGCCCCGAAATGTTAGGTTCAGTTATTATAAATAATAAATTAGGTGTTAATATTGATATGACGCATTACGAAGGTGGTGGTTATATTATTTACAAAAATAGATTTGTTATTTCAACAGAATATCCTGAATATAATAACGAGAGAACAAATTCTTATAATAGTATTAATACTAAAAGATATGACAAATTATGGGAAAATAGAAATATTTATAAATAATTATTTATATATTTTTTTATTATTCCATAAAATAGAATAATGCTGTTTAATTGAATATTTTTTCGCCTCTGCACAATGACCGTGATAAGTTTTTAAAATAGGAATATCATTAAAATATATAACTCTATAGTTATTATCAACAATGAGTTCTTTATGTTTTAAATCAACTATTTTGTCACTAGTTGAAATAAATTTTGGTAATAAGTTTGGTCCTGTTGGTTCTAAAAAGTTATCGCCGTAATACTTGTTACGAACATTTTCAACAATTTGTCTTATAGCTTTAAATAATACTTCATTGCGTGGCAAACAAACCATTAAAGCATTATAAATACCAATATTATTAATGTCTGCTACTAAATGCTCACTTTCAGTTAAGTTAATGAATTTAAAACCATTTAAAGGTGTATATTTAATATCTAAATAAATTCCACCATTTATAAAAAGGATACAATAACGCCACAAATCTGCTTTATATGCTCCAGGAATTAAAGAATCATATGCATTTAAAACATCAGGTTTAAAATTGTTTTTAATAAATTCTCTACAATCATTATCATCATATAAGTAATGATTAAACCTAGGATTTAAACTTTTAATTAATTTAACTGAATTAGCCATTAAATGCGGTAATAACTTTGTATGCCAAGTTTGATAAATATTAGTTGGAATAATAATATTATAACTTTCTTTTAATGGATATGGTATTTTAAGTTTTTCATTTATTGAAATTAAATTTTCATTATTTTTTTTTATTTTATTAACTTTATTATTATTTAATACTGCGTTTAATAATCCTTTCATAACATAAGTTTACATAAATAAATTATTTAAATAAACTTACCCAAATTATTTAAAAAAATTATAACTATATATTTTTATTAATTTTATACCTCAATTTCTTCTTCCAGTCTATGAGCCATAATTTTATATCTCTCGTTTTCTAAAGTCTTTTCAAGAACAGACCAAGGAGTGCAAGACTGAAGAGCATCTATTCCTTGTTCACAGAAAAAGTTCAGAAGAGCTGGACTGAATCCTGACATCATTGAACAGTTCGCCTGTGAGGAAAGAGCAGGGAAGCCACTTGTACTTCTCAAGTTCCAAAAGAGGATATGAGGAGGCTTGTATGGTTTACCGTGAACGCGAACTCCTGCAGCCGCATATTTCGCATCCATCTTCTCGTACAAAGCTTTTTTGTCGCAGCGGTCTCCTGTATCCATTTGCATATCAGATAAGACTACCAGAATCATATTCTGAACATCCTCAGGTGCCATCTTGTTTTGGATAATGGCGTCCAAAATCAAGTTATGAGCTGCCTCAAAATTTGTATTCATTCCCCATTCAGCACGTTTTACAACCCCTACCATTGAGACAAAATCGGAATAAGGCTCCAAGTTCACCCAAGTTGGTGTAGTACTAAAGGTCATAACGCGCTTCCCAAGTGCTGACTTTTCGGCAATTCTAATTCCAAGAGCAATAGCGACATTCATTGGATCTCCGTCCATTGACCCAGAAACATCAACCATTGCAATCATATTGCCAAGTGCTCCAGTTTGTGTGGCATTGTTGCGCCATTGAGAGTTCAACAGGTCAATCTCAATTTGACTTTTACTACACAAAAGCTCACAAGC
>Ga0315273_10002705_pt1 | contig 21052 bp, 20 predicted proteins | sample YL17G02_0_MG_FD_205753 | JGI IMG/M metagenome (GOLD analysis project Ga0315273, IMG submission 205753) | Sediment microbial communities from Yellowstone Lake, YNP, Wyoming, USA - YL17G02_0 | ecosystem: Environmental > Aquatic > Freshwater > Lake > Sediment | place: USA: Wyoming | collected... | reverse complement strand
CGAGCAATACCGTCAGCGATGGAAAAAGATGAAGAGAATTTTTCTTATCCTTCTCTTTTTATTGTTATCCCTTACCGGATCTCCGGCGACCGCAGAAATTGAAGCCCTCTTTTCCACAGAGGTGAACATCCGGGAAGCCCTCCTGAAGGAGATCGAGACACTTTCTGAGACCCTTGATCTTGCCCTCTATGAAATCACTTCAGCCGATTTGGTCCAGGCCCTGGCCAGAGCAAAAGGGCGGGGCGTTAAGGTCCGGGTGGTCACGGATTCAAAACAGGCCAGGATAAAATCTTCCAGAGTCAACCTTCTGATCAAACAGGGGATCTCCGTCAAGACCCTCGGCGGAAAAGAGAAGGGGGCGATGAACCATCGTTTCGCCATCCTCGATGGAAAGAAGGTCATCACGGGTTCCTATGACTGGTCCGAAGGCTCTGGGAGAGGGGATTACGAAAGTATTTTGATCATCCAGGATAACGATTTAGCGGATTCCTACCGGAAAGGGTTCGAGCGGCTCTGGCGAGAGAAGAGAATGATCAAATGAATAGTTCGGAGTAATGAGTTCGGAGTTCGGAGTTGATAAAAAATAATTTCCCGCCTTTCATCCCTTGATTTACCCATTCATTTCCCCCTTGACTGGACCGCTTTTTTCTTATAGGCTCTACCCTATACAAACGCAGTAAATGAAATGACATCACCCCTACCCCTGCCTGCCGGCCCCGGGCCCGACCGAGGGCGGGGCAGGCAGGCAGGGGTAGGAGGGGAGTAATGTTTTGATGCGTTTGTATTCAATTGACCTTTTAAAACTTGAGAAAGGAGGGTTTAAGTATGAGAAGGTTAAGACTGGTGGGTATTGTTTTTGGACTTTCAGCGTTTTTGTTGTTTTTCATCGCAGGGCTGGGTCAGGCACAGGATACGATCAAGATCGGATTCTTCGCTCCGATTACAGGGCCGGCCGCAGCAGATGGAATGAGCGCCAAACATGCAGTCGAACTGGGGCTGAAAGAGGTGAATGATGCAGGGGGGATCAAGGGAAAGAAAGTGGAACTCATCATCTATGATGACCGCCTCAATCCCCAGGAGGCGGTTGCCATCGCCAATAAACTGATTGAGAAGGATAAGGTGGTGGGTGTGGCCAGCGGATCCTATAGCGGTCCTACCCGTGTTACTGCGCCGATTTTCCAAAAGGCCGGAATGCCCATGGTAGCGGGATATGCTGTCCATCCTGACGTCACATGGGACCCGACCCAAAAAAAACCGAACGATTTTATCTTCCGGAATGGTTATCTTGGCGAGGTCGAGGGAGCTGCGGCGGCTGAGTTTGCTGTTAAGAATTTGAAGGCGAAGAAGATATCGATTATCTCGATGGATAATGACTTCGGAAGGGCCATCTCCGCCGGCTTTGCCGCAAGGGCGGAAAAGTTAGGTTCCGCGATCCTGACCAAACAGATGTATAAATTCCCAGGAGAAAAAGACTTCCGTCCCTTTCTCACCCGGATCAAGGAAGGCAATCCTGAGGTGATCTTTGCCGCAGGATATTATAATGAAGCCGCCTCCATCGTCCGCCAGGCCAAGGAGTTAGGGATCACTGCCCAGATATTGGGTGAAGAGGGGTTTGATTCTCCAAAATTTCTGGAGATCGCAGGCCCGGCCGCCGAAGGTGTGATCATCGCAACGAACCTCGACCGGGATGACCCCAGACCGCTGGTTCAGAATTTTTTAAGCAATTACCGGAAAGCGTATAACGAGGATGCGGATATGGTCGGAGCCTCCAGTTACGATGCCTTTATGATTCTCGTCAATGCCATTGCGAAGGTCGGAACCGATCCGAAGGCGATCCAGAAGGCTCTGCTTGAAACGAAGGATTACAATGGTCTGACTGGCATGATCAGCCGCTTCGTTCAGGGCGAGGTCGTCAAAGCCGTTCAGATACAGGTGGTCAAAGGCGGTAAGTTCCGACGGCTTGCGGTGATCGACAATCCGGAGGTGATTACTCCGCCGACTAAACAGTAAGTGAATAGTAATCAGTTAACAGTAATCAGTGATCATAACAATCGGGTTCAATTTAGAAAATAGACCATCACTGGTCACTGATAACTGATTACTGACTACTGATAACTTGAATTTATGCTCTGGCAACAATTAGCTAATGGAATTGCCATGGGGAGCGTTTACGCCCTTGTCTCCCTCGGGCTGACGATGGTCTATGGCATCCTCCGCATCCTCCATGTCGCCCATGCCGGCGTCTATACACTGGGGGCTTATATTGGCTTGTTCTCTTTCAGGCTCGTGGGGGACTTCTGGGTTTCATTGTTTATTGGAATGGCTGGATCGGCGGTTGCCGGATATCTAATCGAACGTTTTTTATACTCGCCGCTCCTCCATCTGCCAAGAATTGCGCCGCTCATTGCCTCTATCGGTCTTTTTATAGCCCTTGAGGAAGCCTTTCGCATCGTTGCCGGACCCCATACCCTCACCTACAATGCCCGTATTGGGATTGGGGACCTCTCCATCGGGAGTTTCCGTCTCACAGAAACGCAGATCCTTATCCTCTTTGTGACGTTTGCGGCCTTGATTTTTCTCTGGGCCTTTCTTACAAAAACCCGGACCGGATTGGCCATGCGGGCCTGCGCCCAGGATGCTGAAACGGCTTCTTCCTTCGGTGTGAATGTGAAGGCGATCATTGCGGTAAACTTTTTGTTTGGTTCAGCCATGGCTGGTGCCGCAGGAGTGCTCATCGGGGTCTACGACAACCAGGTCTGGCCAACCATGGGAGCCATTCCGGCATATAAGGCCCTGGCTATCGTTGTTTTAGGAGGATTGGGAAATATTCCGGGGACTGTGCTTGCAGCCATTGGTGTCGGATTGGCCGAAACCTTCTTCATCGGTATTCTTGCCATCCCCTTTCCAAGAGATGCAGTGGCTTTTATTGCAATGATTCTGGTCTTGATGTTCAAACCTTATGGGCTATTAGGGAAAGCCTAATGATTGGCCTATAGCTTATGGCTTATAGTTAGTTCATATCTGGAATTTGCCATAAGCTATCTGCTATTAGCTGTCAGCCAAATTTATGATCAGCGGCTATCTCATCACCATTCTTATCACGATCATCATCTATGCCATGCTGGCCCATAGTCTCAACATCATCACGGGCCATGCAGGGCAGATCTCCCTCGGGCATGCGGCCTTCTTAGGCATCGGCGCCTATACCTCAGCCATGCTCTATACGGAGGCGGGTTTCTCATTCTGGTTATCTGTCCCTCTATCAGGCCTTGTTGCCGGCGCTATAGGAGCCCTTCTCGCTATCCCCTGCCTGCGTGTCCGGGATGATTTTCTGGCCATAACGACCATGGGCATCGGTTTTGTTGCAGAAGCCGTTTTCCTCTACACACCCTTTTTCGGGGGAGCAATGGGTATCGGCGGGATCAATCTTCCCAACTGGTTTGGCCGGGAGATGACCAAGTCCGAATACTTCTTGCTCATCCTTCTGGTCTTTGGATTTCTTCTTTTCCTTGACCATCGCATGGGTCGTTCATGGATCGGCCTGGCCTGGGCCTCGATCCGAGAGGATGAAGAGGCGGCAGGAGCGATGGGAGTGGATGTCGTCCGATTCAAAGTGCTCGCTTTCATCCTGGGCAGCGCCATTGCAGGCCTTGCCGGAGGGTTTTACGCCCATTTCCTGACTTTCATCATGCCCCAGAATTTCGGATTCGGCCAATCGATCGTCATCCTATGTATGGTCGTATTTGGCGGAATCGGCACACGCTGGGGTCCCGTACTGGGCGCTGTGATCTTAGGGATTCTGCCGGAAATCTTTCGTCCCGTTATGGAGTATCGAACCTTTCTCTATGGACTCCTGCTTCTGGCCATGATGCGTTTTCAACCTGGAGGCATTCTGGGAGCGGAGTCGATCCTTCCGAAAGTGTTGCGGCGATATATTTTTCGTCCAGCGAGCCAGGAGTGAACTGATGCCTCTTCTTGAAGTGTCCGGCCTGAGTAAAGAATTCGACGGCCTGCGAGCCCTGGACGGAGTGGACTTTTCCGCCGATGAAGCAGAGATACTGGGTGTCATCGGTCCAAATGGAGCAGGAAAAACCACGCTCTTCAACATCATCTCCGGCATCTTTTCTCCGTCAAACGGAAAGATAAGCTTTCAGGGAAAGACGATCCACCGTCTCAAAACCCATCAGATCAGTCGTTTGGGGATAGGCAGGACGTTTCAACTCGTTCGCCCTTTTCAGAATCTGGATGTGGAGACCAATATTCTGGTCGCCTCCGGACACCCATACTATCCTTCCTTTCGAAAATCCTTCGCGCCTTTTCGGAAACCTGAAATCCTTGGAGAGGTTCAAAAGCTCATTGATCGGACCGGACTTCGCCTCTATGCCAGACAGATAGCGAAAAACCTTCCGCTTGGCATTAAAAAGCGACTGGAGATCGCCCGTGCGCTTGCCCTTAAGCCCCGTCTCCTCCTTCTGGATGAACCCTCCGGCGGCCTGCGCTTTGAAGAATCGGATCAGCTCATGGAGCTGATCCGCCAGATCCAGGGACAGGGAATCGGGGTTCTTCTCATCGAGCATAACATGCAGGTCATCATGGACCTCTGCAAACGGATTGTCGTTCTGGATCATGGCTCAAAGATTGCGGAAGGTTCTCCTGAGGAGATTCGTTCAAACCCCCAGGTGATCCAGGCCTACTTAGGAAAGGAATCCTGATATGCTTGAAGTGCGGGGGATAGAGGTTTCTTATGGCGAGTTTTTAGCCCTGAAAGGGGTGAGCTTCACGGTCAAAGAAGGCGAATTGGTCACAATCATCGGAGCCAATGGAGCAGGGAAAAGCACCATTCTCCGGGCGGTGATGGGTCTGGAGAAGTGCCGAAAAGGCGTAATCCTCTTTCAGGGAGAGGAGATGACTTCAAACCCGCCGCATCACCGTGCCCAATTGGGGATCAGTCTCGTTCCGGAAGGCCGGAAGATTTTCCCTGACCTCACCGTGGCCGAAAACCTGTTGATGGGGGCCTACACCCAGCAGGACCGCAAGGCGATTGAATCAGGCATGGAAGAAGTCTTTGGGTTATTTCCTGTTCTGAAAGAAAGAAGGAATCAGGTGGGCAAGACGCTGAGCGGGGGTGAGCAGCAGATGCTGGCCATCGGTAGGGCATTGATGTCGCGACCCCGGCTGATCCTGATGGACGAAATTTCTCTGGGGTTAATGCCCATCTATGTGGAGGAGACGTTCAAAGTGATCAAGAATCTTCATCGGCAGGGGGTGACCATCCTGCTCGTGGAACAAAACGCCCGCAAAGCACTTTCTGTGGCCGACCGGGGCTACGTTCTCGAAACAGGGGAAGTGGTCCTGAGCGATTCCAGTGAAATACTCGCCCATAACCCCCAGGTCAAAAAAGCCTATCTTGGCGGAACCTAAAGAAGGGTACCCTATCCGAGGTGAATCATGGAGAAGAAAAAAGTAAAAGTGAAAGAAAAGGTCGAAACCCTGACTGGCGTTCAGGTGGGGATCAAAGCGCCCAGAGGGTCAAAGATCACCTGTAAGAGCTGGCAGACCGAAGCCGCCATGAGGATGCTGATGAATAACCTCGACCCGGAAGTGGCGGAGAAACCAGCAGAGCTCATCGTCTATGGAGGCTCGGGAAAAGCGGCGCGAAACTGGGAGGCATACCATCTTCTGGTAAAATGCCTGACGAATTTAGAAAATGACGAGACATTGCTCGTCCAATCGGGAAAGCCTGTTGGCATCTTCAAGACACATTCGGATGCGCCGAGGGTCCTGATCTCCAATTCGATGCTCGTCCCCAACTGGGCCAACTGGGAGAAGTTCAGGGAGCTGGAGGAACTTGGGCTGACGATGTACGGACAGATGACAGCAGGAAGCTGGATCTATATCGGCACGCAGGGAATTCTTCAGGGAACTTATGAGACCTTTGCCTCTGCCGCCCAAAAACATTTCAACGGGTCTCTCAAGGGAAGGCTCATCCTTTCCGCCGGTCTGGGTGGAATGGGAGGCGCCCAGCCATTGGCTGCCACGATGAATGAGGGGGTTTTCCTGGGTGTGGAAGTTGATCCCGATAGAATTAAACGCAGGCTCCAAACAGGATACCTTGATGTGATGGCCGACCGGTTAGAAGATGGACTTATCCTGGCCCTCGGTGCGAAAGAGAAGGGGATTCCCAAATCGATTGGCCTTTTAGGAAATGCGGCGGAGATTCTTCCTGAGATCGTAAAAAGGGGGATTGTCCCGGATCTCGTTACTGACCAGACCTCCGCCCATGACGCCTTGAATGGATATGTGCCAACAGGGCTTAGCGTCGATGAAGCGATTGAACTTCGGAGGAAAGATTCAAAGGAATATATCCGCCGGTCAATGGAGTCGATGGCTATCCATGTTCAGGCCATGCTGGAGTTTCAAAAGAGGGGATCGATTGTCTTCGACTACGGAAATAACATCAGAGCACAGGCCTTTCAAGCCGGTGTAAAAGATGCCTTCAGCTATCCTGGATTTGTCCCGGCCTTTATTCGTCCTCTCTTCTGTGAAGGGAAGGGACCTTTCCGTTGGGCGGCTCTTTCAGGCGACCCTGAAGATATTTATAAGACCGATGAAGCCATCTTAAGGGAGTTCCCTGATGACCTCTCTCTGGCACGGTGGATGCGGCTGGCAAGGGAGAAGGTGAAATTCCAGGGGCTTCCGGCAAGGATCTGCTGGCTGGGTTATGGTCAGAGGGCCCGTATTGGAAAGGTTTTCAATGATATGGTGGCCAGAGGGGACCTGAAGGCGCCCATCGTGATTGGAAGGGACCATCTCGATAGCGGTTCGGTGGCTTCCCCTTATCGAGAAACAGAAGGGATGAGGGACGGAAGCGATGCCATTGCCGACTGGCCCATTCTGAACGCCCTTCTCAATGTGGCGGCAGGGGCCACCTGGGTTTCGGTCCATCATGGAGGAGGGGTGGGGATCGGCTATTCGATCCATGCCGGGATGGTTGTGGTGGCTGATGGGACAGAGGATGCGGAGAGAAGATTATTAAGGGTATTGACGACCGATCCCGGGACAGGCGTCATGCGCCATACGGATGCAGGATATGAGGAGGCGATTGAAACTGCAAAAGAGGAGGGGATCAAAATCCCAGGTGTGACTCTATATCAACGATAAAATGCAATGGAATATTGGAATATTGGAATGCTGGAATAGTGGGAATTGAATGAAAACGGTTATTCTGGATGGTGAACATCTCACCTTGGAGCAGGTACTTGAAGTGGCCGAAGGCAAGGCCGGAGTGAGGATCTCCCCTCTGGCAGGGAAGAGGATGAAGCGCTCAAGGGATTTCGTTGAGGAGGCCCTTGTGCAGGGGGAGAAGATTTATGGAGTGACCACAGGGTTTGGACTTTTAAGTGATCAGTTAATAAACCTCTCGCAAATCGAGGCCCTTCAGAGAAACCTCATCCGGAGCCATTGTGTGGGTGTGGGCCCTTATTTCGACGAGAAGGCGACACGGGCGATCATGCTGCTCAGAGCCAATGTTCTCGCCATGGGCTATTCCGGAACCCGGATGGACGTCCTGAAGACGCTCGTAGAAATGATCAACAGGAGAGTCCATCCTCTCATTCCAGAACAGGGTTCAGTGGGAGCCAGTGGAGACCTCGCCCCACTGGCTCATCTATCATCGGTTCTGATGGGCGAAGGAGAAGCCCTGCTCCACGGAAAGGTGATGTCGGGGAGAAAGGCGATGGAGAAGGCCGGTATTCCCATCCTCACCCTGAAAGCTAAAGAAGGTCTTTCGTTGATCAATGGCACTCAGGTGATGACTGCCGTAGGAATTCTCTCCCTTCTCAGAGCGGAGCGACTCTGCAAAGTGGCGGATATCGTAGGAGCCTGCACACTGGATGCCCTGAAAGGGAGTTTCAGAGCCTTTGATGTTGACATCGATCAGGTCAGGCCTTTTCCGGGATCTTTTGCCGTTTCAAAGAATTTCAAGAAACTGGGTCAAAAGGATGAGATCGCCGAGTCTCATAAATTCTGCCCAAAAGTCCAGGATGCCTATTCCCTGCGATGCATTCCACAGGTCCACGGAGCGGTGAGAGATACGCTTGCCTTTATCCGCAAGACCCTCGAGATTGAGGTCAATTCCGCCACGGATAATCCTCTCATCTTTGCCGAAAAAAGGAAGATTCTCAATTGCGGTAATTTCCATGGGGAGCCCATTGCCTTTGCCATGGACTTCCTTGGGATAGTGGCCTCTGAATTAGGGGGAATCTCAGAGAGAAGGATTGAGAAGCTGATCAATCCGGCCCTGTCAGGCCTTCCTGCTTTCCTGACCTCCGAGGGAGGGCTCCATTCCGGGCTAATGATGGTCCAGGTCAGCGCCGCGGCTCTGGCTTCCGAGAATAAGGTCCTCGCTCATCCTGCAAGTGTGGATTCCATCCCAACTTCTGCGGATAAGGAAGACCATGTCTCCATGGGAACGATTGCGGCCCGTAAAGCGAGGGATATCGTGAGGAATGTGGAACACATTTTGGCCATTGAGTTACTCTGTGCGACACAAGGATTAGAGTTCCTCCTTCCCCTGCAACCGGGTAAAGGAATTAAAGAAGCCTATCAAGTTGTCCGGGAAAGTGTCCCACCGATCCGAAGCGATCGCCGGTTCGGTAAGGATATTGAAAAAATCCAGCGTTTGATCGAATCCGGCGAACTTCTCCACCGCGTTGAAAAAGTCGTGGGAAAACTGGAATAGAGATTTCTTTTTCTATCATTCCCTTCTTCCACTTTTTAAATCCCTTACGGGTTTATTCCCCGCCGCTTGCGGCGTAATATATATGCACAAGCAGATAATACCCCGTCCGCTTGTGGCGGGGTAGTTTATTACACGCCTATCTTGAATATCTTTGGAACGATCATCGAGATGCTCGGAATGTAAGCAAAGATAAGAAGAACGGTGATCAAGAGTATGATGAAAGGCCAGATGGCTCTTGACAGGCGCTCGAGGGAGATTTTGGCAATTGAGCAGCCGACGAAAAGACAGATCCCGACGGGAGGAGTGATCATTCCAACCACCAGGTTAAAAACGAAGATGAATCCAACATGGAGAGGATGGAAACCTGCATTGATCAGGATCGGAGCCAGGATGGGAGCAAAAAGGATGATCGCTGCTCCAGTTTCCAGAAAACACCCGGTGATGAGAAGAAGGATGTTGATAATCAGCATTAAGAGATAAGGATTGTTTGTAATGGAGAGGAAAAGAGAGGCTACCTTTTCCGGAACCTGCTGGGTTGCAAGGAACCAGAGTGTGATATTGGCCGTTCCGATGATAAACATGATGACGGAGCTGGTAATCGCGCAGTTAATCAGGATTCTCGGGATGTCTTTCACTTTCAGTGTTTTAAAGAGGAAGAAACCAAAAATAAAGGCGAAAAAGACGGCAATGGCGGCTGCTTCTGTTGCTGTGAATACCCCTGACATGATCCCGCCGAGAATAATGACAGGCAGGATGAGCGCAGCCACCGCTTCCTGGCTGCCCTTGCCGACCTGGCGAAAAGTGGGTCTCCTTTCATTCTTTGGATAATTATTCTTTCGGGCATAATAGTAGATCAATGCCATCATGGCCAGCCCCATGAGGACGCCCGGTATGAGACCGGCAAGAAAGAGTCCTCCGATGGAAACATTCATGGTGACTCCGTAGACCACCATGGTAATGCTGGGCGGGATGATGGGCCCTAACGTTGCTGCCGAGGCAACAACGGCCGTGGAAAAATCGAGATCATAACCCTCTTTGGTCATGGAGGGAATCAAGACCGTCCCCAAGGCAGAGGCATCGGCGACCGCCGAACCGGTGATGCCGGAAAGAAACATCTCCGCGACAACGAGCGTGTGGCCAAGACCGCCCCGGATATGGCCCACCAGAAGATTTGAAAATTTGATGAGCCGGTCCGTCACGCCCCCCAGATTCATCAAGTCGCCGGATAGAATAAACAGAGGAATGGCCATCAGGGAAAACATATCCATCCCGTTGAATATCTTCTGTGCAACTAAAACGATGGAGTATTCTCCTTTCAGAAGAACCACGGCAAGTGAGCAGAGTCCAAGGCAGAAGGCGATCGGAATGCCAATCATCAGACTGATGAAAAAAACAGACCCTAAGAGGAGAAGGACCATCGTCTCTCCTTTATTTTTACCCAGTCCTCGACGAGCAAGTTCATTAGTTGGATGATCATGAAAAACCCGCCCACCGGGGCAGATAGATAAGCATAGGCCATCGAGAAGAGGAGGGCCGGAGAGTCCTGGTCCCGGACAGCCCAGGAGACCCGAAAGCCGCCAATGGTAAAATAGACCAGGAAAAGGAGCATTCCCATCTTGGCGGCGAGATTGACCCAATCCCTCATTTTTTCAGGAATTCGGTTGAGCACGAATTCTACGCCGATGTGAAACCCATGCTTTAAAGCTAAACTCGCCCCCAAAAAACAGACCCAGATCATCAGGTATCTTGCCACTTCCTCCGACCAAGACAAAGAGTAAAGAAAGAGGTAACGCATGAAAACCTGAATGATGATGATGACCGTCATGATCGCCACCATCCCGACGAGAGTAAGCTGGACTATCCTCTCAGCAAGGCGACTCACTTTTTCAGATATTTGCCTAAGGATTTCCACTCGGCTGTTTCTCCAAAAAAAAGGGGCATGGATTTTGATAATAATCCATTCCCCCGCTTCTTTCAAATTCTTATTCCTTTTCCGAGTCTTTTGCAGATTTCAGAGCCATGTCGATCCATTTCTTATCGATCTTCTTTTCAGCAAAGGTTTTTTCCACAAATTCGATCACTGGTTTCTGCGATCTCTGTCTGAAGACCTGCAATTCTTTTTCCGTAGGTGTATAGATCTCCATCCCCTTGTCCTGAAGGCTCTTCACCCCATTGTAGACATTACGCACATTTTGCCCCCTTTGGACAGCCAAGGTGACTTTTGTTGCATCCACAAGAAGTGCCTGGAGATCTGGAGGCAAGGACAGGAAGAATTTATCATTAATCAGAATGGGAAGGAAGCTGTAAATATGGCCGTCGAGGATGATGTGTTTTGTCACCTCATTAAATTTCATGGACTCAATGAGAGAGATAGGGGCCTCCCAGCCATCCACGACCCCCTGCTGGAGAGCCATATAGACTTCTCCCCAGGCAATCGGAGTCGGACTGGCCCCCAAAGACTTTACCAGGGCCATGTAGCCAGGATGTTCCATCACCCTGATTTTTAACCCTTTCATATCATCCACACTCTTAATCGGCTTGTTACGTGTTGAGAAGTGTCTAAACCCATTTTCCCCAATGCCAAGGGATCGGACGCCTGTTTTCTTTCTCATCTCTTCCATGAGAGCTTTCCCAAAAGGACCGTCGAGGGACCGAAACGCGATGGCTTCATTTGTATAGAGATAGGGTATCCCAAGGACCATGATCTCGGTGAAAAATCCAGCCATGGGGCCTTCCGCAATCCAGCACATCTCAATGGTTCCTAATTTCGTTCCCTCAAATTGCTCTCTCTCCTTCCCAAGTTGATTGGATGGGTAGATGTCGACCTTCAATCTCCCTGGGGCCTTCTGTTCGATAAACTTCTTAAAGACGACCGCCCCTCGATGAAGCGCCTCCTCCTCATCCGGAGGCATGCCTGTGGCGAATTTGATGGTAATCGGAGCAGCCCACAATGGCACCGAAACGAATGCGATGCATGCGGAAACAACTAATGTTAGAAAACCGACTCTTGTTATCCATTTTTCTTTCGACATCTTTCCTCCTCCTTTTCAATAATGGTTTGGGTTTGGACTCTCTTCGCTACAGAAAAGAATCATATCCTTACTCCCATCATCAAACAATAAACAATCCCCATATCATTTATTATGTTACTTCCATTTTGTCAACTTTTCTTGAAGAGAACTCTAAAAAACTGCCCGACCATCCTGGGGGCCAACTTCTAACGTTTCAGAAAGAATGTAATAATCAATCAAAAAGGGGAATGGGCTTTACACCCATTCCCCCGCGCTGCCTGTTAGAGGTTTCAATCCTTCTCTGAGGCTTTTGAAGATTTGAGAGCCATGTCAATCCATTTCTTATCAATCTTCTTATCTACAAAAGTCTTATCCAGAAATTCCAGAACGGGTTTCTGGGACTTCTCTCTAAACATTTGAAGTTCTTTGTCTGTGGGTGAATAGACCTCCATTCCCTTGTCTTGAAGGCTTTTCACCCCATCGTAGACCTTTTTAACATTTTGTCCTCTCTGAACCGCCATGATCGTTTTTGTGGTATCTTCGATGGTTTTTTGAATATCCGGAGGGAGCGACATAAAGAATTTGTCATTGATCAGGATGGGGAGGATGCTGTAGACATGGCCGTCAAGGGTGAGATATTTCTGGACTTCATTAAATTTTGCAACCTCAATAACCGAGACAGGGTTCTCCTGGCCGTCCACCACCCCTTGCTGAAGGGCCATATAGACCTCTCCCCAAGCAATCGGAGTGGGGCTGGCTCCCATCGCTTTGACCATGGCCATGTGAGCCGGATTCTCCATCGTTCTGATTTTCAGACCTTTGATGTCATCCGGAGATTTGATCGGCCTGACCCGATTGGTGAAATTTCTGAAACCGTTTTCTCCGATCCCCAACGCTCTGACACCCGTTTTCTTCCTCATTTCCTCAAAGAGGGTCTTTCCAAAAGCGCCATCCAGGGACCTCCAGGCTGTAATTTCGTTTGCATAGAGGTAGGGGATCCCGATCACCATAATCTCTGAGAAAAACCCCGCCATGGGGCCTTCGGCGATCATGCACATCTCAATCGTTCCCAGCTTGACCCCTTCAAACTGCTCCCTTTCCTTCCCCAGTTGATTTGCGGGATAGATGTCCACCTTCACCCGTCCAGCGGTCTTCTGCTCAACCATCTTCTTGAAGACGACAACACTGCGATGAAGCGCCTCTTCCTCATCCGGTGGCATGCCATGGGCGAATTTGATGGTGATCGGGGCAGCGGATGCCGGGGTCCCGACGAAAAAGAATGAAAGGACAATAAGCAGTGAAAGAATACCCATTCCCCAAAAATACTTTCTCTTTAACATCTCTTCCTCCTTTTTTTGATTATAGATTATAATGATTCTTATGGTTTGCTTTTTTCATGATTTCGGACTTGCATCCCCCCTTCCATGGTCAGACATTACAATTACATCTATTATGTTCTTCATATTTTGTCAATTTTTTAATTTTAGGGCGAGAAGTGTGGGAAATGTCTTGAAATTTTCCCCAATTCCATTTAGATTGTCAAAGAAAACTAAAGTTCGAGCAACGGAGGAAGGAATATTTCATGGACCTATTTAAAGAGATGGCAGATGCTGTGATCGAGGGGGATGAAGAGAAATCGATTGCTTTAGCCAAAGAGGCTCTGGCTAAGGGAGTGAACCCCACCGAGGCCATTGAAAAGGGTTTTGCTGAGGGGATGAGAGTTATTGGGGAGCTTTTTGAAAAATTAGAAATCTATTTGCCTCAGGTGATCATCTCCGCAGATGCCATGACGGCTGGAGTTGAAGTATTTCGCGAGTATCTCCTCGGTCAAGAAGGAGAACTTCCTAAAACAACTGTGTTGTTGGGAACCATCGAGGGCGATGTACATGATATCGGGAAGAATATTGTCAAGATTATGTTGGAGAGCAATGGATTTAAGGTCTACGACCTCGGAAGAGACGTGCCTGTGTTCAATTTTATTGAGAAAGTGAAAGAACTTAGCCCCGATATTGTTGGAGTTTCTGCCTTGATGACGACGACCATGGTCTATATGCCGAAATTGATCGAAGCCCTTAAAGAAGAGGGATTGAGAGGAAAGGTCAAGGTCATGGTGGGAGGGGCTCCGGTCCTTCCGAAATGGGCAAAAGAGATTGGAGCGGATGGTTATGGAGAGTCGGCAATGGAGGCGGTACGAGTGGCCAAAAGCCTTGTTGGGCTTCAAGGTGAGGGAAAAGGAGATTGAGCATGAGAGATCAGGGGAAATTTTTTAATTTCTTAGAAGTGATAAAAAGAACTGAATCCGGGGAAAGGATTAAAGAGACGGACTACGATAAGGAGCTGGGCAAAAAAACCTTGGCATTAACGAAACAATATGAAATCCGCTATGATCCTAATTTATTGATTCCAACAAATGACGGTATGGTCGATCGGATCTTTCAGGCGGCAGTGGATCTCTTTCTAGATTTAGGGGTTTACTGCACGGATACACAGAGGGTGATCCGCTTCACTCAAGAAGAATTGCAATGGGCATTGGAAAACGTTCCTCAAGAGGTCCAATACGGAAGAGAAAAAGAAACCGTTTCCGTTTACCCGAGAAAGGTGGAAGATCGAAGAGATCCTGCCTGTTTCTTCTCTGCCGTGGGGACACCCGTGACTGAAGAAATGTTTCTTTCTGTGGCTCAGAGTTATGCGCAGGAACCTCTTGCGGATACCTTTTCAGGGCCTTTGATCATCAGTTATAAAGGGATGCCCGTCACCTCGGGTTCTCCCATTGAAGTTGAAGCCGCTATCTGGAATACACAGATGTTGAGAGAAGCAGCCAAACAGGCAGGACGCCCCCATATAGGAATCCATAACTTTCAGTCCACAGGTGAAAAAACTGACGCGACCATTGCGTCGGCTCAAGAAAAATTTGGTGCCTTTCCTGGGGATGGGTTGTTAGTAGCAGCCATAGCGGAAATGAAAGTGGACTTTGAGCGTCTGAAGAAAGTTGCTTTCCTTCGGCAATCTCCCTATGTGCTGGGAGCCTTATATGGTCCCCTTATGGGTGGGTATGCAGGAGGGCCTGAAGGGACAGGCATTGCTCTTGTGGCTCATCATTTTCTTGGTCTTCTTGTCTTCTCTGCAGAACGCCACAATTCCTTCCCCATCCACATCCACCATGTTTGTAATACTTCAAGGGATATGCTCTGGCTGATCTCCGTCGTCGGACAGGCCCTGGCAAGAAATTCCGATCTCATTTTTGCATCGAATGCCTTTATGGCTTCAGGTCCATGCACCGATATGGTGATCGATGAACTTTGTGCTCAATCGATTGCCTCAACGGTGTCTGGCTGGCATCTCAATCCCGCTGCCGTTGCTAAAAATCGCCATCCCATGAGATGCAGTGGCATGGAACCTCGGATTCATGCAGAGGTAGGACACCGGGTTGCGCAAATGGGCCTCACCCGGAAGGAAGCGAATCGGATTGTCCTGAGGTTGGTGGAAGGTTATGAAAAAAGAATTCCAGAGGCTCCGATTGGAAAGATGTTTGATGAGTGCTATCAATTGGACAAGATTCGTCCAACCGATGAGTATGAAAGTTTATTGGCCAAGAAAAAGAAGGAGTGGAAAAGTTTAGGCTTTGAGGTGATTTGAATGATCATTGAAAAATCAGCGAGAAAAGGGATCTTAAAAATCGCCTCCTATATCCCTGGGAGGTCGATCGAGGAGGTTCAGAAAGAATACGGTGCGAAGAGATGGATCAAACTGGCATCGAATGAGAATGTGCTGGGACCCTCTCCTAAAGCCATAGAGGCTGTCCGCAAAGAACTTTCAAAGGTCCATCTTTATCCCGAGGGCCCCTGTTCGATCCTGAGGCAGGCCATCGGTCAGAAACTTTCATTGCCTGAGAAGAGAGTGGTTATCTCCAATGGGGCGGATAATCTCATTCTGATGATCGCCTGCGCCTTTGTCAACGAGGGTGATGAAGTGATCATGGCAGATCCCACGTTCTCCGTCTATACCAATGTGACACAGATCATGGGAGGGAAGCCCGTCAGAGTGAAATTAAAAGGGTTCATGCATGACCTGGAGGGCATGTTGAAGAGAGTGAACCGGAAGACAAAACTGGTCTTCGTCTGCAATCCAAACAACCCCACCGGAACCACGGTGAGCAAAGAATCCTTTGAAACTTTTCTCTCCCGACTTCCGGATCGTGTCATCGTCATTCTGGATGAGGCCTACGGAGAGTTTGTGGATGACCCATGCTCTCCGGAGGGTCTGGACTATATTAAAAAGCACCGGGTGATTTTACTCCGAACCTTCTCAAAGGTTTACGGGCTGGCAGGTTTGAGAATCGGTTATGCTTTAGGGAGAGAAGATTTGATCTATTGTCTTTATCAGGTGAGAGACCCTTTTCCTGTTCACCGGCTCGCCCAGGCGGCGGCTGTGGCCGCCCTGAACGATGAGGAGCATGCGATCCGATCGATTCAAATGGTTTATGAAGGGAGGAGATATCTCTATAAAGAACTGGACAGGATCGGGCTGTCTTATGTTCCCAGTCAGGCCAACTTCATCTTCATCAATTTCGAGAGAGATTCGGAAGAGGTCTTCCGTGGACTTCTTGGGGAAGGAATCATCATCCGGCCGGGAAAGACATGGGGTTATCCGACTTTTGGAAGGGTGACAATTGGAAGAAGGGTGGATAACTATAGATTCATTAAGGCCTTAAAAAAATTAGTTAGAAAATGAGGAGTTCGTTCAACGGTAACGGCAACGAGGCCCGTATCGTTAATAAAAGGCTACGTTTATCGTTTTTTAATTCTTTTTTACGTAACCGTTACCGAATGACGAAACGGGCTTCGTAACCGTAACCTTAACCTCACCCACAGACAATTTTCAGGGTTCGTGAGTGGCCTAACGGCCATGGGCAATTACTTAAGTAACCCAATAACTCAACAAACCCAATGATTCCGATGACTGAAATCGATCTCATCATCAAAAATGCCAAAGAACTCCTCACCCTTTCTTCCTCCTTTAAAGACGAATCAGGACTGGGAATCATACCCAACGGCGCCGTCGCCGTTAAAGAGGGCAGGATCTTCTGGATCGGAAAGACAGATGAATTGCCAGGAGATTTTGTTTTGGGTCCGGAAGCGCAGATGATCGATGCGAGAGGAAAGGTTGTGATGCCGGGCCTCATCGACTCGCATACTCATCTCATCTTTGCCGGTTCAAGAGAGAATGAATTTGAACAGAGGATTAAAGGTCTCACCTATCTGGAGATTGCCGAGAGGGGAGGCGGAATCCTATCCACCGTTGAAGCGACAAGAAAGGCTTCATTTGATGAGCTCCTCTCTTCAGGAAAGAGAAGACTTGATCGACTGCTCTCAAAAGGTGTTACGACCCTTGAGGCCAAAAGCGGTTACGGGCTTTCGCTTGAGGATGAATTAAAGATTCTCCGGGTGATGAAGGCATTGCAGGAAAATCATCCTGTGGACATTGTCCCAACCTTCCTGGGAGCTCATACCATTCCAAAAGAGTTTAAAAATGAGAGGAGACGATATATTGACCTCCTCACGAAAGAGATGATTCCAGAAGTTGCCAGAGAAGGGCTGGCAGAGTTCTGCGATGTCTTCTGTGAGGAGAAGGCTTTTCATCTCGAAGAGTCGAGAGAAATCCTCGAGACAGGAAAGCGATACGGCCTCAAGCCAAAAATCCATGCAGACCAACTGAGTCCGGGTGGCGGAGCAGAACTGGCGGCTGAGGTCGGGGCCTATTCTGCGGATCATCTCGAATATGTGAGTCCAAAAGGGATTGAACGGATGGCGGAGAAAGGGGTCATCGCGGTCCTGTTGCCGGGAGTTAGTTTCTTTCTTTCAATGAAGAAATATCCACCCGCAAGGGAGATGATTGAGAAGGGAGTCGTTGTTTCGCTCTCCACCGATTTGAACCCGGGCTCCTCGATGACCGAATCCCTTTCCCTGATGATGACCATGGGCTGTCTCCTCTTCAGAATGACCCCTAAAGAAGTTATCCAGGCAACCACCCTCCATGCGGCCAGGTCCATGGGGCAAGAGAAGGAGATCGGAAGCCTTGATACAGGAAAGAAGGCCGATCTGATCCTGCTCGATATTCCGAATTATAGATACCTTCCTTACCATTTCGGCGTCGATCATGTGGGGCTGGTCATCAAGAACGGAAAGGTAGTCTATAGAAACCAATTTTCAGTGAAGAGTAAACAGTAATGATTGAACAGTAATCATTGACCAGTGATCAGTGGGAAATAGTTATTCACCTCATTTACTGATTACTGATAACTGATTACTGGGAGTAGCCATGCGACTCTTAGAATGTGTCCCCAATATCAGTGAAGGAAGAGATCCGGATAAGATCGCCTCTATTGCCGAAGAGGTCATAAAGCATAAAAAGGTCAGGCTTCTCAACATCTCCTCGGATAAAGATCACCACCGGAGCGTCTTCACTTTTGTCGGTGAACCGGAAGAGGTGAAAGAGGCGGCCCTCTCTTTTGCCCTGAAGGCCATTGATCTCATCGATATGAGAGAGCACAAGGGAGAACATCCCCGATTAGGGGCAGTGGATGTTGTTCCCTTTGTTCCAATTCACGGGGTCGAGATGGAGGAGGCTGTAAGGATAGCCAGGGAATTTGGAAAGGAGCTGGGGAGAAGAGAGGTCCCCATCTTCTTTTATGAAGAGGCGGCTCTCCGAACGGAGAGGAGAGAACTGCCGGCGATTCGAAAAGGGGAGTATGAAGGACTTCCTGAAAAGCTGAAAGATCCCGGATGGAATCCGGACGAAGGGCCGGTGGTCTTCAATCCAAAGTCCGGGGCCACCGTGGTGGGAGCCCGGTTTCCTCTGGTGGCTTACAATGTCAACCTTAGGAGTGAAGATGTCAACCTGGCAAAAGAGATTGCCAGAAAGGTGAGGTTTATTAAGGATGGCGGGTTTCCCCATGTCAGGGCTATGGGGGTGGAATTAAAGGAGAAGGGAATGGTTCAGGTTTCGATGAACCTGACCCATTACCGAGTGACCAATATCCCGAAGGTCTATGAGTTTATCAGAACAGAGGCAATGAAGAGAGGGATAGAAATCGAAGGATCCGAGATTGTGGGACTGGTACCTCTCGCTGTTCTGGAAGGCGTTGTCCAGCATTATTTAAGGTATCCAGAATTTTCAACGAATCAGGTCATCGAGCAACGGATTTTAGAATTTGAGTAAGGGTAACACTTTAGCCCTTTGAAACGGAGTTGGCCACAGGCCAGGAATGCTTCCAAAGCCTTAGAATGCGGTCTTTATAGGGATTATCATTGTTGACAAGGAAATTCTTGAAACGTTGATTTACTTTTTGACCGTGGATATCGTTTGATTAAAGGTATCCGCTCTAAGGCTTTTCCAGCATCCCTGACCTATGTCCTCTATAATTATCGATTCAAAGAACTAAAATGATACGAATAAGGAGGATTTTATGGAAATAAAACGATTCTTAGAAAAGGTAGCTTCGGACACCCCTACTCCAGGCGGAGGAAGTGTTTCTGCCCTGGCAGGGGCTCTCTCCGCCTCTCTGGTTGCCATGGTGGCTGGTCTTTCTTCAAAGAGGGATAAAAAATGCCAGAAGGAGATGGGGGAGATCAAAAAGAAGGCACTGGCCATTCAGAGAAGACTTTTCCTTGCCGTTGATGAAGATGCGGACTCTTTTAATGAGGTGATCAAAGCCTTTCACCTTCCTCAAAAAACAGAGAGAGACCGCCTTAGCCGGGTCAGAGCGATCCAGAAGGCCTATCAGAAAGCCACCGTGACACCCCAGTTGGTATGTCAGCAGTCCATCCAGCTTCTGGAGTGTTCCAGGCTTCTCATTCTGAAAGGAAATCCGAATGCGGTCAGTGACACGGGGGTAGCGGCTTTTCTTGCGGATGCGGCCTTGGCCGGAGGTTTGCTCAATATCGGCATTAATCTGGTTCCGGTGGCGGATAAGGTTTTTCTAAAAAGGATGCATTCATTGATGACGAATTGGGCGAAGAAGAGAAATCACTTGATGGGAGAGATTTTGGGAGCTCTTACCAAAATCGGGTAGACCCCGTTAGAGATTCCGGGGGGACATTATTTCAAACGGGGTAGAGAGAGTATGCGGAGGAGATTCTATGGAACAGGAGACTGAAGTTAAATTTATTGCGACGGTCACAGGAGCCAAAGGAACCTGCCATGCGCATCACACCCTGGGCCAGCAGTTCGAGTTAAACTGCTACGATTCGGGGGGGCTCTGTGGCTTCTTTTACCACGACATCTTCCCATATCTGAATGTGATGCAATTTGGAGGGAAATACCCCTGGTGGGAAAAAGATGGGTTTGAAGTGGAGTGCCCAGACCACTACAACGCTATCTCTCTTAAGATAGAGAAAAAAAGATAGGAAGCCACTCCCATTTCCGAGAATGGTGGTGCAGTGGCTTCCCTGTTTTGCTTGAGATGAGTTTAGTCTTACTTCTTCGGCGGGACGATGGCGTCCTTGCAGGCCTTGGCAACTCGCATCTTCACCACGGTCTTTGCCGGGATGTTGATCGGCTGACCCGTTGCCGGATTTCTTCCCACACGGGCTTTCCGTTTCACTAAAACGAGCTTGCCAATGCCGGGGAAGGTGAAGGCGCCTGCCTTCTTGGTTTCTGCGACAGCCAGGGCGGCCATCTCTTCGATGATGGCCTCAGCCATCTTCTTGGAGAGGTCGAACTTCTGTGCAACATAGGAGACGATCTGTGATTTGGTAAGCGGTTTCTTTCCTGCCATGTCTGTGCCCTCCTTGAAAGAAAAAATTTATTTGTGAAGATTATACAAGATAGTTTCAAAAAAGCAAGTAAAAAATTGGCACTTATTAGGATGCCTCTTTTTTGGCCCTCCCTACGTGGAGTTCTGTGCTATCTCGATGCTCATTGAGGTCCCGCCGGATCTCCGACACATTTGCCTTTATTGAAAGGACCTCAGATTCCAGTCTCTGGAACCGTTCTTCTTCGGCCTGTTCGTGACGGTCAAGCTTCTCATTTACCATATTAGAAGCCTCAATCACCGTATCAAACTTCTCCTTCACGTCTTCAAGGACAATCTTCAGTTCATCCGACATAACAGCCCCTCCCGATCATTAAACTAACCTAAATCTTTTAAAACTCCCTGTCAACTCAAAAATGTAACTTGTTGCAATTCAGACACTATATAGGTTTGCATTGGGGCAGGAGGCCGTTTTGGGGTCGAAGATGTTCAATGGCAGGTCGGCAGTTCGAGGCCCACCGCACTGGAGGATCTTACGAAAGGACGTTT
>Ga0315273_10002704_pt1 | contig 21059 bp, 25 predicted proteins | sample YL17G02_0_MG_FD_205753 | JGI IMG/M metagenome (GOLD analysis project Ga0315273, IMG submission 205753) | Sediment microbial communities from Yellowstone Lake, YNP, Wyoming, USA - YL17G02_0 | ecosystem: Environmental > Aquatic > Freshwater > Lake > Sediment | place: USA: Wyoming | collected... | reverse complement strand
AAATCGTTGATGCTAATGGTAATATAGCAACGGGAGATATGCCAGGGAATCCAAATGCGTTCATAAGATCAAAAAGAACATCAGATCAAGTGGCTAAGACATCTATGGGTATGATGGGATCATTTGGGGTTCTTGGTGGTAATACTAGTGGTAATAAAACTCTTAAATATTGGGCCGAAAGTGATATGAGTAAAGCGCTTGGGGCTGATGAGACCATACTTGAGCCTGGTACGGATTATGAAGATGCTGTAGAACATTTTGAAGATGATTTGGAGGTAGAACCTGACGAAGCTAAAGAAAGAGCGGAAAAAATGGGATATGATCCAACTTTACCCGATGGTAAAATGAGACTTATTGAAGATCCTATACAATATATTGGTGAATATCTAACAAAAAAGGTTAAATCTCGTGAATTTGTGAAAAAAAGCGAATTAGAAAGTCCAAAAAAAAACATTAACCCGATTCTCCTGAAACAGTTAGCATCCATCAAACAGTCGATAAAAAATAACGGATTAACAAGTAAAGATATCACCGAATATTTAGAAGATAATTATGAATAGTGAATTAAAAGATAGAATATATGTAATTCCGTTAAATGTTATGGAGTTCCTGAGAAATCAAAAGGACATTCCACAATTAGATAGAAACGAACATCTTCTTAAAGACGGAAAAGTTAAGTACGGGCAATTGATGAGAATTTTACATGATATGAGAGATGTAAAAATGTCTAACCCCGTGGCATATAATTTCTATGGGGGTGATTTAATGTATAATTGGGGTAAAAATGCCATACAAATGGACGCGGCACAAATTAAAAACAGTAAAGAGGCAACAAAAATAGCAAATGACATTAGTGGGTTATCAGGGGAAAGACAAAACGCATCAATAAAAAAACATTCGAAAAATACATTATCTCCTAAAGTAGGTATAAATATGGTTAGTAAACCCAATTCGGAAAAATATACAAACGCAGGATTATTTTCTGCTAAGTCAACTAAATTATTCGAACAAGTGAACAGGATAAAAAAATTAATGATTTAATATGGCAACAGAATTAGAAATAATCGCAAACAAATTAAGACCCGAGCATCTTGCTCGTAATGAATACGATCCTAATGATTTATATTCATCTGGTCACAAAAATGCTCTATCATCTGGTGACGAGCCAGGAAAGGGTGAAAATGAAGGTAAAATTGGTGGGTTAACCGATATTAACACCAGAAAAGACAACATGGGTAGAAATTCATATACCGAGCTCAATGGTTACGGTGTAACTAATCCCAATGCCATCTCAGATGGTGACGAAAAAGGAAAGGGACAGTCTCAAGATATGGGTCAAGTTGGTGGAACAACTGACATCAACACAAGAAAAGATAACATGGGTAGAAACCTATATAATGAAAACAATGGTTATGGGGTAACTAACCTTAATGCCATCTCAGACGGTGATGAAAAAGGAAAAGGACAGTTAAATGACGGTGGTACTGTTGGTGGAGCAACCGATATTAATACAAGAAAAGATAATATGGGTAGAAATCCTTACAATGAAAATAATCCATATGGATCAACTAATCCCAATGCCATCTCAGACGGTGACGAAAAAGGAAAAGGGCAGTTAAATGAGGGTGGAACAATTGGTGGAGCAACCGACATCAACATAAGAACTGATAATACAGGAAGAAATAAATTTGGTGAAAATAAAACATATCCCGATTTTACAGTTTAATGGAAATACTATCTGAAATAATAGAACAATTATTACTTGAGCAGGAAGATAAACTCGAAGTATTACGAAGAGCGATTACCGAAAGATTACCAATCTTAATATATTATAGTGGGCCGCCTGATGAAGTTAGAGAAGGACAAAGAATAGATATTGAGCCTATTGTTATGGGTGATAATAAAAAATCAGGGAATAAAGTTATATGGGCATATGTTTTTAAAGGAATCTCTAAACGAGGACTGCCAGGTTGGAAAATGTTTAGAGTCGATAGAATCAAATCAGCAAGATATAACAGATTAGGAGCTAAGAATTTTGAACTCGAAGATCTACCAGGATATGAAAAAGGTAAGGCGCCTGATGCAATGAGATCTTTAAGTAGTGTAGATATATATTCCCCATATTGGTTCGAAGGTGAACCTGAGATGGCTCCCCAGCCAGCAGCTCCACCAGAAGCACCTCCAGTTGCTCCCCCTGTGGCACCTCCAGAAGATCAACCAGTTCAAAAACCCGATATTTCAAGTAAAGCGGCATTAGTTAGAATTTATAATGAGTTAAGACCTCAAGTACAAGATATTAACGGTCAAAAAATCATTTCAAGACAAAATTATGATAATGCGGTAAATAATTTATATCATAGTAAAGAACAAGAATTCAAAGTTTATCAAAGAGCAATTGGTCAAAATGAAAGGCCAGGCGAAGGTACAAGAGTCAGATTTACTAACACATCAAGATCAGATATAGATAATTTATTAAAAAAAGATAATATACAGATATCAGATAATCCCGAGCAGCTAGCTGAAGGATATAGAATACAATCACGAATCAAACGCTTGATAAATTGGTAATTTAAATATATATTTATAATAAAATTACAAATATGGGAGACAAACCAAGAATAACAGAAAACGAACTAATGAAAAATTTAGTTAGCGCGAGAAAAATAATGAACAAAGTCGATAATGGTAACTATGAAAGAGGTAATATTAATGAGGATTTATTAACTAGAGGTACAGAAGAACTATTGGATGATGAAACACCAGCTCAACCATCAAGAAGGCCAGTTGGGAAAGCCGATCCTGATAAAATAAATCAATCAAAACTACCTGACGCCATTAAAAGAGCAATGATAGAAAATCCAATTCCTGAAATTTCATTAAATGATAGTTTAGACATGGATTTTGTGAATAAAACAAGAAAACTAATGGAGGCTGACGGAACTATTCCTGTTAAACGCACCTCAAAATCAAATATTTTAAATGAATCCCGTCAGGTTCAGACAGAATCCCGACAGATTAATGAAAGTAGTTTGGAAAAGATGATTGAGAGCACAATTAGAAGAGTTCTTGATGAAAAATTAACTCAGATCTTAAATGCTCAGGATGCGGTAGCAATTAATGAGAATTTAGTCATCAAAGTAGGTGAATCACTCTTTAGTGGAAAAATTACTAAGGTAAAATCCTCAAAATAACTTATGATAAGTATAAAATATGATAATGGTGAAATAAAAGTCACCGTTGATGACCTGCAAAAAATATATTCTAAAGAAGAACTTCCATTAAAATTAGAAATCGTTAAAACCGTATCACAAAATTCTGTATGGTCATGTGATTTGAATAGTTTTTCATGGGCATCATTTCCAAATCCCGAAATGCACGATGTTATTATACGAACCTCCAAAAATATTATGGTACATCATTATATTTGGGATGTAATTCAGAACGGATCTTTTCATTATAAAACAATGTGGTTATATAATGTGAATTTATTATCTAAAAACATAATCCCGAAAGGTATCGCTATTGGAACGCACGATGGAGAGTTTGGTGAATGGGTTCCATTGGCATTAAAGAACATATCTGAAATATTATTAGTGGATGGGAGTGAAAAACAGTTTAATGATTTAAAGAATAATTATAAATCCAAAAAAAATCTAAAATTTTTAAATGAAATTGTCACAACAACAGGTGGAGAAATTGAATTTTTTGAAGGGGGTAAGGGGTATACAAATACTGTGGTAGAAAGAGTTATCAGAAATTGGGAGACAGAACCAATTCATTCAACAAAAAGACAATCAGTTTCAATAAATGAATTAATAGAATCGACATATAACGGAAAGTTTGACTGGATACATCTAGATGTTGAAGGTCTCGACGCTAAATTAATTATGTCTATAAAGAAAGAATATCTACCGAATCTTATTATTTTTGAAGATAATAATTTATTTTATGAAGAAAAAGATGAAATATATAATTGGTTAAAGAACCTCAATTATTCTCTTCATTCAGAGTTTGGTGTTTGTAGCTCATCAAAAATTTTTTAAATATCATTTTGTTTTCTCATTTTTTTTGTTTATACTTTGACATATATTCATTCATATGTCAAAAATCCGAATTTTAGCTATTCCGCCCGATAATCACGGCGTCGGAAAATATCGAATCATAAACCCATACACATTTCTTCAAGAACATTATCCCAATGACTTCCATGTGGATTTGAAAGCCGAAGTGGAAGATACCGATACTGAATTTACGGATTATGATATTGTTGTAATGCATAGTTTTATACATAATAAGATATCACCAGAAAAAAACTTGGAGAGAATTAAATGGCTAAAAAATAAAGGTAAAATTGTAATTATTGATTTTGATGACTATTGGGAGCCCGATATGAGGCACCCAATGTTTTTACAAGTTAGAACATCCGGCGTTGCTAAAATGAAAATGGATTTAATAAGAGCGGGAAACTATATTACGGTTCCAACTCCAATTTATCAAAATACAATATATAAAAAATTCGGATTAACAAATGTTCTTGTATTTCCTAATGCTGTTGATGAAACCGAGCCACAATTTAAATCAAATCCGATTCCATCAGATAAAACTAGATTTGGATGGTTAGGGGGCTCGTCGCATTTATCAGATATTGAGTTAATTCGTGGCGGAATTTCGAGAATGTATAATGAGTACAAAGATAAAATACAGTTCGTACTATGTGGATTCGATTTAAGGGGAACGATTACAGAGATCAACAAACAAACACAAGAAAAAAAGACAAGAGATATTAAACCCGAAGAAACTGTATGGACTAAATATGAAAGTATATTCACCAATAACTACAGTGAAATAGATAGAGATTACCTCAACTTTTTAAAATTATATAAAGAAGTTGAGTATGATGATAAGGATAAACCTTATATAAGAAGATGGACAAAAGAAATTAGTAAATATGCAACGAATTATAATTATTTTGATGTTTCTTTGGCCCCACTTTTTGTGTCAACATTTAATCAAAATAAAAGTCAGTTAAAGGTAATTGAGGCAGGATTTTTTAAGAAAGCTCTTATTGCAAGTGAAACAGACCCATATACTATGGATATAGTATCCTCGGAAAATGGTTTATTGGTCGACCCAAGTAAAAATCATAAACAATGGCATCAACATATGAAACGTTTAGTTGAAAACCCAAATATGATCGAAGATCTTGGAAATAAATTATATGAAACAGTTAAAGACACATACTCCCTAAAGAAAGTAACCAAAGATAGAGTTGAATTTTTAAAATCAATAAAATAAATAAATAAATAAAATGAAAAAAGTAAAAAAAGTCGAAAAAGAAGAACCAATAACAACAACTATAAGTAATAACACATTTACAGGTGTTCATTGGGATGCTCAAGCCGTAGAATCAGTGTCTATGGTGGCCAAAGGATTATTGAATCTATCCGAACTGTTCAGAACACAGAACATTCACATCGATTCAATGTTAAAAATAAACACGGATCTTCCAAAAATAAACAAGAAAAAAGTTAAAAACTAAAAATTATGTATTATCAAGTAACAATCGGTTATGAAACCGAAAATGAAAGTGGCCGTATACGCCAACAAAAAGTAAAATATGTTTTTGAAACAGAAAGCGTTGAAGAAGCGACCATTATCGCCGCAAAATATATGGCTGGAGGCACAAGAACAAGTGAACTTTTGGGTGTAGTCAATATGCCAATCGAATGTGTGGTCAGTCCTTTAACACATCCAGAATATTACAAAGGAAAATAGTATTAACTTAAAACACAGATGAAATGTTAACAATTGCACAGTTAGAGAACAATAAGAAGAAATTCTTAGAAACAAATGTAAAGTATAATATCTTTACAAAAGAATTATTGGATTTTTTAGGCGAGGATTTATATACCTCACCCTCATCTTCCTCTTCGAATATGATAGGATGTTATCCTGGTGGTTTATTACATCATATAATCAAAGCGTGTAGATATGCTATCAAACTGAATGAAATCCTTCCAGATGATATGAAAGAACCCGTAGCATCGATTATAAAGGTTGTTTTCCTCTGTCAAATCGGAAAGGTGTTTATGTTTAAGTTAAATGATAGGCCAAATTTGAATAATAAGATATATGATTTCAATGATGATATTGTAAGACTTCATGTTGGGGAAAGATCAGCATACTATGCCCTGAAATATGGCGTAACTCTAACAGAAACAGAATTTCAATGTTTGGTAAATATCGATAAAGAAAGTGACGATAAAATGGCTAAATATTTTTCATCCGTATTGACACAAGTAGTAAAAAATGGATTTGAATTGGCCGTAATGGAAGAAAAAAATGGAAAAAAACAATCTACAGTCATACCTTAAAAAATTAGAACAACTTGAATCTGAATTAAATGACGATTCCGATCCTGATGAGGTGATGAAACAGGTTAATGATGTTCTTAATAATATCTCAAAAGACATTCAAGTTGAAGTTAAAGAACACACATTAACCGCAACATTAAAATTCGTTAATAGATCCGATAATCCTGATCCATTCTTCGCGCATGAGGGTGATAGTGGATTTGATATCCGAGCATATGTTATGAATGTCGATGGGTTTATTGTAGTAGATCCAGGTAAGTTTAAAATGATTTCAACTGGTTTATATTTTGAAGTTAATAAAGGATTAGAAATCCAAATTCGACCAAGAAGTGGTCTCGCATCGAAAAACGGCATATCAATTGTAAATACCCCATGTACAATTGATTCACATTATCGTGGCGAAATAAAAATAATTTTAATTAATTTCGGCGAAGAACGATTTACAATAAAAAATGGGGATAGAATAGCACAGGGGGTTGTTTGTCCTGTTTACGGTGAAGGAAATTTGAGCATAATTAAAGTAAAAAACTATCAGAAACCATAAGAAATGATAGTGGGTTCGGGTCATCAGGTACAAAATAATTTTTAAGATATACAAATAAATCTTTACATATAATAAAAATAACATTATATTTCTGTTATGGAAGTATATGTTAGCATTAATGGTGTATTAAGAAATCTCATTCAAAAATTCGAGTATCATTACAATAATAATTTTTTAGACGCAGAAGTCGAAGTAGAAGAACATATAGTTCCATTCGACTATAAAGTTAATCATCCAATCAGGAATGATGATCTAATGCGATCCTTTGCATTTCAATCAAAAGACGAGTTTAATAATTTTTTATATGTAGATTATCCGTTGGAGATATTCGGGCATTCGACCCTGAGTTATCCAGCGGTTATAAATGATTTACATATGTTAATTCGTGACAATCCCGACATTAATTTTACAATTGTCGGTATGGATGAATTTGGTAAAGCCAGACCATCCACATTATTTTTCTTATCAAAATATAGCTATCAAGGAAATAATATTAAATTTATTTTGTCTAATGATATTGAAAAAGAATGGAAAAAATGTGATCTGTGGGTTACTGATAATGATGAAATACTATCAAAATGTCCTAAAAATAAAAAAGCAATAAAATTCGCCACGGATTATAATACGAATATAACATACAACAACGAAATAAATAATTTAACAAAGATAGATTTATTATGCTTGAAATCATGGGTAAGCACTACTACATCGATGTGGATAACGCGATTGAACAATGTCGTCCAGTATATCCGCCCAAAAAAGGTAGACCTAAAAAAATAGAAGAATCTGAAACATCACTAGAATTAAATGTTTTTAAATTTGAGATTTTAAAATCTTGTGTAGAAAGAATTCTTCTTTACGAATATACAGATGATAAGGATGATGACTCATTAATATTTCAAGAAAAATCATTCTCATTATCGTTCGCCGTTGCATTTAACACATTATTAAAATATGAAATATTAATTGAAGAACTAAATGGATAATAAACAAGCAAACATTGAACTTTTCGAATCTGCAATAGACAGATTGGAAAAGAAAGAAAGTGTCATTTATTTTTTGGTATATGACACCAAAGGTAACGCAAGAGCGGCAATAAAACATATATACGATATGGCACTAGCGTTAAAAGAAAAAGGATATAACGCTCAGATTCTTGTGGAAGAAAAAAAGTATGACGGTGTTAAAAGTTGGCTTGGTGATATATATGATAGTTTACCGATAGTATCAATTAAAGACGGAAAAACATTAATCAACATAGACGATATAATTGTCGTTCCAGAGCAGTATTCGAATATTTTACCACAATTGTCGAATATAAAATCCATAAAAATAATGTTAGTGCAACAAAAGGAATATATGTTTGAAACGCTAGCAATAGGAAGTAGATGGAGTGATTTCGGATGTACTAAATGTATTACCACAACAGATGCCGCAAAGGAATATATTTTAGATTACTTTCCAGAATCAACAGTATATCTTATTCCGCCATACATTGGAAATAATTTTGTTCCAACTGAAGACCCCATAAAACCATTTATCGCTATTAGTTGTAGGGATAGAGTACAACATCGTAAAATTATTTCCGAATTTTATATAAAATTTCCACAACTTCGATGGATTACATTTAGAGATATGGTTCAAATGTCGTATATGGAGTTCTCAGATGTATTAAAGGAATGTATGGTTTCAATATGGATAGATGATGAATCAACATTTGGCACGTTTCCATTAGAATCAATGAAATGTGACGTTCCTGTTGTTGGAAAAATACCTGATACCGAACCCGATTGGTTATCCGAAAATGGACTATGGACATATAACGGAAATAAAATTGTTGAACTTCTAGGGGCATATGTTCTGGCATGGGTTGATGGTGTAATATTAACAGATGAGGTCAAAGAAAAAATGAAATCAGCGGTATTACCATATAATAAAGAATACCATAACGAAAGAACATTATCAATATTTGAGAGCTTATTATCTCAGAGAAATGAAACAATAAAAAATAGTTTAGAAAAACTTAAAACCGAAATAAAATAATTTTAATAATAATAATGATAATTTAATGAAGAAAATAACTATTATCCTTCCAATTCATAAATTGGAAGATGACGATCAAATGATGTTAAAAAATGCAGTATACTCAATTAATGATTTTCACAATGATGTGAAATTAATGATTGTCTGCCCTGAGAGCTTAAACACTAAAATAGAAAGTGTGAAATTAAGTAATAAATTGGAGACAAAAATCCTTTATAATAAAACTCATAAAACTGATTTCGCGAGCCAAATCAATATGGGGATTAAAGATTGCGATACCGAATGGTTCTCAATTTTAGAAATTGATGATGAATATAAACCAATTTGGTTATCCTCGATGAATGAGTATATGAACAGATTTACTGATGTCAACATATTTTTACCAATTGTTAAAGATGTCAATGTTGAGGGTAAATTCTTAAATTTCGCCAACGAATCTGTGTGGGCATATGGATTTTCGAAAAAACAGGGATATTTAGATAATGAGATTCTGTTGGAATTCCAAAATTACCAAACAAGTGGTGGATTATTTAAAACAGAAGTAGTTAAAGAGAATGGATTGTTCAAAGATAACATTAAACTTACATTTACATACGAATTTCTATTAAGATTGACCTTAAATGGTGCCATTATTATGACAGTACCAAGATCTGGGTATCAACATGTTCAATTTAGAGAAAACTCCTTGTTCTGGCAGTATAAACATGATGAAAAAGAGGTATTAAGTGAAGATGAAGTTAAATTTTGGGTAGATACAGCAAAAAAAGAGTATTTTTTTAAAAATAAAAGAGATATCAAATATGTGAAGGAATAAATGCCGAGAAAACGAACCCAAAAAATATATTTTGGGGAGGAACAAGAAAAAGCGGTGATCAGATACTTAGGAGCCGAATCAAAAGAAGAAAAAGATAAGATATTCAATGAATATTTAAACGAACCTCTCACAATAATGGTCGAAAGTATCATAAGAAGATACAAATTATATAGAAAAGATTTCACGTTCCATGATTTACATACGGATACCATGTCTTTTCTAGCAACAAAGGTTTATAAATTCGATTCCACCACAAATAACCGAGCATATTCTTATTTCGGGACAATTTGTAAGAATTATCTTATGGGCGCGATCCAAAAAGATGTAAAAGACTTCAATCGAACCATATCATATGATGATATTTCGGCGTCAATTGAAGAAGATCCCGACTTATCGTATGTCATTGACGCAGTGCCTTTAGATTATCGAGATATTATCACCAAATTAGGAGTAAAACTCGAAGAATTTATGGTTACAGAGAAACTTAATCAAAATGAAGAGAAATTAGGATACGCACTACTTGAAATATTTAACAATTTCGACGCAATTTTTCAAATTGGGGAAGGAAATAAATTTAATAAGAATCTAATACTACTCTCAGTAAGAGAAATGACAGGTTTATCAACCAAAGAAATACGAATAGCGCTTAAAAAATACAAAAAACTATACGATGGCGTCCTATCTGGCTTTCTAAATTGAGAAAAAAAGTATTTATAATAATAAACATCACTTAGAATGAGAGAGAGAAGAAAAATAATGGCGCTCGATACCGATTCGGCATTGGCGTTAATGCAGGAAATCTACAATGATATTGTGGAACAGAAAAATACAGCATCTTTAATAACTAAGAAGATGTTAACCTTCATGAAAGATGCTGAAGATATGAGTGTAATTGGCCCAGTTATTAAAGATCAACAAAAAATCTTAAATGATTGTACCGAAAAGAAAATATCTTTGGTGAAATTACAAAGCCTACTACTAAAACAATCAGGCGATCCTAAAAACGGTAAAAGAGAATTCAGTAAAATCGAACTATCAGAAGAAGATAGGGCATTACTTGAGAAAATGATCGAGGAAAAAGACGATAAAAATGTGGATGACACCGAAAAATACAAAACATAATGGCCAATACTGATAAAACAAGACAGAAAATCAAGTCGAAGTTAGCTGCTATTCGTAAAATTAAGGATAATCCTAAAGCATTAGTTGACGCACAATACGACGCATATAAAGATGAGTTATCATCTGTTACTGGCGTAGTAAAAAAAAGTGTTAACAATTTCACATCAAAAATAAAAGGTGGCACACAAAATAAAAAGAATATTTTTGAAGAAGTTACCACCACAATTGAAGATGTTTTAGGTGTTAATAAAAACAATAAACCATTTAACCCAAAAGAAAAACCAGTAGTAAAAAAAAGGTTAATCAAATATTCAAAAGACTCCGCACAAAAAACATTACTAACAAGTAAACAAATTGTAATAGATGAAATTAAAAAAGTATTTTTCGCTGGAGTGGGAAGTTGTGACCCAAATGATACGCTCAATACCGTGTCAATTAATCTTTCACCAAAAAACTTTGACTTTGTAAATGTTCTGAAAGTCGATCCAGATTCAGTAACAGGTAAAATGATGTATGAAAATCCAAATACTTCAAATGGTATAAAGTTTAATACTGAATTGTTTGATAATTTCGATTCAGGTGTACCATATGATTTCACATCGAAAAATGGCGATACCTTATTTTCAATGCAATGGGATGACGCGATACAACAATACAGTATAAGTGGATTGACCCCAACAATGAAAATAGCAGATTTTCTAAATGATTATTATAGTTCAATAGAATACCCAAATGTTGAAGAAGTTATAAAGACCGCAATGCTCATGACATTACAGGGTGATGAATCAACACCCTCATCATTTAAAGATGGACAGGCATATTTGAATCGATTAACAACTAAATTATTCTCCATATGTGGTAAACCAAAATCCAATCAACCACTATTAAATAATGCAACAGATGAATTAGGTGAGGATGAAACTGATCTCCAAGATTATTTTGACTTTGATGATGTTGAAGGAATCGATATAGATGATGAAGATGCCGTGAGAAGAGGGGTTCTTAAATTTAGAGATTGTAATAATTTCGAAATCCCTATCAATTCCAATCACATGGAAGATTTTGCATATCTTTTAGATAAGAAAACTCTTGATGAAAATGTTGACAATACCATAAATAAAGCGGTAAGTAACGCCTACGAGGAATCTGGAAGTAATATACCGTTTGATCTTTTTCAAATATCAATAATGGGATCTTACATATTGAAAATACCTAAGGCACTAATTGGCACTATTGTATCACCAAAAATGATTTTTCCAATCGCAGTATCCTATAAGATTATTAAAAATGAAGACATATCAATTAAAGATCTATTCAAAAAATTATATAAATTATTTTACAATATTATAGTTGAACATTTCTGGAAATTCATTAAAGAATTCTGGAAATTTGTCAAATATGACCTTTTAAATTTTCTTAAAGAGGTTGCTAATACTATTATAGCTGAAAAAATAAAAAAAATTAAGGATATTATCACTTCTTTAATTGGGTTTTTAAGGACCGCGATAAAATCAGGAAGCATACAAAGTTGCACCGAAATATTTAATATTATTTTGAAAACAATAGATCTTACATTAAATAAGAAAGTAAACATTCCAATTCCTGGGTTTTTACTTTCAATGGCCGACCATTCGCCAGGCACGAGCGCCCTTAGTGCAAATATGGACGCAAATGAAAGATTGGATGGATATGGAATAAATATGGGCACCATTTATGGAACTGAAAATAAATTCGCATCGTCTGTAAAGGGGATTATTGAATCGATTCTTGGCGAAATAACTAAGAATGGATATGTGGAAACTGGAACAAAAGATATAATGTATATTATAAACACTAAAACAGGAACGCCTATGCCAATGTTAGGAGCTAAATCAGTAGGTAAATTTATCTAATATGGATAAAGAAAAAATAATTGAAGTGGTAAAAAATGTAAAAGACAAATCAAATAAAGATTTGATTGAAAGTCGAGATATATTACTTGTAGAGTTTGAAAAAACAAAGGAATTAATAATCAATCTAACCCGGCATTTGGAATCGGTTCAGACTGATTATGAATTAATAAATAAAGAAATAGGAAATAGATTAATATAATATGCAAATAATTGATATTGGTATTTGTGTCAATAATACAGATCCCAAGGCTATAGGTAGAATTAGATATCGTCCATATTCATTATTTGTCAGTGAAATTGAAAACGGAATAAAATACGATGAATGGGACGAAAATGACCCTTTTGTTGCAATACCTTTTTTACCCCTACACATTAATGTCATCCCACAGGTTCAACAATCAATTAAATTATTAAGATACGATACTGATAAAGAGACACAAAATGTTGAATATGTCGCTGGCCCGTACACATCCCCCCACAACTTACAAAATCAAACATTTGCTGCCCAACATAAAGATACAACATATGGTGGGGTAATTATTAAAAATATCAAAGATATTCGTAATAAAGATGGTAAATATAATAGCCCTACAACGCCAGGAGCAATTATTAATGAGAGAGATACGGGATTCCGTGGAAATTATGGTGCTGATATGTTCTTTACTGAGAATGGAATACAGTTAAGAGGGGGGATGTTAAAAAGTAAAGACGTGAAAAGCGGTGGGACTATGAAACTTTCAATATTAGACTACCCACAGCTAGCAAAAAAAATGGGTAGATTTTCTTTGAAGAAATTCTCCAGAACATTAAAAAATCAAAAACAAACTATCAACGCTTCCAAAATTGCCGTTAGTAAATTAAAATATATTATTGAATATGAACTTGATAGTTTAACTACCCCTACCTTGTTGAAACTATATACATATAAAGTTGTTGGGGGTTATGGAAGAGAATTTAATACGGATGTATTCGGTCAAAATAGCGTTTTCACGGCCACCGATACATCAATTGTAAAACTAATCAATACAGGTAACACACTAAATGATCCTACATATATAAAATCATTAGATGGTACAATACTTTCTGCATATGTCGAACTTAGAGAATTATTAAATTTAATTGACATGGGTAATATAACCGTTTTAGATGGAACATACCCAAATGAAGATGTACACCCATTTTATTTTAGACCAACCCCAAGTTTTAGATTAACAAAAGGAACGGGTATTGAAATAACAAACAAATCTCTATTTTTAAGTAAGATACTAGTACGAAATAAAGTCGGGGGATCAAATTTAATATTTTCAAGACAAAATGCTGATCCACCTATCATACCAAATGTTAAATCTATCGATGTAGCAAAAGAAGAATCCAATTCTGGGGAACAATCATTTTCAAATTTAAGCGCCGATAGAGTATATATTACAAGTACAGATCCTAATAAAGGTGTTAATGTTAAAATAATTAATTTTAATGACCTGGACGAATATGAATTAACACAAGAAGATTACATCAATAAAATTGAACCAAACACATATGCAATGGTTCGAGGAGAAAATCTATATAACTTATTGATGGCAATGAAAAACCTAATTGATAGTCACATTCATAATATAAATGAACCCCCAATAAAAACAGATCCAAATTGGGTCAAACTGAATGCTTTGATTGAAACATTAAGAAATGATCTTTTGAATGACTCGGTTAGAATAAACTAGCTGATATTTATAAATAAAAACTTATGTCATATTACCGTTCATATTTCAGTAAAAATAATACAATTATTAAGAATTCTCAGGTAAATACTGCGAAAAACCCCAACACAGAAATATTTTACGGATCTGGGTTTTCTAAATTTATCTTTCAATTAGATTTAACAGGGTTACGAGATAGAATAAATAATGGAGATCTTGTTCTTAATAGTGGTACACGACATTTTTTACATCTGGCTAATACTATTTTTGGAGATGAAGGATTTAAGGGACAAAAACGAGGTACAGGCAGACAAAGAACATCTTCATTTGATTTGACATTATTTAGAATACCAGAATTTTGGGACGAAGGCGTTGGATATGACTATGAAGAAGTATATGACTATACAACGGGTAATGTTACCTTTGATGTAAGGCCATCCAATTGGGAAAGTAGAACCACATTAGATCAATGGAGCGAAGCTGGCATATACACCATTTCAGGTGATACAATAACTAAAATTCATTTTGATAATGGTGATGAAAATATAAATGTTGATATTACCGATTATGTTAACTCTATAATATCTGGTAATGCAACAGATTATGGAATTGGATTGGCATTTGATACTCCATATATGGATGTTACTAACGACATTGATCAATCGGTTGCCTTTTTTACAAAATACACCCAAACATTTTTTGAGCCGTATCTCGAAACAATATTTAATGACACAATAGACGATAATAGAGAAAACTTTTTTATTGATGTGGAAAGAAATCTTTATCTTTATGTAAACTATATGGATAATGCGTATGATTTAGATGAACTACCAACAGTTGATATATTGGATTCTAATCAGTTATTAATCGGGTCATTATCTGGTCTCACAACCACTAAAGTAAGAATGGGTGTTTATAAAGTAACATTTGGTTTATCTGGACAGATTTGTGACGGTAAAAGATTTTATTACGATAAATGGTGCAATCTTAAAATAGCAGGAAAAAGCCTGTCATGTGTTACACAGAAATTCATTCCAAAACCATTCGCTTCCTTTTTTGATATTGGAACGAATCAAACTGAATTAAATAGATACGCAACACAATTTTTTGGCGTTAGTTTAAACGAAAAAATTAAAAGAGGAACGAAAAGAAAAATCGTTACCACATTTAAATCTATAAACAGCACGAAATCAGAATTACTTAATGAAGCGTATTACCGAATCTATGTTAAAGAAGGTAAAACTCAAGTAAATGTGTTTGAATGGACGAAAATGGATAGAACAAACGAGAATTCATTTATATTGGATACCGCTTTTATGATACCTCGTGAATATTGGATTGAAATTAAAGGGAGAATATTTTCAGAAGATATATTCTATAGAGATGAAATAAAATTTGAAATCATTTCAGAAAAAGTTATTGGATGGCAAATGCCGTCAGTTACTCCCGCTCCAAGCAAAACGCCAAGTATTACGCCAAGTATATCAATTACCCCGTCAATAACAAGAACACCATCGAGAACTCCAAGTATATCAATCACTCCATCATTAACTCCGAGTATTACACCAAGTGAAACGCCAAGTATCACGCCAAGTGAAACCCCAAGTATCACGCCAAGTGAAACCCCAAGTATCACGCCAAGTGAAACGCCAAGTGAAACCCCAAGTATCACGCCAAGTGAAACGCCAAGTGAAACCCCAAGTATCACGCCAAGTATAACAATCACTCCGAGTGAGACTCCGAGTGAAACACCAACACCATCATTAACACCAAGTATAACAATCACTCCAAGTGAGACTCCGAGTGAGACTCCGAGTGAAACACCAACACCATCATTAACACCAAGTATAACAATCACTCCAAGTGAAACCCCAAGTGAAACACCAACACCGACGCCAACACCGAGCATGATGCCTAATGTGTCAGTACAGAATATAGATGGGTCGCTTCTTATAACTAATGTAATGATAAGTGGAGATACATTAGGTATATCATATCCAGTTTCATCTGGTGAAACAAAAAGTGGATTTGCACCAATAGATACCGCCGTAACGGTTGTTGTCGACATTAATGGATTTACCGCAGGAGAATGTCTTACCGTAAATGGTGTGTCAGTATCAACAACAGGAATACCACCCTATTCATTTTATGATGTCAATACAACCACAGGTTTAACAATTGTATATACTAATATTGACTGTCCATAAAATTAACAATAAAGAAAACTAAATAAAATTATTGACATATTTATATAAAAAGATAAAATTAAATATTTATAATAAAATCTAATATCATGCAAAATGCCAGTACCGCCAGATCGATCTCACAATCCACATTAGCAAATTTAACATACATTGACTCACTTGTTTCGGGTGCGACATTAATGGGGTTGTATATGCTCACCATAGAAGATTTAACAATGAATAGTGATATGGCAGCTTCTTTAAGAGCCGCAGGATATAATGTATTTGTACATGAACCACGAGATTATGCGGGAAAACTATATACAAGATATACTATCGACTGGACGCCAGTATCACCAACGCCATCAATAACGACTTCAATATCATTAACACCGTCAATATCATTAACACCAGACCCATCAAGAACGCCATCAATATCAATTACACCGTCGTTAACACCATCGTTAACTCCAAGTATAACAATAACGCCATCGTTAACGCCATCGTTAACACCAAGTATAACACCAAGTATTACATCTACGCCATCATTAACACCAAGTATAACAATTACGCCATCATTAACACCAAGTATAACAATAACGCCATCATTAACTCCAAGTATAACACCAACACCATCATTAACTCCAAGTATAACACCAAGTATAACACCAAGCATATCAATTACTCCATCATTAACTCCAAGTGAAACACCAACACCATCATTAACTCCAAGTATAACACCAAGTATTACTCCAACACCAAGTCTATTACCTAATGTGTTCATCAATAACGTAAGTGGAGCACGAAATATAACAGGAGTAACAGTAGATAGTGTCGCAGTATCAGGGGTATCATTCCCGGTATTACCAGGTGAATCAAAATCTGGATTTACAACTAAAGGACTTACAGGTATAACAATTATTGTTGATCTTAGCGCCAACAGTACAGGTGAATGTCTCAACATAGACGGAGTGGCAAACACAACTACTGGTGTTAAAACATATAGTAACGCCAACGGAAGTTCGAACGCGATAACTATCCAATACGAATCTGGTCCTTGCGCATAAAATATTAATAATTTAATATTTACATAATCGATAAATTATCGTATAATTTGTCTATGAAGTCGGTATATTTGATTAGAGGTAATAATGGTAAATATAAAATTGGAATCGCCACGGATCCAAAAGAGAGAATCCGTCAACTTCAAACAGGAAATTCTGATCAATTAAAAATAATCGAAACATACGAATCCGAGAATGCCAACACAATTGAATTTGCACTACATGCTCAATATTCACATGTCAGAAAAGTGGGTGAGTGGTTTGATTTGTCAATATCAGATGAAGTTAATTTTGTTAAGAATTGTAAACGAATTGATGAATCAATTATATATTTAAAGAAATCGGGGAATGTTTTCGTATAGTAATATTTATATAATAATGAAACGAATGAATTCCGAGATTATTGAATTAGCCTCAGCGACCTTTGTGGGAGTTTGTGTATCAATATTATATTGGTCATTTCTTAGGATTTTTATAGAGAAGAAATGGTTGAAAGCAATAATATCAATATTATTGATGGGTATAACAATTTATTTATTTACATAACACTAACCTTATTCATCAAATCTACGGTTTTTTGAAATTGATAACTTTCGTTTAATTTTTTCTTTTCCCCTCTGAATTTTTTCTCGGCAGTATTTGATAAATCATGAGCATCATCATAATTCATTTTATGGTATTTTATATTATTTCTTTCTTTCCATTCGTGGCCCACAATTCCTTTAAAATTATCAGGAGTTTCGAAAAACACCTCATCAACCCATATTTCATCTTCAGGAATGTACTTTTTATATCCTGGATAACTATCAACATAATGATGGCCACCTTCAACAAATTGAATAAATCCTAAACCAGGATTTGTTCCTTTTACAAACTTCCCATTCACCGTACAGATTTTAACATCATTTCCATCTTCATCCTTAACAACCTCAACTATTTTTTTATTTAACTGACTATCTGATTTTTCTTCATGTAAATCATCGTAATTATCTGGATTATCATCTATAAGAGGTGGTTTTCTTCCATATTTGCCATAAACGAAATCTTTAATACTCTTTTCACTATATCCTAATAATTTACCAATTTCCTTTGCTTCATCAGGTGTTCTATCGGTAAGATATCCATGTTTACCCTGAGCAATTTTATATAATTTATGAGCATATTCATTCCCCGCATTATTATATACTATTGACCACCACGAAAATTTATCAATATCATGCCTTCTTACAAGTATAATACGATATCCCCTTTTTTCTAATAATCTTCGAAGTTTTTCGTTAATGGGAACAAAAGCTACATTTCTTTGACCACTTAATAATGTTTTAAGTGAACCTTTTTCAGTTTTAGCCTCTCTTCCATCAATTTCTTCGTTGATGTTTTTTTCTAAGATATCGGTATTCATAAAGGGAAATAATTATATTCATAAATACTCTGATCTAAGAATAAAAAATAACTTCAACACCACATTCATTTAACATTTCTAAAGCAATAGACTGGGACTCCGCCCATTTCTCTTTATTTTTGGTTGTGCATACTGATTTACAATATACTTTTTTAATTCCAGAATTAATAATTGCCCTCGCACAATCTGAACATGGGGGACCCGAAGTTAATATAATTTCACAATTATCAGTTGGTATTCCAACTCTAGCAGCATTATATATAGCATTTCTTTCGGCGTGCTCAAAGTAGAAGTACTTCTGGGGTCTTTCCTGACGCTCGGGCCGATTGTCATCTAATCCCCTGGGAAATGAATTATAACCCGTAGAACGGATCTCCTTGTCCTTCCCAACGATAATTGCGCCTATCTGTGTTGATTGATCTTTTGATTTGAGTTTAATTTGCTCGGCAATTCCTAAAAAATAATTAATCCACTCCATTTTCTAATATATTAATGTTTGATAAAAAATATTTTCTACAGTTATAATATCGATTGGTATCTATCGCTTCACCGCTCATTACGAGTTTTCCCATTTTAACCAATAATTCATGATTTCCCAAATCAATGCCAATCATAAATTTTGTTTTATCTTGTTTTTCAACTATTGTTTCTCTCATATATTTACCTTCATCATATAAAATAAGATGTCGGATCATATCTGTTCTATTGTCGTTGCATTCGATTCCTCGATGATTAACAAGGGATTCTATCACATCCAAACGCAATTTTTTATAATCATATGTTTTTTCTTCTACCTGATTTCTTGATCTTATTTTCATTTTTCTAAATATACGAAAAATATTAATGATTACAAAATGTGATTTAATGACGGCGTTAATTTATATTTAAATAACCCACAATCCCAAATACGATCATAACCAAGTTCTGATGTTAATTCTTTTTCAGTTTTTGTAAAATCTAAATTAGGGAATTTCCGTTTCAATGAATTTTTACCAAACCCAAATTTATGAAAACGTCTGTATCTGTCAACTTTCGAATTGTAATAGGAGTATCCTGGTTTAATGATTTCAACTAATTTAAAACCAGTATTAGTATATAGATTATTAGTACCGTCAGGAGTCCATCGTCTATCTGCAAAACTTATTATGGTTTCCGGAGAATAATCCTCAATAAATTGTTTAATAAATTTTGAAGCAAGGCCAGCAATCATATAATCTTGTTTTACTGCATATCGCGTTAATTCATATTCCCCTAATTTTGATTTGGTCATATTCCTTTTATCATTAAAACACATCACGCCGACTAATATATCTTCAAAATATGAGCCATAACATATCACCGAAGAGTCATTGCCCTGTATATGGTTAACATTTAAAAATATGGATTTTTCTTCAGTATCGATTTTCTTTATATTAGTTCTTCTTGCTCCGATTTTAATCCCATCATTTATTTTTAAAAGATGTTTCAATTTATTTTTAACCAAATCTTTTTTTAATATCCACTCATCTTCAAATATATGTATTAATTTATATCCGAGATTATGGTATTCAATTGTTTTATTTAAATGATAAGTAGAATTTTTTCCCATTTTTTCAGTATGGTAATATAATCCATTATACTCAATAGCAATTTTTACACTTGGAATAATTAAATCAATCTCTTTACCAACTAAAAGTTTCCTATTTCTACTCTTTTCAACTACATATCCCAAACCTTCAATGAAATTTTTAACTTCAATCTCACCAGCCGATGTCCAAGATGGTGCCATATTAACATTACCAATAATACTGTTTTTTCTGAAAACCGATGTCGAAGTTTTTGATGATAATTTTTCATTAGGATATAGAAGTTTATATTCTCCACTTGATATGTCGTGTTTACTTTTTAAATGAGTATTTGAAATTACTTTCATTTTTTGATTACAAAG
>Ga0315273_10002703_pt1 | contig 21068 bp, 24 predicted proteins | sample YL17G02_0_MG_FD_205753 | JGI IMG/M metagenome (GOLD analysis project Ga0315273, IMG submission 205753) | Sediment microbial communities from Yellowstone Lake, YNP, Wyoming, USA - YL17G02_0 | ecosystem: Environmental > Aquatic > Freshwater > Lake > Sediment | place: USA: Wyoming | collected... | reverse complement strand
GGCTCGGTCATCACCCACAGCGTAGCAAACGCGCAGCGAAAATACCAGGTGGTTCCGCATCACGTTCAGCGGCTTGGTGTTTTCACGACTTTGCCTTGGCCCTGGCACCAGATCGTCGAACCGAAACCACGCCCGGCCAGCCGAGATGGACGGGAAGAGGTCGGGCTCCGCGAGGCTCGTCCAGGCCCGCGGGACCGTGTGCGACGATCCATCGTCAGGGCGGTACCAGACCCGATCCCCGTGGCGGCTGCGGCGCTCGTCCAACAGGACGAACTCACGCCCCCGCAGCAGGTGAAACGGATGCGTGATCCGGACCAGACGTGCCGCATCACCGGTGCTGGGTGCAGTTGATTGGTCGGTCCAAGCTGCGCCGCATCAGCTGCGCCCAGGACGATCCGCCCCAGTCCGACGAGGTCTGCCGCGGCGGCGGGGCCGCAGGAGCGACCGAGTCGGCCGCTGGCGGCCGGAGGCCAGGCGGCCCGCACGGCTGGCCGGGCGCTCGGTGCGCTGGACCGCTGCAGGCACCAGGCGCCCCGCCGCCCGCCGGTGCGGCCGTCGTGGCCACGCCCGGGTCCCCGCTCGCGGCGGCGATGATCCGCGCGCGGTACCGGGCATGCGGGGCGAAGACGCCGTGGTACAGGACGAGGTTGATGCGCGGCCGAGGGGTCATCCCTCGACGTTGCTCGGGATGACCCTGAGCTGGTCGAAGGGTCAGCGCCGCGAGCCGTTCGAGGAGTTCGAGCGGGTCGAACATGAGATGGGTCGTGCCGTCGCTCCACCGATGGTGCAACGCCAGCACCACCTGCCCGTCGGGCGTCAGGTGCAGCCGGTCCTGCGCGATGGGCGGTCGCAAAGCGCACCGACACACGCGTTCGAGCTGCTGCCGGTCTCGCGGAGGCACGACGAGGTTGGCGTGCACATCGAACCCGTCCAGGCGAGCGTGGCGGGGACCAGCCGGGGGCGGCGCGACGACCGCGTCCGGATCACCGCCGCGGCGCAGGCGGGCCCCGGCGCGCGGGCCCACCGCACTGGTCCCCACGACCGCCGCCGCCGTGAGGCCCGCCAGCACGGGCTCGGCCTCGGCCAACGCGTCGGGGGCCTGGCTGATGTCGCACGCCTCCACCAGTCCGCGACGCTGGAGCAGCTGCCACACGCGTCTCTGACCCTACATCCTGTCGTACGTCTTCTGCTACGTCCTGGACGTGCCGAAGGGCGCGACGGCCATCCGGCTGCCGGCCAACGACAAGGTGCGGATCCTGGCGATGACCGCGGCACAGGAGAGCGCGCCAGCGCTGACGCCGGGGACGACGCTCTTGCCGTGTGGGGGAAAGTCAGCGGGAAGTCGTTAGGTGATCTCGATCAGCGTGTCGCCGCGCGCCAGCGCTTCAAGCACATCTGGGAACACGGATGCGAACCACCGCAGCGTCTCGCAACGGCTGGTGTTGCCCAGACGAATCCAGACCACACAGGGCCCATGCTGCGCGAGCGTTCGCCGAGACGCGAAGTCCTCGTCCTTTGTCAGGATGATTGCGCCAGAGCTCGAGGCATGGTTCCAGATCGCGCGGTCGTCCGCTCGTTCGAGGCCACAGTCGACAACGTGAACGGCCTCGTGCGCCTGGGACACCAGCCATCGGGCGAGGGCCGGTGGCAATTGCGCGTCGACGAGGAATCGCATCAGGCGACCCGCAAGACGGCGTGGTCAGCCTGGGCCGCGGCGTACTCCAGGGCCCCGACGATATCTTCGGATTCGAGGTAGGGATAGTCCGCCAGGATGTCCTCGCGGCTGGCGCCGGATGCCAGAAGGTCCAGGATGTCCTTGACGCGGACACGCAGGCCGCGAATGCACGGCCGCCCGCCACATTGCTCGGGCCTGGCCGTGATGCGGTGAAGTTGGCTCATGTCGTCCTTCCAATCCGCATAGTATCACCCGCGGACGGTTGGACATCAACCTCGACGCGGGCCACACCCTCACTTGCGCTCCGCGCACCTCTTCCATCGCGCGGCGAGCCGGTGCCCGGAGAGGCCAGCGGAACAGTCTGTTACTTCTCGCAGATGGTCGGCACGGGTAGGGCGGGCGCACGATAGCCCGCAGCTATCGTCTACCCTCAGTCCTTGTCCCCACGCACGAACACGATCGCCGACCGATCGGCGAGCGTGACGCGCCGCGAGACGTAGCGCGGGCCATCGGCCCCGGCGAGTTCCACCGGGCAATCCAGCATCTCGCCGGCCTTGCGCAACATCGACCCGTCGGGCGCCTGCCTGGCGTTCATGAACGCGCCGACGTCGAAGCTCTCGCGGCCCTCGGCATCGACCGACCGGCTCACGGAAAGGAAGCACCGCGAGTGCGTGACCGTCCCGGCGTGGCGGATCGCGCGCACGCCGGCGATGTCGGCCTCCACAACGCCGTCGGCCGCGATGCTCAGCACGGCTGGATCGAGCAGTTTCAGCCCGACGAACTCGGTGAACCCGACGGTCGGATTCACCGTGATGCGGATGCCGTTGTCACCGCGGAGGAAGACCGGGACCACCAGGTCGAAGAGCGCCCCGGCCTGATCGCGAAACGCGGTCTGGGTGTCGGTCGTCGCCGGTCGGACGGCGAACTGGTTCGCGTCCAGCGCAGTGATGCGGCGGTGCAACTGCCCTCCTGCCGAGTACAGTTCCACCGCCACGTTCTTCGTGACGCCGCGCCGCGCGCCGGACGCCGCCGGTGCCATGATGTATACGTCTTGCGCGCTGATCGGCGCCTGCGCCGCAGCCCCGTGGTGCAGCAGCAGGAGGAAGCAACCCACGCCGACAAGGCGGGTTGCGACACCCAGCAGCGTGCAGCGCATGCCCACCTCCGCGCGGCCCGACCGGCGAGACGCCGGTCCCACAAGCCCGCAACTGACGATCAGTCCGGATAAAGGCCCTTTCGACCGGGCCCAACCAATCGCGTGGGGCTTGGCGAGGGCCGCCACTGCTGGTGTCTGCGGGTCGGTGGCGCGTGGAGTTAACAGAACACCCGTTCTGCGACCCGAGACCGGGCGCTGCGCGGGCCGAACCACGGGCGGCACCAGCCGGCAGGCACATGTCGCCTCAGTCGGGTCCAAGCCGTCCGTAGTCTGGACGCGCCTCCAGGACGGTGTCAAGCCGATCTTCCTGGCGGATGGCTGGGGCGCCGGGCTGGGGTTCAGCAGGGCTCGAAGTCGGCCACGTTCGTGCCTCCGCCGAACGGGACGTCCCGTCCCGCCTCGCCCAGGGGCGGCGCGCGCGCCAGCCGCGGGACCGGCAGGTCCGTCGGCAGCCCGAGGTGACGCAGGATCCGGTCGACGACCGCCCGCTGGTCGATCGTCGCGACGAGCCGCAGCCGCCCGCCATCCCTCGACTTGGCTCGGGATGGCCCTGAGCATCGCCGAAGGGCCACACCTGGAACACGCCAGCACGTCAAACCCGAAGGCGTACCTCTTATACTGCACCTCGCGCAGAGGAGCTGCCCTCGTCGTCGGGTGCGACGTGCACATCCGGCGCGTGGACCTCGGGTGGACGTTAAGCCGGTGGCCAGTATAGCCACTTGCCGCGGTCATTGCAGATTCGACCCTGCAGCCGACCCTGGCGACGCCAGGCGGCGACGGTCCAGCGATGGACGCCGAGCCGGGCCGCCATCTGATCGGTCGTCAGCCAACCGGCGGCGAGCAAGCGGGGCTCGAGGGGCTCGAGCGCGAGCGAGCACCGCACCCACTGGACGCGAATCGCGTCGAAGGGCTCACCGGCGCCTGTGCGCAGGCCGCGCTGGTTGAGGATGTGGGCGACCTGGGCGTCGGTGTGCTCGTCGAGGAGCGCGGCCATCGCCCGACGCACGTCCGGCCCAATATCTTCGCCCGTGCGCGCACGCCCCTCCTCGATCGTGGGATTCAGCGCGGGGCCCTCGGGTGGACGATGCGTCGGGGGCCAGTAGAGCCACTCGCCGCTCGCATTGCAGATGCGCCCCTGGAGGCGACCGGCGCGACGCCGCCGGCTGATGGCGGTCCGACCGACGCCGAGCGTGATCGCGATCTGCGGGGTGGTCAGCCAGCCGGCGGCGAGGAGGCGCTCCTTGAGACTCTCGAGCTTCGCCGCGCGGCGCACCCATTGGACACTGACGGCGTCGAAGGTCTCACCGGCGCCCGTGCGGCGTCCGCGTTCGTTGAGCGTGTGCGCGACCTGGGCATCGGTGTAGTCGTCCAGCAGCGCGTCGATCTCACGACGCACGTCCTCGTGCGTGGCGCGGCGTTGCTGGGCGGTCAGCGGGCGGGGCAGCGTCTGGGTGGTAGCCGCCCCCCCGCGAAACCGGACGGGCGCGGTGATCTGGCGCTGCTTGAGCAGGGTGACGTCCTCGACGAGGAGCGCGAGCATCCGTTTGCGCTCGCGCGGTGGGGTTCTGGCGTCGCTCCACACGGCGGGGAAATCCGTGGCGAGGGCGAGGATGCGCTGGCGCTGCGCGTCATCGAGCGCGAGCCCTTTGCTCGCGCGCGGGCGGTGATACTCCTCCGGGTGAATGCCCAGGCTATCGACGGGATGGAGCCTCGTGCGTTCCCTCGGTTGGGGGCTGCGGCGGGGGCACGAATCCGTTGGACTGCGATGGGATCTGTCTCGGCCCGCTGAAGGAGGAGTAGGGAACTGACGGGTGGTGGTACTGTTCGGGCGCGGTGTCACAGCCCCGCCCCTTTCCCACGAAACGACGATCAAGGAAAGCACGGATCGGTTGATTCAGCGCGTCGCGGTGTTGGCGATGCTCGTGATCGTGGCGTTCACGGCGTATCGGGTGCTGAATGCGAAGGTGAAGGCGGGCACACCGGAACCGGCATATGCAATCGGAGAACGCATCGACCTGCCGGTGCAGCTGGTGACTGCGGCGAAGTACAACCTCCTCGTCTTCGCTCGGAGCACGTGCGGCGCGTGTCAGGCGTCCAAGCCGATGATCAAGAGGATGGTGACCGAGGTCCCCGGGCGGCGCCCGCACGTCGCCGCCCTGCTGCTGGCAGTCGAAGGCATGAAGCCATCCGAGCTGGCGCTGGCTGATGAACTTGGCATCTCAAAGCAGAACGTCCGGACCTACGACAAGCTCGCCGAGACGAAGCTGCGGGCGGTGCCCACGATCATGGTGGTCAACCATGGTGAACGTGGACGTTGGCGGCCTGGGGATCGACGGGGCGACGTTCACGCGGCAGCTTGACGCCCTCGGCGTGCGGGGCCTCGCAGGAATGGGTACCGTCGTACGGTTCGTGACCTACCGGGGTATCACGGAACAGGACGTGGTGGATGCCGCGTCCGCGGTGGAGATGATGGTCGCCGCCAGGCCGTGGGGGGAAGCCGTGGCGGCGACAACCTAATCCCGGAGTTCGCCGGAGTTCACCTGTGTTGACGATGAAACGCCGTTCGTAGGGCGAGGCGTCCCGCCTCCGCGCGGTCCTACGCCGTGCCGCGCTATGGCGAGGCCTTGCCGTAGTTCCCTGGAGAACCCGGGAACGAAGGCAGGCAGCCTTGCCGGGCGGTACCGGGAGCGTCAACACAGGCGATCGACGATAGGCCGTAGAGAGTCAAGTCCTCGCGACCGTGCTGTGGTCCTTCAAGACGTCGACGCCCCGCGTTTCGCGGGGCCAAACCAGCAAAGGTCTGGCGAGGCGAGCCCCGGGACCGCCGCCCATCGCATGCTCGGCGGTCTGAGGCGAAACCTCGCTAGACATGATGTTCCTACATGATGTATTGTGTATTATATGAAAACTCTCGTCACCACCGTCACTGAGCGGGGACAGGTCTCCATTCCCGCCGAGATCCGCGAGCAACTGCAAATCCAGCCCGGTCAGCGCCTGGAATGGGAGCCTGTGTCCGAAGCGGAGTGTCGCGTTCGACTGACGCCAGGGCTGCGCGCGCCAGGAGCAGTGGCCATGCTGGGGTACGCCAAGCGATTCCGAAAAGCTCGGCGCACTCGGGAGTGGATCGCCGAACTGCGCGAGGGAGACGCGTAATGCCCTGGGTCGTCGACACGTGTCTTGTCATCGACGTACTCGACGACGACCCGGACTTCGGGCGGGCGTCGGCTCAACTGCTCGACAGCAAGGCGTCCGAAGGGCTCGTGTTGTGCCCCGTCAGCTATGTCGAGCTGGCGCCGGCGTTTCTCGGTGACCCCGCCCGCCAGCACGACTTCTTGAGCCATGTCGGGCTTGACTACTCGGCTCCCTGGGGGTGGCCGGATACTCAGGCGGCGCACAAGGCGTGGGCCAGATTCGTGAAGATGCGTCGGGCCAGACGCACGCCAAGACGACCCGTTGCCGATGTCCTTGTCGGCGCATTCGCGACAACCCGCCAGGGCCTCCTGACGCGGAACCGCGCCGATTTCGCCCCTTTGTTTCCTTCGCTGACGATCGTGATACCAGACGGCTCCTGATCAGGACAGGCGAGGGACGGGCGCACGAGCGCCCCATGCCGCGATCATCGAGCAGGCAGTTCGCCGTAGAACGGCCAGTTGATGTTCATGTCGCGTGTGAGCGTCTGCCGCGTCAGCGCAAGCCGGAGGAGCGCGATCGGCATGCTCCCCTGCCGCAGGATCTCGTCGTGGAACTGCTTGTTCTGGTCATCTGCCTCGAGTCCACCAGTTCCTTGCGGAGGCCGCGCAGTTGCAGGCCGCCGAGCCAGTCGTAGGACCTGGCTGGAAACACGAGTCGGTGGAGCACGGCTCGGCATAATCGGGGAGCCGGCATGATGCCGGAGCAGGTGGATGCTGCCGGGTTTCCGGATGCCGACGCGGGCCTTGGCCGCGTCGAAGATGTGCTGGGCGGTGCTCGTGCCCATCGGCTGCTGGTGCTGGCGGTCGGGGAACAGTCAGACGGTGGGACCGAGGAGCCAGGCGTAGGCGTCGAGTTCGGTCAGCAGGCGTGGGGACAGGAGGGCGCAGCGGTCCTTGCGGCGTTTGCCCTGCTCGACGCGGATCATCATGCGCTCGCGATCGACGTCGGTGGACTGGAGTCGCACGACCTGGGGATGGGGCTGGGGATAGTCCGGACAAAGGCCCTCTCGACCGGGCCCAGCCCATTGCGTGGGGCGCGCCGACGGCCCTTGCCGAGGATCATGCCCACGCGCGCCTGCTCGGCCAACACCTGGCGGTGGTGCCGGGACTGGGCGTCGAGATCGAGACGGTGCAGACTAACATGGTGAACGTGGACGTGCGCGACCTCCGGATCGACGGCGCGACGTTCACGTGCCAGCTCGACGGCCTCGGCGTGCGCGGCCTGGCAGGGATGGGCACCGTCGTGCGGTTCGTGATCTACCGGGGCATCACGGAACAGGATGTGGTGGATGCCGCGTCCGCGGTGGAGATGATGGTCGCCGCCAAGCCGTGGGGAGAAGCCGTCGTGGCGACAACCTAATCCCGGAGTTCGCCGGAGTTCACCTGTGTTGACGATGAAGCGCCGGTCGTAGGGCGAGGCGTCCTGCCTCAGCCTGGCCTGCGCTGTCGGTAGTCTGGAGGCGCCTCCTGGAGTGTGTCAGCAGAATGGACGCCGGGCTAGCGGCGCCAGATGGCGTTCAAGGAGATGCTGAACGACGTCGGGTTCCGCTCGTCGCTGTTGAACCCGTGCTGGAAGACTGCCTCGACGGTGAAGTGCTTCGCGAACTCGTAGCCCGCGCCGCCGCGGACGCCGAACCCTAAGCTGTTCGACCCGCCGCCATTCTCCACGTCCAAGCGCATCATGTTGTGGTAGCCAGCGCCGCCGATCACGTACGGGGCGCGGCCGCGCTTCCCCGACAGGTAGTATTGGACGGCCAGGCCGCCCATGCCGTCCATGTGCGTGTCGTAGCCCTCACCCGGCGAGAGGAACATGCCGGTCGACTGGAACAGGAGCAAGAGGCGGTCGTTGAGGCCCCAGCCGATCTTGAAGTTCGTGGAGAAGCCGCTGTAGCCGCCCTCCGGCGTCACCGTCACCATCCGGTAGTAGGGATAGGTGGAGATGCTGGTGTACGTGATGTAGGGCGCCAACCTCCAGTTCGTCCATCCGAAGCCGCCCCCGAAGCCGATCACGAACCCGCCTCGCGAAGTGTTCTGCTCCGCCGTCGCCTGCGGCGTGGATCCCTGGCCGGACGCCCCTTGCGGCGCAGCCGCCACGAGCGCGGCGCCGCCGATGATGACGACGACCGCAAGAAGGGCGACCCGCACGATCGTTCTCGACATGATGCTCTCTCTCTCTGGACGCGCGGAGACAACCCGCGTCCGCCGGCCCGCGCGCACGGATCAAGCCGTCGGACAAGTCAAGGGATGGGTGAGGACGCGGTGCGGCGGGGGCAGGGCCACAAGGCGTTGCGATGATACTATCCCAACCGCAGCGCGAATCGGGGGATATTACAAAGAAGAAACAAGAGAGGCCGAGGCACGCGCAGGCCGTACGGGCCGCCGTAGAAGCGGATGTTCTCATCGACGGTGAGCAGCACCGCCAGGCCGTGGGATGTCGTCGCAGCGGCAACGTAGGGCGGGGCTTCAGCCCCGCCGTGAAGCGAGGGCCTCAAGGCCCTCGCCGGTACGGCGGCCCTAAAGGGCCGCCCTACAATGTGCGCCCAGAGTACCCGAGCATCTGCGCGGTCAGATCGAGCGGATGGGAAATCCGCACGTCGGTGATCTCGCCGTCCTCGGAGGTCACCGCCTCGAGCCGGGGCATCACGAACCCGGTGTAGGACGACAGGTCCAGGCGATCGACCCTCGCGACAACCTCGTCGCGCAGCGCCGCGTCGAAGTGGACGCCGTAGCGCTCGAACAGGGCCTTCGCCCCCGAGTAGTCGCCTTCCGCCCAGATGCGCTGCACCTCGCCCAGCAGCCGCGCCACGCCCTCCCGGAACGCCCCCGCGTCAACCATCGTGTAGTAGGTCTTGCCGTCCCGCCGCCGCACCGCGATGGCCTGCGTGTTGTCGAGGAGCCACCGCACGATCATCTGACGGTTGCGCATGTGGTCTTCTTCGAGCTGGGTGCCCTCGCGGACGCGGCGCAACTGCACGAGCGCGTTCCGGGCGTACGCCTCATACTCGGCCAGGACGATCTGCGGCTGGTCCTCGCCGGGCACCAGGCCCAGCTCGACCAGTTTCGGGTCGGGCAGGTAGTAGAGCGCCACCAGGTCCGCGCGCGACTCCTCGAGCGCCGAGAACTGCTCCTTCAACGCGGCCTGCGGATTCCCCTTCAACCGCTCGCTCACCTTCCCGGATCCGTGGCCGATCACCTCGTGCATCGTGGTGGTCAACTCGGCGGCCAGCGGGCCCCAGCGCTCGGCACGGTCGGCTTCATCCATCGTCCACGAGAACTCGCTGCGGAACGCGGGCGGCGTCGATCGCTCGTAAGCATCCAGCACGTTGGTGAGCAGCACCGACTTGCTGCCGTAGTGCTCGCGCACGCCCTGGTCGTTCGGCAGGTTGATTCCGATGGGCGAAATCGGGCCGGTGTCGCCGGTCCCGACGATGACCTCGATGGCGCGGCCGGTGATGCCCGTGACGCCCTGCTTGCGGTACTCGGGCGCCCACGGCATGTGGTCCTCGAACCACTGCGCCTCGCAGGCCAGCTTGCGGATGCCCTCCGTCTTCTCGCGGTTCACGGAAAAGACGACGGATTCCCACGAGCCCTTGATGCCGCGCGCGTCGAGGTACACCTCGGTGAATCCGTTGATGGCATCGACCGGCGACGCCTGGTCCTGCACCCACGCGATGTCGTACTGCCGGCGGTCCTCGGTCTCACCGGTTTCATAGACCCGCACCAGCGCCGCGAGGGCGCGCACGGTCGCGTCGCCGGCGTAGGGGATGGCCGCTCGCAGGTGCGAGACGATGGCACTGATCTGCGCGTCGTAGCGGCCACCGACGCGGTACACCTCCTCGGTCAGCGTCCCGTCGCGCTTCACCAGCCGCGAGTTCAGCGGGTGGCGCTCCTGGAAATGGTCGAGGTCGGCCATCGACACGCCGTCGTACAGATTGTTGGCGCTCTCGAGCAGGATGTCCCTGCCCGGCCCCGGCGTCTTGGTGGTGACCATCCGGTCGAACGCGGGGTCGAAGAAGGCCGGGCCCAGGCGCTCGAGCAGGCCGTCGAGCGTCTCGCCCTCGCGCGTCGGGAACCGCGCGCCCGCGGTCGACGCCGCGACGGCGGCCCGGCGCAGGCCGTCCGGCGAGCACTGGAGCACGAACTTCCTGGCGGTGAGGTTGTTGTACGGCCCGGTGTTCAGCCAGAACAATTTCGTGTAGCGCTCGACCTCCGCGCGCGTGGCCGGATCGACGCCGTCGGCGTGCGTGAGGATCTCCTCGAGCACGTCGCGCATCTCGAGGTTGTGCGCGTAGCGCTGGTCGTAGTAGATGTCGCGTCCCGCGAGCGCTGCCTGGTACAGGTGCCACGCCAGGATGCGGTCACGCAGAGGCAGATGCTCGAAGCCCTCGGCGTACAACTGCACGACCGCCGCGTCGTCCACGCGCTCCAGCAGGTACTGGCGTTCCTCGGCCGTTCCCGGCTCGGTCATCAGGGGTGCTCCGCGTTGCCTCAAACCGCCGAGTGATGCGCGGCGGCACGGCGTGTCGCCGCGTGAAACCGGAGGTCCTGCTCCGCTTCGCTGGGAGCCTGGTTGGCTGGCCCCGCGAAGCGCGGGGCGGACATCTTCAGTGGCCGACCGTTGGCTTGGGCCTCAGGCCCCGAAGGGGCTAAGACAGATTCCAGGGCGGTGCGTGAAACGTGCTCCACTCGTCCCGACTCCGGCCCTGGAAGATGTCTCACAGGTCCACGCGTTGCAGGTAGCCGGCAGACTCGACCGTCCAGCCCAACCGGCCGCGGATGAGATCGCGCAGCGTGTCCATCGGGGCCGGTTCTCCGTGGACGAGGTACGTCGTCCGCGGCGGCTGCTCGAAGCCGGACAGCCACTTGAGGATCTCGCCCTGGTCCGCGTGCGCCGACATCGACTCGATCCGCTCGATGCGCGCGGCCACCGGGATCATCTGGCCGTGGATTTTCACGCTGCGCGCCCCCTCGAGCAGGTCGCGGCCGCGCGTGCCCGCCGCCTGGTAGCCGGTGAAGAGCACCGTGTTGCGCGCGTCCGGCAGGCCGGCGGCCAGGTGGTTCAGCACGCGCCCGCCGGCGGCCATGCCGCTGGACGAAATGACGATGCCCGGCGTTTTGGCGGCGGACAGCTCGAGCGACTGCTGCGACGACGATATGAGTCGGAACCGCCTGGTGCAGAACGCCGAGACCTCACCGCGCGCCGGCCGCATGTCGGGATCAAGCTCGTAGCTGCGCGCCGCGTAGTCCTGGAGCGCCTCGATGGCCATCGGGCTGTCGAGATGGACGGGCAGCACGGGGATGGCCTGACGCTCCTCGAGCTTCTTCAGCCAGTAGATCACTTCCTCGACGCGGCCGATGGCAAACGCCGGCACGATCACCTTCCCGCCGCGCTGCGCTGTCTCCTTGATGATGGTGGCCAGACGTTCGCCCTGGTCGTCTGGCTCGTGCAGCCGATCGCCGTAGGTCGATTCCAGCACCAGCACGTCGGCCGTCGTCACCGGCAACGGGTCCGGCAGGATCGGGCGGTCGTAGCGCCCGAGGTCGCCGCTGAACACCAGGCGCACCGGCGGGGCCCCCGCGATCGTCAGCACGACGAAGGCCGAGCCGAGCAGGTGTCCGGAATTGACGAACGTCGCCTCGACGCCCGCCGTCACCGGCGCAGCCCGGTCGAAGCCGAACGGCTGCAGGTGGCCGAGCGCCCGGATGGCGTCGGCCTCGGTAAAGAGCGGCAGGGCCGGCTTGTGGCGCGTGTAGCCGTGGCGGTTCGCCTCGCGCGCGTCTTCTTCGGCCAGCCGGCCCGCGTCCGGCAGCACGATGCGGCACAGGTCGGCGGTGCCGGCCGTGCAGAAGACCCGGCCCCGGAAGCCCTGCGCCACCAGCCGCGGCAGGTAGCCGGAGTGGTCGATGTGCGCGTGCGTGAGGACGACCGCGTGGAGCGAGTCCGCAGGCACCGGCAGCGCGTCCCAGTTGCGCAGCCGCAGTTCCTTGAGTCCCTGGAAGAGCCCGCAATCGACGAGCAGGCGCTGGCCGTCCACCTCGAGCAGGAACTTGGATCCGGTGACGGTGCGGGAGGCGCCGATGAAGGTGAGCGACGTCATGGCGGGGAGTCTATCAGAAAGTGTTAAGCTGAACCCGCGCCTGCCGGCGCCGGGCCGCCGGCGAAACTACCCAGGAGATGGCCATGAACCGCCTCGCCGCCGTCCTCACCCTCGCGCTGCTCGCCTGCCTGGCCGCCAGGCCAGCGCACGCCGACCTCACCATCAAGTCCACCGTCAAGGCCACCGGGCCGGCGACGATGGCAGGCCAGTCGGTGTCGTCCATCAAGGGGACGAAGATGCGCGTCGAAACCACGATGAGCGGCGAGATGGCCGCCAAGATGCCCAACGCGCAGCCGGGCCAGCCTGTGAAGACCGTGACGATCGTGGACGCGGCCATCCGGCAGATGATCGTGCTCGACGCAGCCACGAAAACGGCGACGGTCTACGACCTGAGCAAGATGGCCGAGCAGATGCAGCAGGCCGGCGGTCCCGGAGACGTGAAGGTGTCGATGACGCCCACCGGCCAGACGCGGCAGATCCTCGGCCGCACCTGCACCGAGTACACCTTGTCGGTCTCCATGGCCGTCACGCCGCCCACCGGCGGCCCCTCGATGACCATCACGCTCGGCGGGCCGACGTGGATCGCCAGGGACGCGCCCGGCACCAGCGACTTCACCGCCTTCTACAAGGCCGCCGGCGAGAGCGGCCTGTTCTTCCAGCCGGGCGGCGGCCGCGGCGGCGCGATGAATCCGCAGACGCGTGGCATGGCCGCGATGTACAAGGCGCTCGCCGACACCGGCGGCATCCCGTACGAACAGGTGATCCAGGTGACCATCGGCGCCGAGGGCCAGATGGCCGACATGATGAAGCGCATGGGCCAGCCCGGCACGACGATGACGGTGACGGGCGCCTCCACGGACCCGATCCCCGACGAGCTGTTCGCCATCCCGGCGGGCTACACCACGAAGAAGCAGTAGGCGATGGATCTCGTCGAGGCCCTGAACGACAACCCGAGCGTGCTGGGGGCCGAACTGCGGCCGCCCCGCGCCGAGCTGGAGGCGTCCGAGGGGATGGACGCGTGGATCGACACGTACCACGCGGTCCGCCGCCTCACGCGCGATCGTACGTTCGTCTTCCTCACCGACAGCGCCGTCGGCACCGAGGAGGAGGACAACCTGCGCCACCTTGTGTCCAATCTCGGCCCCGACGTCTCGCGCGACGGCGTCGTCCCGTTCCTGACGTCCAAGCACTCGCTCGACTACTGCCTGGCGTACGCGGAGCGGGCGCGCCAGCACGGGTTCCCCGCGCTGGTGGTCCTGGGCGGCGACCGCCACGTGGGTACGCCGCGCTGCGTGGAGCACGCCTTCCAACTGCGGCAGCAGGTTCGCCGCGTCGCGCCGGACCTGCGACTGGGCGGCTGGGCCAACCCGCACGCCGACCCGGCCGTCCAGGCGAGGCTGCTCGCCGAGCCCTCGTTCACCGGCGAGTTCTTTCTTACGCAGGTGGTGTCGCATCACCGCGTCGAGCCCGTGGCACGATTCCTTGGTGAACTCGATCGGCAGCACGTCACGCTGCCCGGACTCCTGGGCGTCTTCTTCTACCGCAGCGCCAACCGGCGCACGCTTTCGATGCTGTCGCAGTTTCTGCCGGTACCGGTCGAGGAACTGGCGCGGGAGTTCGCCCGGACGCCCGACCCGGTCGAGGTGTGCGCGCGCACGCTGCGCGCGATGATCGCACTGGGGGCGCGGCACTTCTACATCAGCAACCTCCCGATCGGCCGCGCCTCGCAGACGCTGGCCGCCATCGTCGCTAGGAGCGTGTCCGAGTAATGCCACACACGCTCCTGGTATTGCCGGCTGCGCCGGCGGGGACCATAGAGTCCTTGGGACATTTCGCGCGTAGCGCGATTACTAGACATCTTCCAGGGCCGGAGGCGTGACGATTGAAGCACGTTTCACGCGACCGCTCTGGAATCTGTCTTGGGCCCCTTCGGTGCCACGTGGTCGTTGGTGAGTCGGCTTGCCGGCTGGCGGGCAGAACCGTAGAATCCTGGGGGATTCTGCGCGAAGCGCGATTACCAGGAGCGTGTCGGTGAAGACGCGGACACGCTCCTAGCTGACAGGACCCCATGGGCAAGGACCTCGACGACATCCCGCTCTCCGGCATCACGAGGATCCGCGACCTGATGTACACGGTGCCGGATCCCTTCCGCCTGGACCAGGGCGACGTGAGCTTCGACGCGCCGGAGAGCGTGCGCGCGGCCATCGCCCGCGCGGTGGCCGAGGGGCACACGCACTACCTGCCGACGACGGGCTTGCCGAAGCTGCGCGACCTGCTGGCGCACAAGGCGCGGCACCGGAACCGGCTGCGGGTCGAGAGCCCGGACGAGATCCTGGTGACCAACGGCGGCATCCACGGCCTGTACCTGCTGTGCCAGGCCCTGCTGGAACCGGGCGACGAGGTGCTGGCGCCCGACCCGCAGTGGCCGCCGGCTATCACCAACATCCTCACCGCGCGCGGCGTTCCGGTGCGCTACCCGCTCCACGCCTCGCGCGGCTGGCGCGTGGATCACGCGGAACTCGCCTCGCTCGTCACGCCGCGCACACGGGCCATCTACGTCAACTCGCCCAACAACCCCACGGGCGGCGTCCTCACGCGCGAGGACCTCGAAGCGATTGCGGCGCTGGCGCGCGAGCGCAACCTGTGGGTCATCTCCGACGAAGCCTACGAGGACATCCTGTTCGACGACGCCGAGCACGTCAGCCTCGGGTCGCTCGACGGCATGTACCCGCGCACGCTGTCGGTCTTCACCTTCAGCAAGTCGTACGCGATGACCGGCCTGCGCTTCGGGTACCTGGTCGTCAAGGACGCGCGGCTGCGCGAGCGGCTGACCAAGCTGCTGTTCCTGACCACGAGCAACGTCTCGTCGGTCATCCAGCACGGCGCGATCGGCGGGTTGCAGGGGTCGCAGGCGATCATCGAGCAGTTCCGCGTGGAGCTCGAAGCGCGGCGCAACCTGTTCTACGAGGGGCTGCCCGCCGCGAGCGGCGGCCTGTTCGAAGGACAGCCCCCCAAGGGCGCCTTCTACGCGTTCCTGAAGATCGCGCCGGGCTGGTCGCCGCGCGAGGCCGGGACGGTGTCGCGGTCGTGGGCGATGACGGAGATGCTGATCAAGGACGGGCGAATCGGCTGCATCCCGGGCGTGGACTTCGGCCAGCGGGGCGAAGACCACGTGCGCTTCTGCTTCGCACGCGAGCGCACGGAACTCGCCGGCGCGCTGGCGGCGATGCGCGGGGTGTTCTCGGGTCGGCTTTAGGCCTTGGGCCTCCCCGGTAGGGCAAGGCCGCGACATGCTCGTTGTGCTCGTCGACGCGGCGCCGGCGCGGATCGTCCCTGAAGTACCGGTCGTAGATGTCCTCGAAGCACTTCATCGAGCGGACGGGTCCTGGCAACCACCGGGGTTCTTCGACCAGGCCGCCCAGAGGATAGCCCGTATGAAGGCCCTCTCGACCGGCCCCAGCCAACTGACCGGAAGAACCGGCACTGTAGGAGCGGTTTCACGTCGCGATTCCGCCCGCGTTCGCCCGCGCCTCGATCGGGGCGTAAATCCCCTCCTACAGTTTGAGATGAATCGCGGCAGGATCCTCGAAGTTTCAGGGGATGGCGGAGGTCCTGCCGGTCCGTTCGGCCTCGGTCGTCAAGCGCGGCGAGGCTCTGGGACAGGGCACTCACCGCGCCGCGTGCCGTAGCGCAATCACCCAGCGGAGTATGGCAGACTACGGACGGTTTGGACCCGGCTGAGGCGAAGTGTGCCTGCCGGCTGGTGCCGTCCGTGGTTCGGCCCGAGCAGCGCCCGGTCTAGAGTCGTAGAAGGGGTGTTCTGTTAACTCCACGCGCCACCGGCCCTGCAGGCGCCGATCTTCGCCTGAGTTGGCCTGCCCGCGCGCCGGGCCGGTGGCCCCGGGCGGCAGGACACGATTGGCTGGTTCGCGCTGCTCTACATGGCGGGCTTCGGGGCCTATACTACGCCCTGACGTCCTTCGTGACGCGGTCGGTCGTGGCCAGCGTCTGGATCTTCGCGGCCTGCCACTGGCCGCCGCTCATCGCGCTTGCGCTCGGCCTGCGGCGCGGGCGGATCGTCGCGCCGGCGGCAGCCTCTCCCGAAACGGCCTCGGCGTGGCTCGACCGCTTGGACCTGACCGAGCGGGAACGGGACATCGTCGGTCGGCTGCTGGACGGACAGTCCAATCGCCGGATGGCCGACGAGCTCTTCCTGTTACACCAGACGGTGAAGAAGTACGTGAGCCGCGTCTACCGGAAGCTGAACGTCTCGAGCCGCGTGACACTGATCGTCGCCTTGCGCAAGGCACAGGACCGGACACCGTAGCGGCGCCTGCCGGGCCTGCCTTCCGCTGCTCCCGCCACGAGGTGCCGGCATGTACGCAACTCGTCTATCGGACCGGGCGCTCGTGATTACCGGCGACTACGCCGAGGAACACATGACGGTCCTGGCGACTGGCGAGGGCCTGATCGTGGTGGACACGCTCGGCACGCTGCCGGCCACGCGCGCCGCGCTACCCCTGGTGGAGCAGTTCAGCCGCGAACCGGTGCGGTACCTCGTCAACACGCATCTGGACGCCGACCACGTGGCCGGCAACGCCGCGTTCGCCGGCGCCGCCATCCTCGCCCACGCCAACGGTACGAAGCACCTCGACGAGCGCCTGTATGACGATCCAGCGTCGGAGCAGTCGGTGCGCGCGTTCGTCGATCAGGTGAAGGCCAGCGAGGTTCCGGCCGATCCGATCCTGGCCGCCCGCCGCCAGACCTACATCGACATCTACTCGCACGTGCTCGGCGGCTTCGGGGATTTCACCGCGGCGCCGCCTGTCGTGTTCGTGCCCGACGGCACCCGACTGGTGCTGGGCAGGACCGAGCTGCAGCTGCGCCACTTCGGCCCGGGGCACACCGACGCGGACCTGGTGGTGGTCGCCGCCGGCGACGACCTGGTCCTGACCGGAGACGTGGCGCTCGGTGCGGGGTTGGTCCCGATCGCGCACCGTCAGCACGGGGGCAGTCTCGTCGGCCTGGCGGGTGCGCTCGAGCAGGTCGAGGCGTTGACGACCGATGCCACGCGCATCGTGCCCGGGCACGGCGCCATCGGCGGCCGTGCGCTCGTGCGGGCACAGCGAGCCTACGTGGAGGGACTGCTGGCGGCCGTGGGTGAGGCGCAGGCGCGGGGCCTCACGCTGGATGAAGCGCGTCCGGCGCTGGACCTGGAGGCGTTTTCGCAGCATCTCCTGTACGACCTCGTGCATCCGGGGCACGTGGAACTGGCGTGGCAGGAGGTCGCCGCGCGCGGCGATCGTGTCGTAGAATGACGGCCCGCACGGCGGGAATCCTGCGTGGCTCGGAACACATCCACGAGCCCGCCTGGCGCAGACCCGGATCGCATCGAGGCAGGGTAGAGCCATGAAGCTGTTTGAAGAGAGCGGGCCCGGCACCAGCGCGGCGGTGGCGAGGCTGGCCGTGGACGCCGCCCGGGAACGCCGGATCGAGCACCTGGTCGTCGCGACCTGCACGGGCCGCACCGTCAGACACCTGTTGCCCTGGGCGACGGAGTTTCGCCTGGTGGCCGTCACGCACGCCTTCGGCTTCGGCGCGCCTGGCGCCAACGAAATGACGGCAGACACGCGCGTGGAACTCGAGGCCGCCGGCTGCAGGCTTGTGACAGCCACGCACGTGTTGTCGGGAGCCGAACGGGGGCTGTCGACGCGTTTCGGTGGCGCCTACCCCGTCGAAATCATCGCCCACACGCTGCGCATGTTCGGTCAGGGCGTGAAGGTGGGCGTGGAGATCGCGGTCATGGCCCTCGACGCCGGCGCGATTCCACACGGCCGCGACGTCCTCGCCATCGGGGGCACTGGCGAGGGTGCCGACACCGCCATCGTTGTCCGCCCGGCGCACGCCAACACGATTCTCGACACTCGGGTGGTCGAGATCCTGTGCGCCCCGCGGCCGTAGCGGACCACGCGGCACATTGCCTGAACCGAGGCGTCTGGCGCGCCGGGAGGTCACCGTGTCCGAACCTGCGCCCGGCCGGAATCCTCTCGACGAGCTGCGCGCGGCGCTCACCGCGCGGGGCGAGACCGAGTGGATGCGCCGGCTCCAGGACGCGCTGGGCGCCAGCACTGTCTCGAGCGAGATCCTGGGCGAGACCCGGCTGGTCCTCGACGATCTTCGACGGCATGCCGCCGATCGACTGGGGATCGCGGGCCGCGTCGACGCCGCGATCGCCGACGTGGACGCACGCCTGGGCATGCGACCGCTTCCAACGCTACGGGGACGCCGCTGGCCGCCCGGTCTCCTCCTCGGCCTGCTGATGGCCTCGGTCCTCTTGCCGCTCGCCGCGGTAGAGCTTCTCGCGATGCGCGACGCCCTCCGCGAGCACCAGCGCGACCTGCGCCTCGCGACGACGGGCGAGAGGCGGGAGGGCATCGTCGTCGAAGCAGGCCGTTCGACGCCCGAGGACGGCACCTCGGTCGCCTGGTCGCGAGTCGAAGTCACCTTCGCGGATGGCGCCCGGCGGGTCTTCAACGTTGAGGCCGCCCACGAACCTGGCGATCGGGTGCCCATGCTCGTCTCCCCCTCGACTCGCGAGGGGGATGGCGCCGAGGTCGTGGCGCGCCGGCTCCGGCAGTGGCCGTTCTCGTTCTGGATGGTCAGCGGCGTCGCGATGCTCCTGTTCGAGATCGGCGTCGCAATCTACGTGTGGCTCTGGGCACGTGCCGCGCGTCGCCACGAACGCGCACGAACGGACATCCGCACGGTGGGCCCGCCGTCGCGTCACACCTGACACAGGGCGCAGTATGATGACGCCCTGCGCGTGTGGATGGCCCCGGTCCGGTCGCGGTCGGCGTGTGTCGCGCATCTCAGACAGGCCGGCGGTGCCACGTCCAGTCAATCCGAACGAAGGAGGGTTCCGTGGAACGACGTGATTTCCTCAAGGGCGCCGGCTGCGGTGTGGCCGGGCTCGTCGCCGCCCCGCTGGTGGCTTCATCGGAAGCCGGACCACAGCAACCAGTCGCGCAGCAGCCGCCCGCGACGCCTGCCCAGGCCCAGCGGCGCCGCTACGCGTTCGAGGTCGAGATCTTCGAGGTGAAGACCAGCTGTGCCTTCGGCCACAAGGCGGGCGACAAGTTCCCGTACCCGCAGGAGAAGGGGAAGATCTGCTCGTGGCTGATGGATGCCATGGCGTCGCCCATCCGCGTGCTCGAATGCGGCGGGACCATGCCGTGGCTCTACAAGGGAACGCCGTACGAGAAGGTGATCGACCCCGACGGGATCACGACCGAGTTCATTCGCTGTCCCGATCCGACCACCGGCCTGGTCGCCAAGATCACCCGACGGAAGGTGTGAGGGCGAGATCGTCACAACGCCGGCCCTGGAAGATGTCTCGGAACCCTGCCGCCGGCTCCCTCGTCGAATCGAGGTCTGCTGTCAGACCTTCGGACAGATCTGCGCGACGCGGCGCGCACGCTGCGCGCTCACGCTGGAGCCGGGCCGGCAGCCCGGGCGCCGAACGGTCCTTTCGGTGGCCGGCCTCACAGTTTCTGCAGCAGCACCGTTCCTGCCGCGGCTCCCTCGAGCCGGGCGCGCACCTGGACCTTCTGGCCGAGGCCGGGGATCGTCAGGATCAGCGAATCGCGCCTGGCCTTGTCCGGCGCCAACAACTGCGGCTGCGCGAGGCCGCCGAGCTGCGCCTCCGCGCTCGTGATCGTGAACGCCGCTCCCCCGTCGGGCACGAACCGCAGCCGGTACTGCGCGGCGGCGCCGATCGTCTTCGTCAGGTCGAGATCCAGCACGCCGTCCTTCCACCGCCCCACCGCATCGGCGGCCCATAGGTCGGCCTGATCGCTCCACGTCTTCGGCGGCGCGGCGCCGGTTGCGAACACGGCAAGCCGGCGGATAGCGGGGACGTCCGCGACACGCGTGCACATCAGCCGCACCGCGTCGAGCATGCGCGGATCGACCGGCTGGATGTGCATCTGCCCAATCGCGGTGCCGGTACCCAGCGGAACCCACGTTCCTTGCGAAAGCCCTTCGAGCGTGTACGCGCGGACGCGTTCACCCCGCGCGATCTCCTCCTGGAGAATCACGTGATCGATCGTGGCCGGCCGCTTCAGCTTCACCTCGAGCACGCGACCAGTCCCTGACGCCTCGGCGAGCGCACGCCCGAAGCGGCGACGGATCTCGTCGCCGAACCCCCGCAGCCGCGCGACGTCGGCGGCCGGCACGAGCCCCGTGCGGTCGGGCGTCACGTTCAGCAGCAGGTTCGCGCCGCGCCCGACGGAGCGGTAGTAGATCTCCATCAACTGCTCGAGCGTCATGATGCGCGTGTGGTTCGAGGTGCTCCAGAACCAGTTCGGCCGTCTCAACGAGACGTCCACCTCGTTGGGCCGCCACGCGTCGCCGTCCGGATCGCCGTGCATCGCGGTGGCGACGCCCGTCTTCGCGTCGCTGGATGGCAGCGCGTTCCAGGCGGGGTAGGGCGCGAAGCCCGACTCGTTGCCGACCCAGCGAATCGTCGCGTGCGGCCCCTGGAACACCATCGCGTCCGGCGCGTGCTTTTGCAGGATGTCCCCGACCGGGACCACCTGGCTGCCGTCGAACCACACCTCGACGATCGGTCCGTACTTCGTCAGTAACTCCGTGAGTTGCTGCCGGTACAGGCGGTTGTAGGCCTCCTGCGCCGCCGCGGTCTGGCAGCGCCCGCTCGTGCCCGCTCCGTGTCGCTCATCGCGCGGCGAGAGATAGACGCCCAGCTTGATCCCGCGCTTGCGGCACGACGCTGCGAGATCGGCAACCACGTCGCCCTTGCCTCCGCGCCACGGGGTGCTCTTGAGGCTGTAGTCCGTGGTCGCTGTCTGCCACATGCAGAACCCGCCCACGTGCTTCGCGACGAAGACGATGTACCTGGCGCCCATCTTCACCGCGGCATCGACCCATTG
>Ga0315273_10002702_pt1 | contig 21068 bp, 11 predicted proteins | sample YL17G02_0_MG_FD_205753 | JGI IMG/M metagenome (GOLD analysis project Ga0315273, IMG submission 205753) | Sediment microbial communities from Yellowstone Lake, YNP, Wyoming, USA - YL17G02_0 | ecosystem: Environmental > Aquatic > Freshwater > Lake > Sediment | place: USA: Wyoming | collected... | reverse complement strand
GCCGTGGCTCGACAACTTCAGGGTGCGGCTGTTCTCGGTGACCGTCCGGACCACGTTTTCGGGGGCCCCTTCGGGAATGGTGGCCTCAATCTCCAGGGTAACCCGCACCTCGGCGCGGGGCAGGGCCGCCAGGTGGGCGATTATCTCCTCCGCTATCCTGCCGGCATCCCTCCCGGCGCGCGTCGCGTCTAGGACGGCGCTGCCGTGAAAGCGGCGGGGTTTGGGTGAGGGCTGCGGTGACGCGGGACCGGCGGCGGCCGAGCCGTCCACCCCGGTGGGCGCCACCACTCCGGCGCCAAGATTGGGCCGTTCGGCTTCTGTTCCCTGGGCCCCGGCGTCAGGCCGCTCGGCTTCGAGTTGCCGGCAGGCTACTTCTGGTTTCACGAGCAGGCCCGGCGGATCGGTTTCCGGGATCGAGACGTGCTCGGCGGCGCGCAGGCCCCGATACCGCCCGGCCACGTCGTCGTAGCTATCGGCGTAGGCAAACGAGTCCCGTCCCCAGATGAGGCAGGCCAACCCGTCGCGGACAGCCCCCACCAGTACGGAAGGGTTCTTGAGGCGCGGGAGGTACAGGTAGCGGGCGAAATCGTCGACTAGTTGAGCCACGACGACATGGTCGCCACGCCACAGGGGCACGCGGTCGAGTTCGATTCTGAGGCTCGTTCCGGCCAGAACCGTAACTAGAAGCCCGTCGGTGCGGAGTTTCTTGGCGGCCCGCACGGCCAGAGCGTCCTGGCCATTGAGGCGCACGGCCCGCCACTCAGCCGGTTCCCGCAAGCCGCTCTGGGTGGGCACGAGGAGCCACTGGTAGGTCTCCGGCAGCCGCGCCGCGACAGTGCTGTCGGCCACCTTCTTCTGCTCCTCGGCCTGGCGGACCTGGTGGGGGGAGAGGTCGAGATGCTCCTTGTCAAGAACGATGGACTCCCACGCGAGATAGCGTCGCGCCGCCTCGTCGAGGTCCTGGAGATTGGTCTTGTCCGCGGCCACGAAGACCAAGGTGTTGCGGTAGAGGCGGGGCCCACTGCCACGGCCTTCGAGGATTTGCTTGGCAGCGGCGAGGGCGGCGCTATCCTCATCCCGGGTGTGCGGCGTCGCGGGACTGAGGACCACCAACCGGGCGTCGAGGTCGTCGGGGACGTCGTGGCCTGACGCGGGGAAGGGGTGCACCCGGCTGAAGTCGCCGGCGTCTCGCACATCCGCGCGGATCCGCCGCTCGATCTCCCGCGCGACCTTGTCCGGCTCGCGCTTAAGCTGCTCGGCCCTGTCGTCGGCTAGCTTGGTGACCGTGGGCTGAGTGGAGTACCAGTAGCGGGGACCGTCCTGGTAGAGGTATGTCGCTACGCCGGCCAGACGCCGCAGGGCGTCGCCGAAGACGGCGGGCGACTCGCCCGGCATAACGCAGCCCAGTTTGATGCGCTGGTCCTCCAGCCCGCGCTGCGCGGCGGTCGCCGTGGGCGCCGAGCCGAGGAAGATCGTTCGGGCCACGCGCCGGCAGGCGGAGAACCGGCCGAGGTCCGTCTGCCCGTCCAGCCGCAAAGGAAGCGAGTTCGGACCATCCACGTCCTTCTCGATGACCGGGACCCAGTTGTCTGATAGGTAGCGCGTGAGTTCGAACTGCACGCGGGGATCGTCGATAGATAGAGTGGACGGCAGAATGAGTGGGCTCCTGTCGCCTTTCTCCCACAGGCTATGGACCGCTGCCGCCATGAGCCGCAACACGCCCCTCGTGCGCTGAAACCTGAGCAGGGTGGACCAATCGCTGTAGAGCCGATCGAAGATCTCGGGATGGATAGGGTAGGCGGCTTTCAGGCGCTGTTCGTAGTCGGCCTCGTGGCACTCGGACGGGAACTCCTGGCGCTGCGTGCGATAGAGATCGGCGAAGGCCCGCGCCACTACGTCCCGGTTCTTGTACTGCTCGGGATCGACCAGGGGCTGGAACAGGCGCCGCCGGACGATCTCGAAGCTCTCCTCGGCGGAGGCCGGGCGCCAGGGGGCTTCGACCCGACCAACCACGTTCCGCAGCCGGTCGAGGGCCTCGCGCCCGCGGGCGCCGCCCACTTCGGCATCCTCGGCCTGGGCGTGCGGGGAGCCTCCCGTGTCCGAGGCCGGAAGGCTGATCACCACCAGGCACTGGCGTGCGGCCTTGGCCGTCTCGGTCAAGGCCTGGGCGAAGGTGAACTGAGTCTCGAAACTACCCCCCGGCAGATCGGCCGCCTCGTGCAGTTGCCGGGCGTAGGCGACCCACTCGTCAATCAGAATGAGGCAGGGTCCGTACTCGTTGAGAAGCTGGCGCAGAACGTCGCCCGGGCTCGTGGCCCGTTCGTCGTCCGCGCGCACGCGCTCGAAGGCCGGGCGTCCTCCAAGTTGCCAGGCCAACTCCCCCCAGATGGTGCGCACAACCGTTCCGTCGGGTTTGGTGACCGGGTTGCCCGGCGAGAGGCGGTTACCTACCAACACCACGCGGGTCACCATAGGCGGGGTGGCTGGGCCAGTGCCCGAGTCCTTTAACACGGCCTCTATGCCCGGCAGCTCCGCCGCGGGCGTTCCCGAAAAGAGGTGGTAGAGGGCCAGCATCGAGTGGGTCTTGCCGCCGCCGAAGTTGGTCTGGAGCTGAACGACGGGGTCGCCGCCCACGCCCGATAGTCGCCGGATGGCGCCGACCAAGAGACCTTTCAGGCTCTCGGTAAGGTAGGTGCGCCGGAAGAACTCCACGGGGCGCCTGTACTCGTCGCTTCCTTCCCCCAAGTAGACCTGCCAGAGGTCTGCCGCGAACTCGGCTTGCTGGTAGTGGCCGCTGGCCACGTCGGGGTGGGGGCTTACCACTTCGCGCCAGGGCTTTAGAGTGCCGGCGGCGGCCGTCTCAACGAGCGAGCCCCCCGCCTTGCGCTTCTGACTGCGCACCTGCTCGTCGAAGCGCAGGCGCTGGAGCTCCATTTTCATCCGGTCGACCTCTTCGACCTCGCGGGCGGATACCGCGGCCAGCAGGCGCGCGGCCGAATCCAACGCGCGATAGGTGTCGTCACTGGAGAAGGTCTCCTGGTGAGCCCACTTGTTGCGCCAGTCCCGCAGCTCAGAGAGCAGGCTGCGTTCGAGGGGGCCGAGGGTTTGCCGGAAGACCTCGTTCCAGGCCTCCCCCATCACTCGAAGGAGCGCGGCCACATCCCACTGGGTGATCGGCTTCTTCGCGTTCAGCCGGTCCTCGGCCAGGAAACGGGCCGCCTGCGCGGCGGTGTCGTCCCGGAATGCGCTCTTGAACTCGCGTCCGACGAACAGAGAAAGCCCCGCTCTCAGCAACTCCAGCGCCTTGCCGACCCGCTCGTGATTCGTGGTGGCCATCTGTCACCGCTCCCTATTCTCTGAACAGCTCCGCCTGGGGGATCTCACGCTTGACGCTTTCCCGCGCCAGCCGTGAGATCTCGGGCCAACCTAGGGCCAGGGCGTTGTAAGCCTGGGCCTCCTGGGACCGGTTCTTCTTCTCGCTCAGGTCGAATAGGCGGTAGGCGAGGTCACGGGCCAGATCCCCCCGCGAGCCTACTTTCCGCAGCAGGTCGGCGGTGGCCAGGTCTCCCGCCTTCTCGTAGAAGTAAACCCGCAGCAGATGGTGGGTGATCTCCCAGATAGTGAGCCGCCTGTCCAGGGCCGGGTCCCAGTCCTTGGCCAGCTCCTCCGGCCGCAGAAGCCGGACCTTGCCTCCCCCGGAGTGGACCAGGCCGGCCTGCTGGAGCCCCGCCACCGAGGTAACCTTGGCCTTGCTCAGAAGTTCCGCCTCGCCGAAGTCGCCCTCCGCAAAGCCGTTTTGCTCGAACCAGGCGATGGACCAGCGCGTGTCGGCGTCGAACTCGTCTTCCAGCTCCGAGAGCACCTCGGTCAGAGTCCGGTTGATGAGCGCGAGGGCCGTGCGCACGCCCATCGGTTTGCCGCTCGACTCGATGATGCGGCTGTAGCGCGAGTAGGTGGCCATGCCGGGGCCGATGGCCGCCTGGGCGAAGTCCACCGGGGCGATGTTGCCCTGCTGGAGGCGCCTGAGCGCGTCCGGAAGGTCCCGCTTAAGTTCGGCCACGAAGGAGCGGCGGTCGGTCCGCGGGGCGTCTTCGGGACGGGGCCGGCAGGCGAGGACGATGTAGGAGGCGAGGGCGTTGGAGCCCATGGCGCGCATCCGCCACTTCTGCGATGCCCGCACCGGCCAGGTGGCGGTGATCTGAAAACCGGTGCCGATGAGGGCTTCCAGCATCGTCTCCCAGCCGGTGGTGCGGCTAATGGCCGGGCCATTGTCTCCTCCGGGTTCGCCCTCGTCGGCGCCGCTCTCTTCGTCATCCTGCTTGAAGGCGTAGTAGACCGTGAGCGGGAAGCGCGGGTCCATTTTCTCGCGCAAGGCCGCGAAGGCTTTGCGGAAGCCGGACTCAAAGTGCTCTTTCGCCTCTTGCTTGTCACCGCCGAAGCGCTCCGGCGCGGCCACGAGTTCCGGCGCCTTGGGGACGAGGATCGTCGCGAAGAGGTCGGGGTAGAGGTCGCCGATGGTGCGGCGGAGCCAGATGTAGAAGAAGTCGGAGAGCGCGGCATAGCCGATGTTGCTGTAGTAGGGTGGGTCGGTGCTGACGAGAACGCCGTTGAGCCCGTCCCAGGCACTGGCCGCGTCGATCTGGCGGGCGTGGCCCCCGGGACTCGCGGCCATCGTCTCGATGGACCTTGCTGTTCGCTCAATGCAGGTTGACCAACCGCCGACTACGTCCTCCAGAATGTTGGCTTCCGCAAAGTCCCACACCATCGGGATCGCCTGTCGCTTGAAGAGGTTTCGCAGCACTTGGTCAGAGGGATTCCAGGTGCAAAGCGAGTTACCGAGATCCGCGCAGCGATTGAGATTCAGCGCCAGGAACGTCACCACCGTGGTGGCGTAGGCCTCGGCCTCGACGTCGGGCAGCCCCGCAATCCCCGCATCGCGCCGCACGTCTTCCCGGACCGCCTTCACGAGGTCCGAAAGGGTTACCATCGCTGTGAGTTGGCGGGGGGTGAACATCTGCCCGTGCTTCCTGATGCCGTAGTTCTGGACGCGAAAGCCCAGGGCTTCCTCTGGCAGATCGCTGTCGGGAAATCCAGACGGGACCGCAGACTCAGCCGCCTCTGCCTGTCCGTCGCTCGCCGCCAGGTAGGCACGACCGCGCCTTACCCCAACCACGACGGCGACCATCGCGAATCCAAGTCGACAGCGTTGTCCCTCGGCACGGACATGCTCGAAAGGGATTGGGATATCGGAAACCAAGCACCGAAATCCACGCGTGTTGTCCTTTGTCCCGACCCTAACCGCCGCTGCGCCCTCGGGTGCGCCGATACGGACCGCAAAGCGCCAGGCGCCGGCCACTCGGTCCACGATGGGTTCGAGCCAGGCCTCGCTCCCCTTGTTGCTGGAGAGCCAGAAGGTGCTCATTAGCGGCACATGCGCTCCCCGAGCGGCGGGGTTGGGGCTGGCCACCGTGCGAGCCCAGATCCAGGCGATGACGGGCAGCTCCTTGCCCACGTAGGGCTTCAAGTCGGGGCGGCCCTCGGCTGTCTCCTGGGTCACCACTGCCGGCGGGTAGAGGTAGCCGATCTTCTCCCTCGCTCGCTCCAAGACGACCCGCCCGTAGTGGCGCACATCGACCGAGAGCCCTCTGGCCCCGTGCCAGTCATCCGCACCGCCGATTGTCTTCCGGTTCTCCGGGTTCACCGGCGATCGCCCGGCCCAGCGTGGCGCGAGTTCCAACGTGCACTTGTTCAGCAGCACCGCGACCGGGTTAAGGTCCCCCGCGTGGGCCTCGAAGCCAAGCCTTACCGCCTCAAGCGGGATTGAGCCGCCACCGGCAAACGGGTCAAGAACAGCGGGCAGGGACCCTTCGCAATGCTTGAGCATCTCTGCCTGCCCTTCGGCGTAGACCTCCGGGTGTTGGTGCAGCCGCTTCTGCATCATCCGGCGAAGAATCCCGAAGAGTCGCTCCCGTTCGGCCTCCTGGGCCTCCTCGGTAGGGAATCGCTCGGGATGCGCGCTGGGGTCGTCCACGACCGAAGCGAACAAGACGGCGCGGGCCGTGGGCAGCGGTAGCCGCGCCCACCAGTGGTGAATGCCCTTCGGGTGGGGCCCGATCCCCGGCATCTTGTCGTAGGCCGAGGCGTCGTTGATCTCGGGCAGCGGCAAGGCGATTTCGATTAGTTTTGTTCGAGACTGTTTCATTGACACTGCTCCTGGCTGAGCCATAGGAACTGGCTAATCTCGGCGGTATCGGCCTTCCTATGGCTCGGTCTATGGCTCAGCTATGGCTCACGTGGGCTCGTTTGAGCCATAGGAGTCGGATCTGTCTCCGCGAACCAGCGCGACCACCGGCCCCGCCCCCCGAGCCGTACCTTGCCTTTGATACGAAGCTCATGCAAGAACCGCTTGACCGACCCGCGGGAGGCATCCGGCACCACTCCCTGAAGCTCGGCCATCGCACGTCCCTCCGGGAAGGCATCCTGGAGATGCTTCAACAGAAGGGCTTTGTTCTGTTCCCGGTCAAGGCCCTTCCGGCGGGTGTAGAGTGTTTCTTCACCGCTCGTCGCGTAGAAGCGCTGGGCTAGAAGGTAACGTGTGCCTCTCCCGCGCCCTACGGTTTCCACGACACCGAGATCCGCGAGTCGCCGCAGCCGGGGCTGAAGACCGGTAGGGACAGGCTCATCGCGGTGAATCAGGTCAAGCAACAAGAAGTCATGCACGTCGAAACCCGCTTGCCTTTCGCGTCCGACCTCTTCGAGGAATCTCACAAACCGAGGATGCTGGACCTGCCCATGGAGTGTGAGCGCAACCTGGTACGCATCGGTACCAGAGAAATCGGGACGGAGCTTGCCGTGGCGGATGCTCTCCTCGAACATCAAGTTCATGCCCTGGCCCGAGCGTTCGACCAGCCCACAACGGGCAAACGTTTCCGCAATCCGCCGGTTGCGGGGCGCCTGCCGGTCCAGGATGTTCTCGACAGTGATGCCTAGCGGAAACCCGCCCGGACTCTCGGCCAGCAGGCGGCGCGGCCCCTGGCGGACAAACACGCTTCCGCCCAGTTGATAGTCCCGGTGGCTGACGGCGTTCAGGATTGCCTCGCGCACTGAGCGCTCGGCGAACGCGGGAACGTCATGGACGAACAGACCGACCTGGTAGTGTTGGAGATCATTCCGAAGGTTGATGTTGCGCCATAGGTCTTCGTAGAAGGAGAAGAAACCCCGCCGATACTCCACGCGCTCCGCCGCCGGTCCGGCGGCATCCGATGAGCGGTACTCGAAGATCACCTCGGCCTGCGAAAGGAACCGGCCCAACGCGGCGCGGGTCCCAAACAGGATCAATGCAGCGTATGTCAACCCGTCCGGTAGTAGGAGTTCGGCATCACGTAGAAGCTGCCGGGGGTCAACGCTTGAGAAAGCGTCGCGCTTCGACTTCTGGATCCAACGCCTCCGGAAGTCCTCGATCGCCTGCTGGTCGAGGTCCTCAAATTCCGCTCCGGCACAAACTTCCGCCGAGAAATCGCGACCGGTCTCGGCGAATATGACCCTCAACTTGTCTTCGGACATCGGCACAAGACTGTCGGCCTGGCGGGACCAATAGACTCCGTCGTACCTGAGCGCTGTGCCGAGAGGTCGAGTGGGCATGTGAAAGACTAGAACGCGGCCATCCGGGTGGGGGACCTCCCAGACGTCAATTCGCAGAGGGATCTTCTCCATGAGGGACCGGCGGACGTCTTCGACCTGAGGGAATGCCTTGGTGCCTACTACCCGGCGTGGCCGGCGGTCGGTGACGCCTAGAATAACTCTGCCTCCACCCTCGTTGGCCAGGGCACAGCAGTACTTGGTCAGCTCATCGAAGGAGAACCGCATCTTCGCTTCCTTGAACTCGAACCGCTCGCCTTCTTGGGCTTTCAGCAATTGCTGAAGCTCTACGACGTTCAGCCATTGCTGAAGCTGCGCGACGGTCTCTACTCCGTTTCCGGATTCCGGCCCACTCATCTCGGCGCCTCCGCCCGCGCCACTAGTTCTCCAAGGTCGTAGTTCACGCTCGTCACTCCGAAGTCCGGCTCGCGCCGGAAGGGCTGGCGTACATAGTGCACCCGGTGGGTGTCCCCGTCCAGGAATTCCACAATGGCCAGGATGAAATCCTCCGGCTTGTTGAGCGAGGTGAGAATCTCGTTCTTGGTGACTGTGATCGTGGCGGCCCAGGCTACGCGACCCTTGACCTCAATGAAGCGCAGGCGCCCCGAGCGAGGATCGCGGCTTTCGATATCGTAGCCGAGTTTGTCGGCCTCTCGGTCCGCGGGCTCGAAGCCGAGGCGCCGCTCCACGTCCATGACGATGGCCCGGGCGCGGGCGGCGGCGGCCATGGTATCGACCGCGTGGAGGGCCTCGGGCGCGGGATGGCCGGCAATCCTCGCCAGGAGCCCCACCGGCACGACCACGAGGCCGCCCATTACCACCGGTGGCAGGACGGAGATCTGGGCCTCCCGTTCGAGCTCGGCCATGCGCCTCTGGAGCCGGGCCTCAAGTTCGTCGCCGCGACGGCGAGCCTCCCGCGAGTTCAGGCGGGCGTTCGGTCGCCCCGCCTGCTCCTGGAGCTTGAGTTCCTCCGCCCGATGGTCCCAGTAGGCGATCTCCTTGGTCAGCCGGTCCTTCACGGCCGCGCGGGCCTTTTCAATCCATTCCAGGCGCCGACCGCGCACCTCGGCCAAGTGCTCGGGGACCACCTGGGTCACCGCGTAGGTCTGGGCGCGGGACTCCAAGTCGCCCGCAATCCAGGCGCACTCGGGTCGGTCAAGGATGGCCTCAGGGCCGGGCTCCCCGGGGGCCAGCGGCCGGTAGTCGAGGTAGGGCGCGTAGTGCAGGTGACGCGCGTTTCCTTCGTTGTCTATCTCGACGTAGAGCATCCGCCGGGAGATGACGCCGGGTGCCCCCGTCCGCGTCGTGCTCGCATCCTGGATGGCGTGTTCGAGGTAGAGGAGCACCCGTGGCTTCTCACCCGGGTCGCTTTCATCAACCAGCACGGTCCCCTGGCGCAGGAGATCCCGATGACGCTCCAGGGTGAGGTCTATCGTCGCATCGAGGAGGGAGTGGCCCGGGCAGACGAAGGCGGCGAGGGGTTGACCGGGCGGGGCTATGAGGGGCTTCTCGAAGGTGATCCGCTCGTAGCGGGACAAGACCGCCTCACCGGCGCCGATCAGACGGTCGCGGTTCCGCACCACCGGCGGCACGTGGGTGACTTCATAGCGGCGTGGTTCCCGCTGACTCACGCTCCCGCCGAGGCGCCGGAAGGACTCAAGGAAAAAGGATTCCACGTAGTGGGGTTGCAGGCGACGGGCCTCGGCTCGCTCCATATCCTCCCGAATGCTCTGAAGCCGGGTGGCGTCCATGACATCATGGGCCAGGGCCCGCTGTTCAAGGAGATCCTGCAGTTGCCGACGGTCGAGGGCGTTGGTGATGACCTCGGTCAACCGGGCGCGAACTTCGGGCCGCTCGCCGTAGCGGATGGCCTCGATCAGGAGATCCCGGAGCGGCCGGCCCTCGAATTGGAGCTTCCCCAGGACATCGAAGACCTGCCCGCCCAGAGTCTCACGGGCCTGCTCCAGCTTCTCGAGCAGGGTGCGGTAGACGTCGCCCTCGCGCGTCTCCTCAGCCACCAGGTTCCAGAGGTGGCAGACTTCGGTCTGTCCGATACGGTGGATCCGTCCAAAGCGCTGTTCAATCCGGTTCGGGTTCCAGGGCAAGTCGTAGTTGACCATGAGATGGGCCCGCTGGAGGTTGATGCCCTCGCCCGCCGCGTCCGTGGCCGCGAGCACCTGAACCTCGGGGTCGTGGAGGAAGGCCTCCTGCGCCCTGCGCCGCTCCTCACGCCCCATGCCGCCGTGGATGGTGACAACCGCCTGGCCGCGGCCAAGCAGCGTGGAGATGCGCTCCGCCAGGTAGTTGAGGGTGTCGCGGTGTTCGGTGAAGATGACGAGTTTCTGCCGGGGAGAGGCCACCGGTTTGGGGATGGGACCGCTGCCGTAGGGGGTAGCCCCTTCGGCCACAAGACCGTCGATGGCGGCGGGGGTGAAGATCTCGCCCAGCAGGTTGGCCAGTTCTCGCCACTTGCGGTCCTCGCCCCGGCGGCGCACCTCTCCCGCGAGGGCCTCGAGCCGCTTGAGGGTGGCGATCTCGGCCTTCAGTTCCTCAATGGTCCGTGCCGCCGTGGCCTGGTCCAGGATCTCCTCTTCGGCGGCCGCGACCTCGTTGTCCGGAGCGTCCTCAAGGTCGTCCACGTCCTCGGCGTCGAGGGTGGGAATCTCCGCTGCCCGAGCGCTGACAATCGCGCCGCGCTGGAGCGACTCGAGCTCGCCCAGGCGGCTCTCCAGGCGTTCCCGGCGCCGGCGGAGCGACTGGTAGATGGCTTCCGGCGAGGAGGCCAGCCGGCGCTGCAGGATTGTGAGGGCGAAACCCACCGTGCCCGCCCGCTTGTCATCTCTGAGGGCCTCGGCCCGGTTGAACTCCCCGCGTACGTATTCCGTCACTTCCTCGTAGAGTTGGGCCTCGGCCTCGGAGAGCCGGTAGGACACCGCGTAGGCGACTCGCTCGGGAAAGAGTGGAGTGCCGTCGAACTTGACGAGGCGTTCCTTGACCATCCGCCGCATCAGATCCGAGACATCCACCATATGGACCCCGTCACGGAAGCGGCCCTCGAACCGGTCGCCGTCCAGGAGGGCAAGGAAGAGCTGGAAGTCTTCCTCCTTGCCGTTGTGCGGTGTCGCGGTCAGCAATAGGAAGTGGCGGGTGAGTCCGGAGAGCAACTGACCCAGCCGGTAGCGCTTAGTGTACTTGACCTCGCCGCCGAAGAACGTGGCCGACATCTTGTGGGCCTCATCAACAACCACGAGGTCCCACCGGCAGTCGGGCCCCGCGAGCTTCGCCTGGACGGCTTCATCGCGGGCCAGCTTATCCAGGCGGGCGATGATCAGGTTATTCTCAAGAAACCAGTTGCCCGTGCGGGCGGCCTCCAGCTTGTCGCTGGTCAGGATTTCGAAGGGGAGCCCGAAGCGGCGGTAAAGCTCATCTTGCCACTGCTCCACCAGGCTGCCCGGGCAGACCACCAGACAGCGCCGTAGGTCCCCGCGCGCCAGCAGCTCCTTAATCAGGAGGCCGGCCATGATGGTCTTGCCGGCGCCCGGGTCGTCGGCGAGCAGAAAGCGCAGGGGTTGGCGCGGCAGCATCGCCTCATAGACACCCGTAATCTGGTGCGGCAACGGTTCCACGAGGGAGGTGTGGACCGCGAGGACCGGGTCAAAGAGATACGCCAGGCGGATGCGGTGGGCCTCAGAGACCAACCTGAAAAGGGCCCCGTCGCCGTCAAAGCCCCAGGGACGGCCCTGTTCCACAACCCCGAGGCGCGGCTCGTCGTGGCGGTAGAGGAGCACATTCGCAACCCGCCCGGACGGATCCTTGTAGGTCAGTTCCAACGCGTCCGAGCCGAACCACTCCACACTGACGACGGTTACCAGGGTCTCGGGCAGGATGCCCCGCACGGCGGTCCGCGGCTTGAGGTCCTCAAGTCGGGTGCTCGCGGAAGAGGTCGTGGCGGAAGAGGCCGCCCCGGAAGATGCCGTCGCGGAAGAGGCGGCCATGGAGGCTGACGCCGTGCGTGGGCCGACCGGCTTCACGATTTCCGCCTCCTAGTGGCGTTGGTGGGTTTGTCCAATTCCAGAATTCGACGGGAGTGCGCCGGTCACCCTCCTCGGGACCCTTCGTCACCCGGCAAAGCCCACAGCCGGAGTCACCCGGCACTACCCACGGTCGGATCCAGCACCGTGAGTCCATGTTCCGCGGGCTATCCGCGGCAGGGACGACAGCTTTCGGGAATGCCGCTCCGCTGTACGCCCAATTGTCGCCAGCCAGCAAGGATTGCATTGGGAGGATTTGGCGGCCAGGGCGGCCAATCTCTCCAAGAGGTTAGGTGATTGGCGACTGGGCCACAGACGCGTACCATTCAGCCACCCGCAAGGCGGCTGCCTGAGTCTGACGGATGATCTACTAGCTTAGGGGGTTGGTTTGGTGTCGCGCCTGCGCAGACTCGTCCTGTCGGCCACGCTGCTGTGCGCCATCGCGCTCGTCGGAGCTCAGGTCATCGGCTGCCGCCAGCCAGGCCGCCGGCCGGAGGGAATCGCCACAATCGCCATTCCGTTCTTTATTAGCGTACGTGAGGACTTCCCAACGGAGTTTGACAACTTCAGGCGCTCATTCTACCCCGGGCTCTGGCGTCCGGAGGCTGTGACCGTCTCGCTCAGCGACCAGCCGGCCTTCGTGGAGACGTTCCGGGCTCTAGCCTTTGATTGGACCTGCCGGACGGCGATGTCGTGGGACGGCGGGAACCGCATCGCCGTGAACGCCCTCCTGGAGGATATTGTCCTGGAGATGGATGCCGGGCCCGACTACGAACTCAATCGTGTGGACCCACCGAGCGACGGGTTCTACGTGACCCTGAGCGCGCCCTCGGAGTCCGGGGAGGGGCCGCTATTGATAGCCTACTCCGGAGGCGCGGAAGGACCTGGAGTAGTGGTGGGGATCCGCCGCGGCGACGGGTTGGCGAAGACTGCTCTGCAGTTGCCCGCGGGCGATTGGGATCCTCATTCGATCGTCATGCCGATGTTCGTCGGCCCCGAAGGGCAAGATGTGTTGGTGTTGGTCCTCGCCGAGAGAAAGACCGGGGAGGGCGCTACCCCCCGAAGCGTCGGCGCACAGAGCCTGCTTATCTGCCGCCTGGGTGCGGATGGCCGCCAAGACTGGACCGAAGTTGACGCCACCGGCGCCTCAGGGCTTCTCGACGAGTTTCACAGCCAGAGTGACGCCACTCGGCTCGGAGACCGGCTGTTCGTCTATGGAAAACGGCAGGTGGTCGCCGTGGACCTGGCCACGGCCACCCTCAGTCCAGTGCGAGCTATCAACGATACTCTGGACGAGCTCTACCCCCCGCCACGGGGAGAGGATTCGCTTCGCGTGCACGTCGATGCCTATGGGGCCTACCTGCTTGTGCTTGTCCGGGGCGACGACGGGATGGAGCGATGGGACCGATGTGTCCTCGCCTTCTCCGGCGATCATTTGGTTGGACGACTTCAGTTTGCGGCTGGAGGCCTCGCGCCCATGGATGCCTCCGGCAAGAGTGGCCAGAGTCTCACCTGGCCCTGGCCGTGGGAGGCGGGTAACAGTGGGCTGATGCTCCCTGGCCCGCCCTGACCTCACTAGCGGAGAGGGCGCGTCCGTCGGTCACCCGGCAAAGCCCACCGCCCTCGTCACCCGGCATTACCCACGGCCGGATCCAACACCGTGAGTCCCTGTTCCGAAGCGAGACGGTTGAGCTTAGCGTCAGACGAGACAAAGACCACTCCCGGTCCAAGCGCCTTGGCGGCGGCTATCTGGAGCGCGTCCACGGCCGTCAGGTATTGCCAGGCCAGGATCTGGACCGCCGCTTCGATGTCCGCCGGTGTGGCGTTGATCACGGTCACTTTCCCGGACTCGATGTCCGACGCGACAGTGGCCTGGAGCCGTTGGAGATGCTCCCTGACTACTAGTCCGTCGACGGAGTGGAGCCGCTGAAGGTTGGAAAGGCACTCGAGAAGACAGAGATCCGACACGTATCTTAGGCCATACTCCTCGAAAATGGCGTCAACGACGTCCGAACCAGTCTCCGGGAGGTATCTCTTCAGAAAGGCGCTCGTGTCCAGGAAGTAGGTCTTCACTCCTTCTCGCGCTCCTCCCTGACCCGCCCGGCCATGTCAACGGGCAACGGAGGCAGGGACTCTCTCAAGCGGCGAGGATCCAGGGCCCCACGGGAGGCCGGATCGCCGTAGCCGAGTTCGGCCAGCCTGCGCCTGGCGTAGAAGCGTATCTGCTCGCTGTCGCTCACGTCCGTCTTCCGGGTGAGAATCAGGGCATCGTCTTTGACGACGGCCTCCAAGCAATCGCCCTCGCGGACCAGCATGATGTCTCGTGCCTGCTTGGGAAGAGTGATCTGGCCTTTTGAAGTCACCTTGATGTCCCACTTCGCGTCGGTCATGCCGCCTTGCCTCCTTACGTTAAGGCTATCTTACCGTCTCTTAGGGGTTAGGGCAAGACTGTGGGCGGCCTCGCGTCATGGGCGAACGTGACGGAAGGGGTGGCCTTGGCCGGGTCGCCAAGACGCCAACCTATGTGTGTCTGAATCGGCCGCACCTGACGGCCGGTAGCACGTCCCAGCGACGCCGATCGAGGGCGGGGCATCAGCGGATGCCGTGTCGGGCCGGCCCCTGCCGACTCTGCCTGTCGTCGCCCATTCCCCGTGCGGTTGGGAGGAATCGGTCGTCATGGCGATAAGTGCCCTTGCGTGACGGCGCGAACAACGACAGGGAGTGATCCACGTGAAGGTCTTCGTCTCCTATAGCCGCAGGGACGAGGTGATCGCTCACCTGCTGGCCCACATACTCCGCGCGAACGACATCGAGTGCCTCATTGACCGAGAGCTGCGAGCCGGCCAGGAGTTTGACTCAAGACTTCAGCAGATGATCAAGGAGGCCGATCTCGTCCTGGTGCTCCTGACCAAGGATGCGTCCCGCTCGGCCTGGGTCAACCAGGAGATAGGCTTTGCCAAAGCTCACGGGAAGACCGTGTGGCCGCTGGCTATCGAGGCCGATATCGAGCCCCACGGCATGCTCTCTACGACCCAAGCCTACTCTCTGGTCGATTGGTCTCATCCCACTTTGACCATTCAGAGATTGGTCGCCGCTCTCCAAAGCGGTGTTTCCGAGACGGCTGATCCATACAGGCAGTTCGGATTCGACCAGGTAATCGAGGGCAAGATCGCCAGAACGAGGTTCCTAGTCGACCGACTCAACGAGCTTCGACGGCGCGGGGAACGGCGGCTCGTCGTCCTCAACCAAGCGGCCTTCTCCATCTTCGCCGCGTCTGATGAGCCAATGTACAGGGAGGCAGGGGGACACTCCGCGGAGTACATGGAGCTTCTCCTGGCGGAGCGTCGGACCCTTGAGGAACTGACAAGCATGCCCGACTGCTCGTTCAGGCTGATCCTCTGGCCCGTACGCGCTTACGAGGCGAAGCACCTGGCAATGAAGTTCACGAACCTCTTGTCTTGGATGGAGAAGGTCCAGGACCAGCCCGGCATCCAGTACGCATGTGGGCCATACCCGGGACCGAACCGCCTCATCATTATGGGGAAGTTCCTCATCGAGGGCTTCAAACTGCACAACCACCCCGGATACGAGATGACGGTGGTCAGGTATCAGCCGGACCAGATCGAGAGAGCGGCGGCGCAGTTTCAGGAGGCATTCGGCCGGTCGGGGGACAACAAGGAGACTGCGCGTAAGCGGGTTCGGCAGATGTACGAGATGATGCGGGGTTCGCGGTAGGTGACGGGTTTCGGGAGTCAGCCATCCACCCTCCGGCTCAGGCCGAGCGCGCGCTCCGCTTAAGTAGTACCGCAAGCCAGGCGTGGGGAGAACGACACCCGTCGAAGAGAAGGAGGAGAGGGCCATGAGCGGCGCACATCAGTGGGAGACCCACATCGACCAGGCTCTTCGGCCGCTTGGCGAGAGCCTGGCGGACGAGATCAAGCCAATGGTTTGGACCCTATTCGAGATCATCTACCCCGACTTGCTCGGGGCTGTCGAAGGCAATCCCCTTGAGCATCACCCGATCGTCCTGGGCCACATGATGGAGATCTTCAAGGAAGACCTCTTTCCGTACGCATCGGTTGAGGCGGCTGCCGCCCTGGCTCTTCTCCATGACATCTCACCCGTTGAGAAAATCACGACCCAGATGGTCGCTGCGGCTCGGAAGGAAGACCCAGCCAGGGGAGACGCTCTTGAACTCAGGCGGCGGCAGAACCGTGTTCTTCACATGCGCGAAGGTAGTTCGATGGCCCATCGACGCCTGCTCGAGATGAACCAACGTTGGGGCGGAATTGCCTTTGACGGGGAGACCATTGATGTCGTCTGCGAGGCAATCCGCATTCACGATAACCCCTCTCTGAACATCCCCATACCGAGGGCCAATTGGCTATCCGTCGCTTTCCGAGAAGCCGACAGGTTGTGGATGATTACTCATGAAGGCATCTGCGCGGATCTCGCAAGGAAGAAGAGGGACATCAGCGATCCCGACGCATACCGGAGGCAATTGGACGCGAACATCGACCGGTTCAGGGAAGAGCGATCCCTGTATCGACCGCTCGAGCCGACTGAAGGACCATTCTGTGATGATCAGACCTTCTTCAGAACGAGGACCGGCTGCACTGTCTGTAACCGCTTGTCCGGCGAAGGCAAGAAACGCGTCGCGCAGATGACAGGCTGAGGCGAGGTTAGCGCCTCGGCGACGCACGAGCGGACGGGGCCGTTCGGCCGCCTTCGAGCCAGCGTGCGGTGATCGCAGGAGGGCGGGGAAGAGCGCTTGCCTTGTCGACGACTCTTTCCGACGCCGGTCGCTGAGGGGCGTCCCCCCCCGGCAGGAACCCCCCGCCTGCTCCCGAACCTCTTTCGCGTCACATTCACGCCACATTCACGACATGTCGCAAAACCCGTCGCCCCCGAGGGAGGGTGCCCATGCCTCAGCCCTCTGACCATCCCCAGCCCGTCACCCGACCGCAGGCGGCTATCGCCCTCCAGTGCACCGTCTGCGGCCGCGCCACCGAGCCTACCCCGGCGGTCCTGACCTGCCCCTCCTGCGGCGAGGCGGGCGTTCTCGACGTGGTCTACGACTACGACCGGGTCCGTCTCGGCCTCACCCGGGCCTCGCTGGCCGCCAACCCGGACTACTCGATGTGGCGCTACCTGCCCCTCTTGCCGTGCGAACCGTCCACCCCGCGACCCAATCTCCGCGTCGGCTGGACTCCTCTCTACCGGGCCGACGCCTACGCCCGGGCCATCGGTCTCCGGAACGTCTACGTCAAGGACGACGGCCAGAATCCGACGGCCTCGCTGAAGGACCGGGCCTCGGCGATGGGTGTGGTCAAGGCCGTTGAAGCCGGGGCCACTACCATCGCCTGCTCCTCGACCGGCAACGCCGGCTCGTCTCTGGCCGGAAACGCCACGGCGGCGGGCCTCCGGAGCGTTATCTTCGTCCCCGAGCGGGCGCCCCAGGGTAAGCTGGCCCAACTCCTCCTTTTCGGGGCGACCGTGGTCATGGTCAAGGGCGATTACGAGGCGGCCTTCAGGCTCTCGGCCGAGGCCATCGCCAAGTGGGGCTGGTACAACCGGAACGCCGCCCTCAACCCCTACCTCGTCGAGGGAAAGAAGACGGTCGCCCTGGAGATCGCCGAGCAACTCGGCTGGGAGGCCCCCGACTGGGTGGCCGTCTCGGTCGGCGACGGCTGCACGGTGGCCGGCGTGGGCAAGGGCTTCGCCGAGTTGCGCCGGGTCGGGCTGACCGACCGCGTCCCGCGCCTCCTCGGAGTCCAGGCCGAGGGCTGCGCCCCGCTCTACCGGGCCTTTCGGGCCGGCGTCGAGGGCTTCGCGAGCGAGCCCGAGAATACCCTGGCCGACAGCATTGCCGTGGGCGTGCCGCGGAACCCGCTGAAGGCCCTGCGGGCGGTGCGCGGCTCGGGCGGCGACATGGTCACCGTCACCGACGACGAAATTCTGGCCGCCATGCGCACCCTCGGGAAGACGACCGGCGTCCTGGCCGAACCGGCGGCCGCGGCCGCTTTCGCCGGCCTGGCCAAGGCGGCGGCCGGCGGGCTCATCCGGCCCGAGGAGGTCGCCGTCGGCATCGTCACCGGCAACGGGCTCAAGGACGTTCGGAGCAGTCTCCGGGCGGCCGGCGAACCCATCCACATCGAGCCCGACATGTGCGAGTTGGAGCGGGCGCTCGGGTAGTGACGAGACCGCGCGGCCGCACCGAGCGACCTTGGCCTGAGCGCGACCGCGCGAATAGGAGGGCAAGCCACATGCCCCAGCACGTCTACGGCCCCACTTTTGAGGAGATGCTCCACCCCGACCGCATCCCCGGGGACATCCGGGCGAGGGCCCTCAAAGCCCTGGAGGAGGCCCCCCTAGACCCGATCAACCTCTTCAACATTACCTGGAAGGACCCCGCGAACAAGGTTCGCTACATCGTTCTTGAGAAGGCCCTCACCGGCGTGGAGGCCAACATCGTTGTCCTCTACGGCAAGGAGTTCCCCACCGGCAGCCACAAGGTGGGCCCGACCTACGCGGTGGCCATGGAGAAGCAGCTCCAGGGGGAGATTCAGCCCGGCGCCCACACCCTGGTCTGGCCGTCCACGGGCAACTACGGCATCGGCGGGGCCTGGGTCGGTCCCCGGCTGGGTTACAGGTCGGTGGTTGTCCTGCCGGAGATGATGAGCCGGGAGCGCTTCGACCGGATCGAGTCCTACGGGGCCACCCACATCGCCACGCCGGGCTGCGAGTCCAACGTCAAGGAGATCTACGACGCCTGCAAGGAGCTGGCCAAGCAGGGCGAGGTCCGCGTGTTGAACCAGTTTGAGGCCATGGCCAACTATCGCTTCCACTACTATGTCACCGGAAACAGCGTCGTCGAGGCGGTCCAGGAACTGGCGGCGGGGGGCGGCGGAGAGGCCGGCATCGGCAACGGGCGTGTGGCGGCTTTTGTCTCGGCCATGGGCTCGGCCGGAACCATCGCCGCCGGCGACCTCCTGAAGCAGCGCTTCGGGACGATGATCGTGGGCCTGGAGCCGATCCAGTGCCCCACTCTCTTCATGAACGGCTACGGCGGCCACGACATCCAGGGCATCGGCGACAAGCACGTCACCTGGATCCACAATGTCTTGAACATGGACGCCCTGGTCTGCGTGGATGACATTGAGTCTAAGAAGGGGCTGCAGCTCTTCACCGAGCCGGCCGGCCGGGAGTGTCTGGTTGGCGACATCGGGGTTAGCCCGGAGCAGGTCGGGCGGCTGGCGACCCACTTCGGCATCTCGGGCGTGGCCAACGTTATCGGGGCCATCAAGACGGCCAAGTTCTACGGGCTCGGGCCGGAGGCCAACGTGGTCACCATCGCCACCGACGGCCTCGACCGCTACCCGTCGGTAATGGCCGACCTGGCCAGAACCCACGGGGCGATCACCCGGGAGCGAGCGGCGGCCTACGCGGAGTCCATCTTCCACGGGGCCAAGCTCGACTGGATCCAGGAGGGCGACAGATTGAACCGGCAGCGCTGGTTCAACCTCAAGTACTACACCTGGGTGGAGCAGCAAGGGAAAACCGTTTCCGAGCTCGACGCTCAACGCGACCCGGCCTGGTGGGAAGGTCATCAGCGCGAGGTGGAGGTCTTCGACCGGCTGCTGCGCCAAGCGAGGGGTTTCTAGGCCATGGACGGGGGCAGGCCGATAACGGTAGCGGTCATCGGACCGGCGGACCTCACGGCCGAAGTCTCCGACATCGCCGAAGTCGCCGGCGCGGGGCGGCTCTTTGACGGCCTCGAGGTCTGGGCCCTGCCCTACGAGCGGGTCGACCAGGCCGCCGAACTCTACGCCCGGGCTTGCGGGGGCGCCGGGAGTGATGGGGCGGGCCTTGCGGGCGGGGGCGCCGGGACGGATAGCGTGGGCTCCGCGGGCGGGGGCGCAGGGACGGCCGGCGCTGGACCGGCCGACGCGGTTTTGTTTACCGGTCCGCTCGGCTACCGCCGGGGCACGCGCGGCCTGCCGGTCGCGGCCGTGCCCACGGTCTACGTGCCTTACTCGCCCCTGTGGCTCTACGCCCCACTCTTTGCCGTTACCGACCGCGACTCGCTCCACCGGGTGAGCCTGGACAGCCTGGACCTCGGCGTCCTGGAGGCCACCTACCGCGAGCTGGGGCTTCTCCCAGAGGCTGTGGCGGTCTACGAGCCGGCGTCCGACGACCCGTCGCCGGAAGAGGTCGCCGCCTTCCACCGGCGGGCCATGGAGGAAGGCCGCTCCACCTGCGCCTTGACCTGCGTGCTCTCGGTCTACCGGCTACTGCGGGCGGCCGGAGTCCCGTGCCTGTGGCTGGTTCCGTCGCGGGTGGCCCTCCAGGAGGCCCTTGAGAAGCTGCTCTACGTGGCCGAGGGAGTCCGGGCCCGGGGGGCGCGGATAGTCGTCGGTCTGGTCCGCCCGCACGACGGTCTGGTCCACTCTCGTGACGACGGCCATCCCTCCGGGGCGGCCCGCCTGCGGCTGAGGGCTCACGAACTCCTGCTCTCACAGGTCGAGGAGTTCGACGGCCACCTGGTCGACTCGGGCAGCGGCGACTTCCAGTTCTTCACGACCAGGGCCCACTTCGAGAAGGCGACCGGCCTCTACAGCCACTGGCCGCTCCGGGAGAAACTAGTCCGGGCGGGGCTGGAGATGAGCGCTGGGGTGGGCCTGGGGGCCACGGCCGGCGAAGCCGGGGCCAACGCCAGGGCGGCGCTGGGCGAGGCCATTCGTGGCGGGGACGGCGCCTGCTATGTGATGCTTGAGGGCCGGCGGCTGATCGGGCCGCTCGGCCCGGGGGCGCCGGAGGACGGCCCGGAGGCGCTGGAGCAGGGCCCATGGGCGCGGGAGCACGGCCCGGGATCGTTGGGCCATGGCCCATGGGCGCGGGAACTCGGCGAGGCGGGCTTGGCTCTCGCTGCGGGCCCGGCCTCACTGCCGCAGACCTTGGCCACCCTGGACCGGATGAGCGGCGACTTTACGGCTCGCGACCTGGCCCTGCGGTTGCGGGTCGGGCTGCGAACAGCCCACCGTCTCCTCCTAAAGCTCCGCGAGGCCGGGTCCGTGGTCGAAGTGGGACGGGAGTCCAGCGGCCCGCGAGGCCGGCCGCGGCGAGTTTTCCGCCGGTGGGTCCCGGGTCCGGACGACGCGGGCGGGGCAGAGGCTCATGGCGGTCCGGCCGACGAAGGAGGAATACGCGCTTGACGGCGGATAGGACGCGCTCGGCGACTGAGCGTTCACCTGCGGCGGGCCGGACCGGCGAGGACGTCCGATCCGAAGTGCTCCGCCTGGCCGAGGCTTACCGGGCGGATATTGCCCGTTTCTTGCGTGACATCGTGGCCATCCCCAGCCCGAGCGGCCGGGAGGGACCGGTGGTCGACCGCATCCT
>Ga0315273_10002701_pt1 | contig 21069 bp, 16 predicted proteins | sample YL17G02_0_MG_FD_205753 | JGI IMG/M metagenome (GOLD analysis project Ga0315273, IMG submission 205753) | Sediment microbial communities from Yellowstone Lake, YNP, Wyoming, USA - YL17G02_0 | ecosystem: Environmental > Aquatic > Freshwater > Lake > Sediment | place: USA: Wyoming | collected... | reverse complement strand
CCTACGTGACTATCATCGAGGGGTGCAACGACTACTGCGCCTTCTGCGTGGTGCCCTACACACGCGGCCACGAGCGGATGCGCGCGAAGGCAGACATCTTCGCCGAGGTGCGTGAGGCGGCGGCCACCGGGCATCAGGAAGTGCACCTGCTCGGGCAGATCGTCAACCACTACCAGGCGCCAGACGACCCTCTGTGCGACTTCGCCGGCCTGCTCGAGGCCATCCAGGACGTCGAAGGCATTCGCCGGATCCGGTTCGCGAGCCCGCATCCCAGGCACGTGTCCGACCGGCTGATCGGGACGCTCAGGGACCTTCCGAAGGTCTGCAAACACCTCCACCTGCCGGTCCAGTCCGGTTCGACGCGCATCCTCAAGGCGATGCGCCGCCGTCATACCCGGGAGGACTACCTGGCCATCGTCGCGAAGATCCGCGAACGGGTGCCTGAGGCGATGCTTTCGACCGATATGATCGTCGGGTTCCCTGGCGAGACGGTGGAGGACTTCGAGGAGACGCTGTCGCTGGTTCGGGCGGCCGGCTTCCAGAGCATGTTCTCGTTCAAGTACTCCGAGCGTCCCTACACGCTGGCGGAGAAGCGCCTGGCCGATGACGTGCCGGAAGAGGAGAAGACGCGGCGGCTGACGGAACTCCAGGGGCTCCAGCGGGACATCCAGGCACGCATACACCAGGACATGGTGGGACGGGCGTATGAGGTGCTGGTGGATTCGCAAAGCCGCCGCCGGTCGTTCGAGATTTCCGGCCGGACGACGGGGAACGTCGTGGTGAACTTCCCTGGGTCGGCGGAGTGGCTCGGGTCCATGAAGACGGTGCGCGTCGTGCGGGCGGGCCCGAACAGCGTCTGGGGCGAGATCTTACAGTAGGGCGGGTCTTCCCGCCTCCGCGCGGCCGTGACACAATGCCGCGCTGCGGTGAGGCCTCGCCGAAGCGCAACGAAGGCGGGCAGACCCGCCGGAGGCGCCGGTTGACACGCGGCGCTTTCGGGCCTACGTTGTACGAAAACCGAGGTGGACGATGCAGATCGAGATGACGATCAAGGGGTTGATGGTGGACCCCATCACCAACATGCCGATCATCATCATGCGCGACAAGGACGGGCAGAAGGTGCTGCCCATCTGGGTCGGGGTGTTCGAGGCGAACGCCATCGCTCTGCAGATCGAGAACGTCGCCACACCGCGGCCGATGACGCACGACCTGCTGAAGAACATCATCACGGATCTGGACGCCACGGTGCAGAAGATCGTGGTCTGCGATCTGAAGGACAACACGTTCTATGCGCTGATTCACCTCGTCGTTGACGGCCACGCGGTGGCGGTGGACGCCAGGCCCAGCGACGCCATCGCGCTGGCGCTGAGGGCCAAGGCGCCGATTTTCGTGGAAGAAACGGTGATCGAGGGCGCCCGCACGCTGGACATCACGACCGACAAGGCCGATTCCGACCGCCTGCAGAAGTGGCTCGAGAGCCTCGACCCCGAGGAACTCGGCAAGTACAAGATGTAGGCCGCAGCGAAAAGGCGAAAAGGGGTCAGGCACCTTTTTCTGGACTCGCGGGAAGGCGGCAAACGTCCCCGTGGCCTTCATCCTTGACACTCCCCGAAGCGATCCCTAGAATAGGGCCGCCTTCCGATCGCATTCCTCCGGAGTCCGATGATTCTGGCAATCGCCAACCAGAAGGGCGGCGTCGGCAAGACGACGACCGCTATCAATCTCGGGGCGGCGCTTGCCCTGCGCGGCAAGTCGACGCTCCTGGTGGATCTGGACCCTCAGGGCAATTCGTCGATGTCGTTCCTGGATGTTCGCGGCGTCGAGCGCAGCGTCTACGATGCGCTGTCGGATAGTTGCTGCACGATGAGCGACATCGTCCGCCAAGCGAGCGTGCCGCTTCTCTCGGTGGCGCCGGCGAGGATCTCCCTGGCGAAGCTGGAATCGAAGCTAGTGGGGGAGCTGGACGCGCATTTCCGGTTGAAGGACAAGCTGGATGCGGTCCGCGACAGCTACGAGCACATCGTGATCGACTGCCCGCCCACGTTGGGGCTCCTGACGGTGAACGCGCTGGTAGCGGCCACGCATCTGCTGGTGCCCATCCAGTCGTCGTACTTCGCGCTGGAGGGGACGGACGATCTCCTGGAGACCATGGAGAAGGTGCGGAGCCGGGCGAACCCTGGGCTGAGACTTCTTGGGGTGCTCATCACGATGCACGATCGGCGGACGTCGCTGGCCAGAGACATCCGGAACCAGATCCAGTCGGTGTTCGGCGCGACGGTTTTCAAGACGGTGATTACCAAGAGCGTGCGGCTCGAGGAGAGTCCGGCCTACAAGGAGTCGATCTTCACGTTCGCGCCGGGTTCGTCCGGGGCGAGCGAGTACTACAGCCTGTGCGAGGAGGTCATCGACCGTGTCTAAGCGTGGCCTGCCCGAGTCGGTCCGGATGCGTCACGACGAGCACTACGTGGAAGCGCTCGCGGCGTCGGCGGGATCCCCTGTTGGCCGCATGGTTCCGATCGACCAGATCGATCCGAACCCGAACCAGCCCAGGCAGGTGATGGGCGACCTGACCGAGTTGATGGCGTCGATCGCCGAGAAGGGGATTATCGAGCCGGTGATCGTCCGGCAGCGCGGCGATCGGTTTCAGTTGGTCGCCGGAGAGCGGCGATATCAGGCGGCTGTACAGGTTGGGCTGGCGGAACTGCCGGCGGTGATCAGGGAGGTTGACGACCGGGAGATGATCGAGATCGCCCTGATCGAGAACCTCCAGCGGAAGGATCTGACGGCGTTCGAGGAAGCTGAAGCGATGCTCGTCCTGTCGCAGAAGCACAACTACACGCACGAAGATCTGGCTAGGCGGCTGGGGAAGTCGCGAACATCAATTACGGAGTCGCTTTCGATCGGCAGGATGCCGGATGACGTCAGGAACATCTGTCGGCTGGCCGACATTTCCTCTAAATCATTGCTTCTAGAGATAGTTAGGCAGTCTGATACCGGAAGAATGATCGCGCTCATCGAGAAGATGACGAGCCGCGGCATGATCACGCGCGAGCAGGTCAGGAAACAAACCGCCAAGCCCCGTCCAGGCCGTCCCAAGGCCTTTACTTTCAGCTACAAGGCCCCGACCAAGGCCTACAACCTCAAGTTGAACTTCCGCAAGGGTGAGGTCGGGCACGACGAGGTCATCCAGGCGCTGGAAGTGATCCTCGCCGAGCTTCGCGCCGCCCGGACGCAGCCCATCTAGGCATCTTCCAGGGCCGGAGTGGTGACGATTGAAGCAAGTTTCACGCACCGCCCTGGAATCTGTCTTGGGCCCCTTGGGGGCCTGACACCCGAACCGACGGTGGCGCTGGAAGATGCTTCGGGTCCGCCGGTGGAAGAGGGGAAGGTCCTGGAGAGTGCCACGGGCTGGCCCTCGCGGGGCTGCATAAGACCCACAGCCGTTAGTTAACATAATATACGTTATGCGACCCATACGGTTTGGCCAGCAAAACTACCCCGTGCACGGCCTGTGGAGACTACTCGCCAGGCTGATGCCCTAAGGTTGGTGCCCGCTTCCCTGATGGATGAGCCCGCGAGCTGACCCTGCCACGTGGAGGGCGCGAAGCGGGAATCTGGAATTCGGAGTCCGAGTCACGCCCCCGTCGCAATGGGAGCGTACAACGGATACCGCGCCGTCTCGGACCCGTCCCGGCTGATGGCGACGAAGAAGGCCGTCCGGGCCGTCTCGCCCAGGACCGACCTGGGCACCGCCAGCTCCATGACGTCGCCAACCGCCACCCGGACCGACTCGCCCGCCGATGGCGTCCATCCGCCCGGGTCCGTCCGCCGCAGCACGAACGCGGACGGCGTCTCGCGGCCGACCACGGTCACCCGGAGGCCCTGGGGTTCGACGAACGCCAAGGCCACTTCGAACCCGTCGGCCAGGGACTGCTTGGCAGACGTGCGGAAAGCGACCCTGACCAGCAGGTTCTCTGGATCGAAACCAAAGCGAATGTCGAGGACCCGGTGCACCTTGTCGTCCGAGTCCTGACGCATCGCCCCAAATAGCCGCTTCAGGACCGGGTAGCCCGCCTGGGCCCAGTGGCACTCGCTCGCGCCGGCACCGTCCAGCGGCACCTGTAGCAATCCGGTCGGCTGCACGATCTCGATCTGCTTGGCGCCATCTGTGATGTTGGTCACAAACAGCGACTCGGGTACCGGTCGGCCCAGCAGCTCGTAGATGCGGCGGACGTGGCTGCGGAACAGCATGTCGAACTCAAGATCCTGGTCCGAGGAGTGGTCATCGCCGTACCACCAGAACCAGTCGCTGCCCTCGGCGATGTAGGCGTGCTCCAGCGCCCGCCGGTACACCTCCGGCGCGGTTGTCTCGCGGGCCTCCTCGAGCGCCTGGCGGGCGTCGGCCAGCTGGCTCCACGCCTTCCGGTCGTCGATATGGCCGATCCAGATATAGAAGTCCCCCATGGCCCACGACCCCGGGGCCAGCCGCTCCAGCGTCCGGGTCTCGCTGGGAGATTCTTCGGCCAGGCGTCGCGCCACCCCCATCGCCTCGCTCATCGTCACGGTGACGATCTCCGGGTGGTCGGCGAGCAGCGTGTAGAGCGTCCGCAGGAAGGGCCGCCCGTCGCCCTCGTAGTACTCCCAGGCGTTCTCGCCGTCGAGCACCACCGCGATGGTCGCCTCTTCCCCACCGGTCCGCTCGCGGAAGCGGCGCCCGCCCTCCTGGAGACGGCCCACGAAGTCCCAGCCCGCCGCCTCGCACGACCAGTTTGCGTAGGTGAAGCCGACCAGGTCCGAGAACCGATGGTCCCGGAACAGCACGCCGATCTCGGCGTCGCCCACGCGGACCCGGTACGGCCGGTAGAGGATGTCGGGCTGCTCGACGAAGCCGTTCGCGTCGCGGCTGAACACCACGCCGAGCGACTTGCCGAGGATCGCCTCGTCGGTCGCCATCCAGCGGAAGCCCGCGCCCGCGACCAGCGGCACCATCGCTTCCGAGACGCTGCCTTCCGGCGGCCACATGCCGACCGGCGCCGCGCCGAAGTGCTCCTGGTGGCACGCCACCGCCCGCGCCAGTTGGGTGGCGGCATCGTCGGGGCGCGCGAACTCGAAGCCGATATCAACGCCCGGGTGCATCTCTTCGTACACCGCGGCGTCGCACAGCAGCGGGAGGATCGGGTGGTAGAACGGCGAGGAGGACAGTTCCACCTGGCCGCGCTGCGCGGCCTCGCGGTACGCCGGGATCACCCGGCGAAGGATCTCCGCTTCGACCTCCGCCAGCGCGCGCTTGTCGATCTCGGCAAAGCCGCGCTGGCGGTCGAACAGGCCGCGGATGCGCGCGTCTGTGCGGTAGAGCGGATCGATCCAGGTGAGCTGGTGCCATACCTGCAGGTCGCGCAGATCCTGCTCGGTGAACCGGGCGGCCGCCCGGCGCCAGCGGTCCTCGTCGTTGCGGCCAGGTTCCTCGTCGCGTTTGGCGAGCAGTTCGGCGTAGCGCGGGTACGGATCGATCATCCGGGTCGGCTGGCCGAGGAAGCAGTTCGCCACCAGGAACATCCGGTCGTCAGGAGTGAGGTCGGCGGCCGGTTTCATGGCGAGATCGAAATAGCGGTCGCGGCCGCGACCGGTGGCCAGCGCGTCGAGTTGCGCGACGAGCGACGGGACCAGATTGAAGGTGACGCGGACGGCGGGGAACTCGCGCAGCAACTCGACCATGCCGAAGTAGTCCTTGAGCGCGTGCATGCGCACCCAGGGCAGGAGCTGCTCGCCCGTTGTCGCATCACCGTAGTGCGGCTGGTGCATGTGCCAGAGGATGGCAATCTTCGTCATGTGCATCACTCTGCCACAACAGGCGTGTCTTGTCAGGTAGTTTCCGGCGCTGCAACCGGCTCTGACGCGGCCCGACCCCGGGAGGATCGGGCGCCGCGCGCGGCCACCTGTGCTATGTTGGTGGCGCCCGATGCTCCGCATTCTCGACCGCTACATCATCCGCCAGGTCATCGCGCCGTTCGCGATCGTTCTCGCCGTGTTCACGTTCATGCTCATGATGGGCCCCATCATGGACGTCGCGGACCGGCTCATCTCCAAGGGTGTCGGGTGGGGCATCCTGTTCCGGGCGCTCTGGTTCCTGGTGCCGCAGGCGCTCGCGCTCACCATTCCCATTGCCCTGCTGGTCGGCCTCCTCGTCGTCCTGGGCCGGCTCTCGGAGGACCGCGAGTGGACGGCGCTCCAGGCCTGCGGCGTGGGACTCGCCCGCCTGGCCCGGCCGGTCGGCTTGCTGGCACTCCTCGGCTGGGCGGCCACCAGCTACGTGATGCTCGACGCGCTGCCGGCCGGCAATGAAGCGTACGAGAGCCTCATGTACGGCGTCGTCGTGTCACGCGCCGAGAGCGAGGTGAAGCCGCGCGTCTTCTTCCAGGACTTCCCGACGAAGGTGCTGTACGTCCGCGAGGTGAAGCTGAACGGCGGCGGGTGGAACGACGTGTTCCTGGCCTCGACGGGGGGATCGGAGAGCACGGTGTACCTGGCGAGCCGCGGCCATCTCCTGGTGGATCGGGCGGCCAGGAAGGTCCGCCTGGCGCTCGACGACGGGCACAGCTACACCGTGTCGGGCGACAAGATGACGGTGAACAGCTTCGGGCACCAGGAACTCGAGCTGGATCCGCGCACCGTCTTTCCGACGTCGACCCAGAAGAAGGGCTACAACGCGAGGACGATCGCGGAACTGAGGGCCGATGCCGCGGAGGTGGTCAGGCAGGGGTTCCCGCCCGTCGAGGAAACGATGGCGATCCACCGCAAGTTCGCCATCCCGGTGGCGTGCCTGGTGTTCGGCGTGATCGCGCTGGGTCTCGGGGCCACCAACCGCCGCAGCGGCAAGATGGCGAGTTTCGTCACCGGGATCGCGGTGGTGTTCGTCTACTGGATCTTCATGTACATGGCCATCAGCGGGGCGAAGGCGCACGTGCTGCCGCCGTGGCTGGCCCCGTGGGCGCCGAACCTGGTCCTGCTGCCGGTGGGGATCGCGCTGGTGTTCTGGCGGGATCGGTTCTCGGATCGGAGCTTCCAGATCCCGCTTCCGTGGAAGCGCCGGGCGGCGACTGCGACGCCGTCGGCGCTGGCGCCGGCGCGGCGCGCGGTGCTCGTCATGCACGTGCCCGACGTGTGGCTTCCCCGCCCGCGCCTGCTCGATTGGTACGTGTTGAAGCTCTACGTGCGCATCTTCGCGCTGGCCTTCGGCGGCCTGCTGGGGATCTTCTACATCTCGGATTTCATCGACCTGTCGGAGAAACTCTTGCGTGGCACGGCGACGGCGGGCATGATGGCGGCCTACTTCTGGTATGCCACGCCGGAGTTCGTGTACTTCGTCATCCCGCTCGGGTGCCTGCTCGCCACGCTGGTCGCCATCGGCCTGCTGACGCGCAACAGCGAACTGATCGTGATGCGCGCGTGCGGGATCAGCCTGTACCGGGCGGCGCTGCCGCTGCTCGTCTTCGCGGCCATCGCCAGCGTCGTGCTGTTTGCGCTCGAGGAGCAGGTGCTGGCCGTGTCGAACCGCCGGGCCGACGACCTGCGGCTCCAGATCCGCCACGGCATCAAGACCGAGCGGTCCAACGCGTTGAACCGCGGATGGGTGGCCTCGTACGACGGCAACGCGATCTATCACTACGGAGCGGTCAACCCGGGGACGACCGAGCTTTCCGGCCTGACGGTGCACGCCTTCGACCCGGCAGGCTGGAAACTGGCGTCGTGGTCGTCCAGCGAACGGGCTCGTTGTGTCTCCGGCTGCGGGAACAGGTCCAATGTGCCGGCGCAATGGCTCGCGCGCAACGGGTGGACGTTCGCCAACTTCAGCGGCGAGCGGGGACGCCAGGCCTACACGCGGTTCCGCGAGCGGACGATCGCGCTGGAGCCGCCCGGCTACTTCGCGACGGAGAAGCCGCTGCCCGAGCAGATGACCTACGGGGAACTGCGCCGCTACATCGAGGAGGTGCGCGCGGGCGGGTACGACGTCGGGCCGGAGACGGTATGGCTGTACCGGAAGCTGGCGTTCCCGTTCGTCCCGCTGGTGATGACGCTCATCGCGATCCCGTTTGCCGTCACCACGGGGCGCCAAGGCGCGATGTACGGCATCGGCATCGGCGTCACGCTGGCCGTGGTGTATTGGACGATGGTGATAATGTTCACGGCCCTCGGCAGCGGCGGATTGCTGACGCCGATGCTGGCGGCGTGGGCGCCGAACCTCCTGTTCAGCGCGGGCGCGGCGTACCTCCTGCTGACGGTGAAGACGTAGCCGGCCGGCTCCACCGCACCTCTGAGAACTCCACCCATCCCGACGTGCCGGGGTGCGCGTTGGTCGTGTCCACCACGAACAGCAGCGTGTCGATGCCGGCCAGGTCTGGCCGCGCGGTCGGCGCAGGGCCGATGGGACGGACATCGTCCAGGAAGACGGTGATGTCTCGCGGGGCCTCGTCGAGGTAGACCGAGCGCTGCCACCTGGCCCCGTCTGGCGCGGCCGGCGTGCGCAGTTGCACCGAGACGCGCATGGGATGGGCGGCCCGCGCGCGCAACTGCAGCCGGTCCCACGTGCCCACGCCTGACGCGCGGTGCGCGATGGCGATGTACTGCCCGGAGGCTGGGCCGTTGCCGAGCGTGTAGTCGAGCGTGACCGCGCCGGGACCGGAGGAGGTGATGTGTCCTTGCGACCGCGGTTCCCGCTCCATCGACCAGTCGCCCGGCTGGCTCGTCACCGGCGCGCTCTCCCCCGCTTCTGCCCGCACCACCGGCGGCCGCGGATCGACGATGCCGCCCGCGTAGACAGGGTTGCTCACGATCCACGGGATTGGCGGTTCACCGGGCGCCGAGGGGAGCCGGACTTCCACTCTGAAGACGGCGGCGACCGGTTCCGCGCGGTGCTGCAGCCGGCCACGGCTCTCGGCGACGACGCGCCCGTTGGCGAAGAGCACGACGGTGGCGTCCGGCGCGTTGGCGTGTGCCTCGATCTCGATGGGGCCCCCGAGGGTGAGGTCGTCGCCCTGCCGCGCGGAGAACAGCCCGCTGCGCGCCGAGAAGTCGAACGAGGGTGGGCCGGCCAGCGCGTCGATGGCCGTGTAGAGGTGCCCGTCGGCCAGCGCGCTGCGCAGCGTCATCGCGTCGATGCCGGCGCGCCCGGTGAACGGCCGGTCGAGCTGCACGCGCGTCGCGAACGCGCGGAACATCGCCTCGTAGGACGGGACCTTGAACGCGGCCTCGCCGGTGTACGGTTCGGCGGTGGACACGCCGATGCGCGCGTGCGCGTCGAGACCAGCGATGCCGACCACGCGCCGCCGCCGGGTCACCTCGTCCCATCGGGCCAGGCTGGCCTCGGGCCGGTTGAACGCCGACACGACGGATTCGGGCGCGCGGAACAGGTACGCGAACAGCGTGTGGCCCAGGCGCAGCCGCGACGTGCCGCGCCACTCGCTGTCGGCGTTGAGCCACTCGAGGGCGTCCACCGGCGCGTCCCATTCCTTCCACTGCAGCGCCGGCTTGGGCGACTCGGGGTGCGCGGCTACGCCGAAGCCGCCCAGGCGCGCCACGTCCTCGACCACGTCGCGCGGTTCGCCGCCCAGCGGGTACCCGGGCGGACGGATGCCGAACACGGCGTAGTGTCCCTGCCACGTGCTCACCTCGACGCCTTCGAGGCAGAGCACGCCCGACCGGTACGTCGGGGGATCGAGCGGGCGCGACGCGTCGCCGTGGTCGGTCACGATCACGAAGTCCAGGCCCGCGCGCGCGGCGGCGGCGGCCACCTCGTCGGCGGTGCCGGTGCCGTCGGACCGCCGCGTGTGCACGTGGTACGCCCCGGCGACGACCTGTCTCGCGGCGGCGGGCGACACGTCGAGGGCGCGGGCCTTCGGCGGGAGCGTGGCCAGCACGAAAAGAAAAACGGCGGCACAGAGGGCCGCCGTTGACAGGGCCGCGACCTTCAGCAGCCGCATGAACACCCAGCGAAACTCCGCCTCAAACCGCCTCGCGAGACGGCGGTTCACCCCCCGCTTCGCTGGGCGCCGTGTTGGCTGGCCCCGCGAAACGCGGGGCGACGACATCTTCCATGGCCACCGTCAGTCCGGCGGTGAGCCCCGAATGGGCCTAAAACAGATTCCAGGGCGGTCGCGTGAAAACTCGCTTCAACGGTTCACGATTCCAACCCTGGAAGATGTCCAGCGACGCGCGCCTCAGACCGCCAAGAAGGTGCGTGCGGCGGTCCCGACGCGCGCCTCGCTAGAGGTCTTGAAGGGCCAAAGTCGGTGCAAATGAGTCAAGTTCTCGCGCCGCGTTGTGTGGCCCTTCAAGACCTTGACGGCCACGCTGCAGGCGTGGCCGCAGAAACAGCGTGTCTAGCGAGGCGAGCGTGAACACCGCCCGGACATGCTCGGCGGTCTGAGGCGACGCCTCGCTAGACCTTTGCGGCTAACTTGGCCCGGCGTCGGCGCGCAGCGCCTCGGCGCGGTCGGTGCGCTCCCAGGTGAATTCCGGTTCCTGCCGCCCGAAGTGGCCGAACGCCGCGGTCTTGCGGTAGATCGGCCGGCGCAGGTCGAGGTCTTCAATGATCCCGCGCGGCGTCAGCTTGAAGTGCCGGCGCACCAGCTCGGTGAGCGTGTCGTCGCTCACGCGGCCCGTGCCGTCCGTCTCGATGAGCACCGACACCGGGTCGGCCACGCCGATGGCGTAGGCCAGCTGCACGAGCGCCCGGTCCGCCAGCCCGGCCGCGACGATGTTCTTGGCGATGTAGCGCGACATGTAGCAGGCGGAGCGATCGACCTTGGTGGGATCCTTGCCGGAGAACGCGCCGCCGCCGTGCGGGGCCGCGCCGCCGTAGGTGTCCACGATGATCTTGCGCCCCGTGACGCCCGCGTCGCCCTGCGGCCCGCCGATGACGAACCGGCCGGTGGGGTTCACGTAGATCTTCGTAGCGTCGTCGATCATCTCGCGCGGGACGGTCGGGTAGATGATCTTCTCGATCAGGTCCTCGCGCATCGTCTTCATGTCCACCAGCGCGCTGTGCTGGGCGGAGATGACGACGGCGTCCACGCGGACCGGCCGGCTGCCGTCGTACTCGATGGTGACCTGGCTCTTGCCGTCCGGGCGCAGGTAGTCGAGCAGCCCCTCGCGGCGGGCGCACGACAGCGCGCGGCACAGCTTGTGGGCCAGCATGATCGGCATCGGCATCAGCTCGGACGTCTCGGTGCACGCGTAGCCGAACATCATGCCCTGGTCGCCGGCGCCGCCCGGATCCACGCCCTGGGCGATGTCGGGCGACTGCTCGTGGATCGAGGAGAGCACCGCGCAGGTGTCGCAGTCGAAGCCGTACTTGGCGCGCGTGTAGCCAATCTCCTTGATCGTCTCGCGGACGATCTTGGGGAAGTCCACGTAGCAGCTGGTCGTGATCTCGCCGGCGATGATGGCGAGCCCGGTGGTAACCAGCGTTTCGCAGGCGACGCGGCCGACCGGGTCCTGCGCGAGGATCGCGTCCAGGATGCCGTCGGAGATCTGGTCGGCGATCTTGTCGGGATGGCCCTCGGTGACCGACTCGGAGGTGAACAGGTGGCGCCCGTTACGGCTCATGCGCGCTGACTCCTTCGCAATGACGCGTGACTTCCGTCACGGAAGACCACACGGTGTGTACGCGTGAAGCGGATGGGTGTGGGCCGGGCGAACCTGGCGTGACGACCGCCTCAGATCTTCCAACCGTAGCAGAGGCAGTCACTTGGGTCAAGGCGGGGACGGGCCTCGCCAGGGCGAAGGCAAAGTCGCTCCTGGCTGGTGGTGACGGAGGGTCGGCTGCGCCGCCGCGCCTGGGGACGATGACGGCGGCGTGCAAGAGACACGCCGTCTGAGGCGGCGCGGGCGACGGCGACCGGCGTGTTCGCGCAACCCCTCCACGAGAAGGTTCTTGAGACCATTATTTCCCATGGCCGGCTGTGCCCACCAGCACGATTCGACGTGCCATGCCGGGCGCGTGCGAGAGTTTGCGGTCGCAGGTGAGCAGCGTCGTGCCCAGTGCCTCTGCCAGCGCCACGTAGACGGCGTCGTACGCCGTCAGGTTGTCGCGCAGGGCCCAGACCCGATCGAGCAGGGCCTCGTGGCCGTGACGTTCGACGTCCAGCGCCCGTAGATTGTCGAGTGCTGCCGCGGCCTCACGAGGCGCGAGGTCCCCGTCTCTCACGTAGCGCCTGAGTACCTGCGCCACTTCGACATCGAGCAGGTGAGGCGCATGCAGATCGGTCGCGGGGTCGGACACGCGCTCAGCGACCACGCGCCCGAGTTCGGTGCCCAGCAAGAGTTCGATGACGGCCGAGGCGTCCAGCACACTCATCTGGCGTCACGTTCGGCCCGGACGATGTCGGCCACGTGCCGGCGCAGGCGGCGCGGAGGCTGCGCCCGCAGCCGATCGAGCATCTCCTGTCTGGTGGGCCGGTCGAGCGCTTTGCGCACTTCTCGCAGGACGAACTCCGACATCGAGAGTCCCTCGATGGCCGCTCTCGCCTTGAGCCGCCGGTGAAATTCCTCGGGCACGTTCCGAATCTGGATCATCGTCGTGAGCATGACATGAGAGTACTTTCATCACTTCTTCATGTCAAGAACGGGCTCTTCCCGATTGCCGGAACGTCACGCGGCTGGAGGCCTCCGCCGCACGCGCGCCTCCCCGTCGCTTCGCGCGCGGTTCGGCCCGGCGTCGGCCACCCTCGCGCCGGTGGTGGATCGTGGGACGGGACCGGAGGTCTCGCCGCGCGTCGGGGTCAGGGTTGGCGTGCCGGCCCGGGCCGTCTCGCCCGGCACCTCGTTTGCCTCCGCGCGCGGCGCCGAGTGCTTGCGGAAGAAGTCCCAGACCAGGTCGGTCGCGCGCAGCTTGTCGGAGCGCTTCCCCACCATGAACTCGGGCAGCAGGCTCCGGCCGCCCGCCCAGGTGTGCCCCATGCCCTCCACCGTGACGTAGACCACCTCGGAGCCCTCCCGGCACGGCCCGTACGTCTCGGTGCGGACCCCGTTCGCGTCGGTGCGACCCGCAGCGCTGTCAGGACATCCCAGGGCGCCCGCCCACTTCCGGATCGAGTCGCGCACGGGCGGCTTCGCCTTCGCGCGGACGCCGTCGGGCGCCGCACCGAACGCCAGGCGCGGCACACCGCCCTGGAGGAGGTTGAGCGGATCGGCCGTGCCGGTGATGTAGAGCATGGGCACGGGGCGGTCCAGCCTGACCGTGTCCACCCAGCACGCGCCCGCAACCGGCGCGATGGCGGCCACCCTGCGCGAGAGCGCGGCGCCGGCCATGAACGCCATCGACGCGCCGTTGGAGAACCCGGTGAAGTAAACGCGCTGCGCGTCAACGGGGAAGCGGGTTCCCAGATCGTCCAGCATGGCCGTCAGGAACGCCACATCGTCGACCGCCTGCTGCCCCTGGTAGAACCGTTCCGAGCCGTCGTTCCACAACTGGGGATTCGCGGCGAAGCTGCTGGGGTTCGAGGGGTCGCGCGCCAGCGCATTGGGAAACACCGCGAGGAAGTGGGAAGCGTCCGCCTTCGCGCTCCAGCCGGTTTCCGTGTCGGCCGCCTGCCCCGTTCCGCCGCCGCCGTGCAGCATGACGACGACCGGCAGCTTCGCCTTGCCGTCGTCACGCGGCGGAACGTGCACCGTGTAGCGGCGGTCGAGGCCACCCACGCGGATGGTCAGGCGGTGGTTGCCGGGGGCTGCCGACTTCGGGTGCGCCGTCGGCCTGTCCGGGACAGTCGCTTTCCCCGAGCTGCCGCTCGGGACGCTGGCCAGCGTCAGGGCGAGGACCACCGACAGCGGCAGTGCGCGTCGGAGCAGGGCGTTCATGGCGAAAGGACCTCCGCGTTCGACAGGATCGCGAGTGCGAGTTCGGTCGTCTCGCGGCGTCCGACCAGCCTTGCCGCGCTCGTCTGCCGGTCCAAGTTGGGGCCGGGGGAGAGGTGCACGACTCCGGGAGTCGCAGGCCTGGCGACGGCGGCCGCGATCGCCGTCAGACCGAGGAAGAGGGTGACCCCGACACGAAGGAATGCCCGGCGGGCGTGGGCTGGCCGATCGAGCATCGTGCCGGTCGCAGGGTGCACGCGTGTATGTTCGGACGGTCCCGGAATCCGGACCAGGCACGGTCAGTCTCTCGTCTTTGACCTTGAAAGGACTCCACGGGTTGCATCTGCTGCTCGAGTCGCGAAACGGGGTCGGGAGTCGGTGAGGACGGCAGGGTGACGCCAGTGCGGAGCCATCGAAGCGGGATCAAGCGGAACGACACCACAATCCAGTGGACCGCACCGAAACGATGGACGGCACGCCGGTTTCTCGACCTGTAATCCTCACGGTCGGCGGCGCTCTGAGTCCCCGCGTCGCCTCCAAACGACGCGCCGGCAAACCGCGCCGGGTCGACAAACGTCTCGACGAGCAGGAGCGCGTGCCCGTAGCGGGTCTGCCAATCGGCACTCAGCCGGTGCGGGGTGAGCCCGAGCACTTTCGACGCGAGGTTCTTGCGCCCGGCGGCGCCCGGCAGGATCAGGAAGCGCGTGTTGTTCGCGACCCAGTGCAACCGGCGCTCGCGCAAGCCGCGTCCCAGCCAATCCAGCGGTCCCGCAGCGCGGTCTTCCACGCGGCGCCGCCCCAAGCCAGCAACGCCACCCACTGCGGCCCGATGCTCGCCACATACTCGATCGATTCGCCGATCCGCGGCGCCCACCCCAGGTAGTGATGCGCTTCCATCGGCTGCCGCCACCGGGTCTGCTCGGCGGCGACGACGGGGCGGACGACCAGATCGCGCAACGCCGCGTCGGGCGACAGCGGCGCCCCCGCCTCCGGGATCGCCAGCGGCCGACGATGCCGGACGGGGACCCGCCGCGGGCGCGGCAGCGCCACCACCCCGCGCGTCGCCAGCCGGCGCAACAACGCCTGGCACGTCCAGCGACTCGGGGTCCCGTCGGCGCGGCGCCAGTCCCACGCGCGGCAGAGCGCCGCCGCCAAGGCCTCGCGCGGCCAGTCGGGGTGCGTCGCGACCACCTGCGCAATCTCGGCAAGGTGGGCCTGCGTGATGACGCGCCGGCCACACCGCAACAGAGGCGTCGTGTCGGGGGGATCAGCGGCCGCCGCCGGGTGGGTCATCACCCGAAGCGTAGTAGACTCGCACCGAAAACACCAGCGGTGGGCGCATCACGCTCAAATGGTTGATCATCCCAGGACGTTGCCTTGGTCCTGCGGACCTCGCCGGAAGGCCTCGAGGGAATTCGGGGGCGAGAATCAAGAATCGAAGTGGCCCGCCTCGCAGAGGCGGGGCCTGCCTCCGGCCTTCGGCCTCACGGTCGCGGGTGGTACCGGTCGTAGATCGATTTCAGCCGCGTCTCGAGAACGTGGGTGTAGATCTGCGTCGTGGACAGGTCCACGTGGCCGAGCATCAACTGGATAGCCCGGAGGTCGGCGCCGCGATCGAGCAGGTGCGTCGCGAACGAGTGCCGCAGGACGTGCGGGCTGAGGTCCGTGCGCAGCCCTGCCCGCACCGCGTACCGTTTCAGGTTCTTCCAGAAGCCCACCCGGGACAGCGGCCCGCCGCGCCGGTTGAGGAACAACCGTGTGGCGCTCCCCTTCCGCGCGAGGCGCGGGCGCGCCTCCTTCTGGTAGCGGGCCACCCAGTCCACCGCCTGGTCGCCGATGGGCACCAGGCGCTGCTTGCTGCCCTTCCCGATGCACGTCAGGTAGCCGGCCGACAGGTTGACGTCGGCAGGTCGCAGCCCGACGAGTTCCGAGACCCGCAGCCCGGCCGCGTAGAGCACCTCGATGAGCGCGCGGTCGCGCAGGCCGAGCGCTGTGCGGACGTCTGGCGCGGCGATCAGCCGATCGACTTCCTCGAGCGTGAGCACTTTCGGCAGCGCCGGCCAGGCGCGCGGCGCGCGCAGATCTTCGGCGGGGCTCGCCGGGAGCCTCCGGTCGAGGACCAGGAACCGGTAGAAGCCGCGGACGCACGCGACGACGCGCGCCACCGACCGGGGCGAACGCCCGGCGGCCATCAGCGCGCGGACGAATTCCTCCAGGTCCTGCCGCTCGAACGAGGCGACACTGCGCTCGCGCTCGACCGCGAACCGGTCGAGCAGCACGAGGTCGTGGCCGTAGCTCTCGAGCGTGTGCTCGGCCACGCGGCGCTCCACACGCAAATGGTCGAGGTAGGCGTCGAGGAGGTCCATGGGGCACACATCCGCCCGTCGACGTCGCTCAGGGCGCCGTGAGCGCGTCGAACGGCGAAGGTCCGACGGTGGATGACCCGATGGTCACCCGTGTAGCCCCGTGGGCTTCAGCCCACGGGCCGCGCGGCGACTGTACCGCCCCTCACCTCGTTTGACAACCCGCATGCCCGGCGCTACCATGCGCGCTTGCCGTTGTGAGGCGGTCTCCTCCCATGCCCGTGCAGTCCAAGTGGCAGCAACTGCCCACCGAAGCCATCAACCCCGCGACGCTCGCCATCGACAAGCTGGCGCCCGGCGAGATCGTCGATCTGATGCTCAACGAGGATCGGAAGGTCATCGCCGCCGTCGCGCGCGAACGAGAGCGCATCGCCCTCGGCGTCGAGATGATCACCCAGACCCTGCGCAAGGGCGGGCGCATCATCTTCGTCGGCGCCGGCACCAGCGGTCGCCTCGGCATGGTGGAAGCAGCCGAAATGCCGCCCACCTTCGGCATGGACCCGGCGGTCGTGCTGGCGATCATCGCCGGCGGCAGGGACGCGCTGGTGAAGTCGCGCGAAGGCGTCGAGGACGACTACGAGGAAGGAGCGCGCGCCGTTGGACGCCTCCGGCCGGCCGGCAAGGACGTCGTGATCGGCGTCTCGGCGTCCGGCATAACCCCCTTCGTGCGCGGCGCCCTGAGCCGCGCCCGCAAGGCCGGGGCGAAGATCCTCTTCATCACCTGCTACCCGGGGACCGAGCTGCAGACCTACGTGGATCTCACCATCGCGCCGTCGGTCGGCCCCGAGGTGATCGCCGGCTCCACGCGGCTCAAGGCGGGGACCGCGACGAAGATGGTCCTCAACATGCTCACCACGGCGGCCGCGGTCCGGATCGGCAAGACCTACGGCAACCTGATGGTGGACGTGCAGACGACGTCGGAGAAGCTGAAGGACCGGGCCCGTCGCATCGTGACGATCGTCACCGACCTCGACTACGCCGCCGCGGACACGCTGCTGCGGCGCGCCCACTGGAACGTGAAGGCCGCCATCGTGATGGAGAAGGCCAGGCTCGGCTACACCCAGGCCATCGCCCGCCTGCGCCGTGCCGACGATTTCGTGCGCGAGGCCATCGGCGAGGACATCGAGCCGCGCCTGCGCGAGCTGCTGAGCAAGGCGGGACGGCCCGCGGAGTAGCCGCGCGCCATCGGCCCGCCTTCGCTGCGTGGACGCACCTCGAACCCGGCGCAGCTTCGGCGGGCAGGCCCCTGCGCGTCGTCTGCGCAATTCCCGGAAGACCGTTTCCACGTAATCCGCGCAATCCCCGTAATCCCCGGAAGATCCTTCCGCGACATCAGCGGATCCGGCGCGCCGCGGCCTCGTCCAGCATCACGTGCACGTCGGGGTGCAGTTGCAGGAACGACGCCGGCAGGCGCGTCGTCAGCGGCCCCCGGGTCATCTCTGCGACGCACTCCGCTTTCTCCGCCCCGGTCGCCATCAGCGCGATCGACCGCGCCTGCAGGATGGTCGCCATCCCCATCGACAGCGCCTCGGTCGGCACGTTATTCGGGTCGCCGCCGAACGGCGCCGCGTTGGCGCGCCGCGTCTCGGGGCGGAGGATGACGCGATGCGTGCGCGCCGCCAGGTGCTCGCCCGGCTCGTTGAACCCGATGTGGCCGTTGGCGCCGATGCCCAGCACCTGCAGGTCGATCCCGCCCGCCGCGGCGATGTCGGCCTCGTACCGCGCGCACTCGGCGTCGGCGCTCGGGGCCGCGCCGTTGAGGAAGTGGATCTGCCGGCGGTCGATGTTGATGTGGCGGAAGAAGTGCCGCTCCATGTACTGCTGGTAGCTGCCCGCCTGCTCGGGGGCCACGCCGAGGAACTCGTCGAGGTTGAACGTCGTGGCCCGCGAGAAGTCGGCGTGCCCCTCGGTGGACAGCGTCACCAGGCAGCGGTAGAAGTGCAGCGGCGTGCGGCCGGTGGGCAGGCCGAGGATCAGCGCCGGCGTGCGATGGAGCCGGTCCACCAGGTCGCGGGCCAGCGCTGCCGAAAGGTCGTGGACGCCGTGGAAGATGCTGATTCTCACGTGGGTCAGGCCATGTAGGCGGGCAGCACGAGGCGGCCCTGGAGTTCCGCGAGCGCGAGACGGACCGCGCCCATGGCCGGCTCGACGGCCAGCGGATGGGCTGTGCTGTGCGGCGCGATCTCCGCCAGCCGGCTGGCGAGCGCCTGCGTGAGCCACGGGACGCCGCGGAACACGCCGCCGGCCAGCACGTAGCAGAAGACGGCGTCGGTCATGCCCAGGCGCCGCGTGACGGACGCCGCCGCGCCAGCCAGTTCCGAGACCGCGCGATCGAGAATCGATGCCGCCACCGCGTCACCGGCCTCGCGGGCGTCCGCCACCAGCCCGGTCAGCGTGGCGATGTCCTGCCGGCTCAGGTTCTCGTAGTAGACCACGTGCACGAGGTCCGGCGGCGCAGCGACGCGGAAGCGCGCCAGGACGCGATCGGTCAGCTCCGTGGACGGCCCGCGTTGGTCGGCCTGACGCATCACGGCGCGCAGCGCCTGCACGCCGATCCAGTAGCCGCTGCCCTCGTCGTCCAGCAGGTGCCCCCAGCCCGCGGCGCGCGCGGCCCGGTTTTCCGCGTTCCGGCCGTAGACGATGGCGCCGGTGCCGGCGATGATGACGACGCCCGGGTCGCGGTCGACGCCGGCGACCAGGGCCAGCAGCGCATCGTTGACGACGAGCGCGCGGCTCCGGTACCCGATGCGCCGCATGATACCGCGCGCCAGCCGGCCGTCTTCGGCCCGATCGACGCCCGCCATGCCGAGGCAGACGACGGCCGGGATCTCGTGCACGCCGCGGGTGGCGTCCTCCATGACCTGGTGGAGCGCCTTCTCGACGACCAGTTCCTCGTCCACGGCGAGGTTGGCCCCGGGACCGCGCGCTTCGGCCAGGATGCAGCCCTGCTCGTCGGCCCGCAGGCAGACGGTCTTGCTCGCCCCGGCGTCGATGCCCAGCACGTGCATGGGCTACTACGATACCACTGCGCGTTGACAGCGCCCCGCCCGATTGCTACAGTCATCTGCTTTCAACGTCCGTTACCGTCTGTCAATGGCCGTGATCGTCCGACCTGTTCTCCATGGCCTTCCGCGCAGCCAGGGCGGTCCTGCTCGACGCCATCGCCCGCGGCGTGTTCCCGGCCGCCTCCGTCGACGTGGGCACGGCGCGCGCGGTCCTGTGGCGCGACGCCGTCGGCCGCCTGGCCGGTAACGGGTCCGCGCTCGCGCAGGCCGACACGATCTTCGACCTCGCCTCGCTGACCAAGGTCCTTGCCACCGCCACCGTCGCCATGCGGCTCGTGGACCGCGCACGGCTCGATCTCGACGACCCCATCGGGCGCTGGTTTCCCGAGTGGCGCGGCAACGATCGAGACGGTGTGACGGTCGAGGACGTGTTGTCGCACGCGTCGGGGCTGCCCGCCTGGCTGCCGCTCTACCGCGAGCACCGGGGACGCGAGGCCTACGCCAGGGCGATCGCAGAGACCCCGCTGGAGTACGCGCCGCGCGCGCGCTCGGTGTACAGCGACCTGGGGTTCATCCTGCTCGGGTTCGTCGCCGAGGACATGGGCGGTGAGCCGTTGGACGCGCTCTTCGGCGGCGTGCGCGCGCGGCTGGGCCTCGATGACATCGCGTTCCTGCCGCCGGTCAACTGGCGCGCCCGCACGGCGCCGACCGGCGAGGATCCGTGGCGGGGACGCGGGCTCGTGGGCGAGGTGCACGACGAGAACGCCGCGGCGCTGGGCGGCATCGCGGGACACGCGGGGCTGTTCGGCACCGCGCCGGCGGTTGGTGCGTTCGCGCGGCAGATGTTGCGGGCGTGGAAGGGCGACGCGGAGGCGTGCGAACAACTCGCCTCGCAGCCGACGGTCATCCGGTTCACGTCGCGGCGCGAGATTCCCGGCAGTTCGCGGGCGCTCGGCTGGGACACGATGCTGCCGGCGTCCTCGTGCGGCACGCGCATGTCGTCGCTGGCGTTCGGCCACACGGGGTTCGCCGGCACGTCGCTCTGGATCGATCCGGTGGCGGGCATCTACGTCGTGCTGCTGACCAACCGCGCCCACCTGTCGCGCGACAGCGCGGCGATCACCGAGGTGCGCCGGGCGTTCCACGACGCGGTGATGCAGCAATGGGGTCGGGAGTAATTAGCCCCAATGACAAATCTGTATGACGATTTTGTAATTAGGGCTAATTACTCCCGACCCCATTAGTTGCCGCGGCCGCGGCCGACGCCACCGCCGCCGGACGGCCCCTGGCCCTGTCCCCTGCCGCCCCGGCCCCGCTGGTCGGAGCCGCCCTGGCCGCCTCGTCCCCGGTCACCGCCGGGGCCGAGGCCGCCGGGACCCTGCTGTTCACCCTGGCCGCGTCCTCCGCGTCCCCCACGCCCGCCGCTCACCCCGATTCCCCGGCCGCCGGCAGGCCCGGTGTAGATGAACAGCCACTCGTTGTAGTGGTTGCGGCCGTTGTAGAGGCGAATCGACTGGTCGGTGTTCTTGCTGGCGACACCCGCCACGGGTCCCGTCACCTGCCCGGAGGCGGACGTCGAGAGCAGGAGCGTGGTGCCGCCGCCTCGGCCCTGCTGGCTCTGCCCCTGGCCGCGCCCCGGCATGGCCGCCTGCGTGCTCGTCTGCCCGGCCTGCTGGCTGACGCCCGCGGAAATCACCTGGAACTCGCCGTCGTCGACCATCGGATCCTTGTACTTCTTGCGGAGGAACTTCTGCTGCACGAGGAACTCGATGTCGGGCGGGTATCCGGCGCCGTAGCGGCGCTGGTAGAGGCCGATGGCGCGCGCGTACTGGCTGCCCCGAAAAACCAGC
>Ga0315273_10002699_pt1 | contig 21076 bp, 17 predicted proteins | sample YL17G02_0_MG_FD_205753 | JGI IMG/M metagenome (GOLD analysis project Ga0315273, IMG submission 205753) | Sediment microbial communities from Yellowstone Lake, YNP, Wyoming, USA - YL17G02_0 | ecosystem: Environmental > Aquatic > Freshwater > Lake > Sediment | place: USA: Wyoming | collected... | reverse complement strand
GAATCGGCCTGACGGGCGGTCAGCATCTGCAGGTGATGGCCCGGCCAGGCCTCGTGCACCGCGGTGGCCGCGATCTCATGCCGCGAATAGTGGCCGTTTCCGTGCGGCTCCCCGGCTTGCGGCGACGTAACATAGAAGGTGCCGTTCCGCGTCGCGCCGAACGCCGGCGGGGGGCTGTAGGCCGCGAACGGCATCAGCGGTCGCAGGAATGCCGGCGTCTCGATCACATCGAGGGTCCCCTCCGGGATCGTGACCAGTGATCGGGCCTCGAGAAAATGGCGGGCCCGCTCGACGGAATCACGAAACGCCCCGACCAGGTCGGGGCCGGGAGCGGTGTCGGACCGAAGCCGCTCGACGACGGTCCGCCAGGAGACGGTCGGATCGATCTGGCGGGCCAGCATCGCGACCTCCGCCTCGATCTCATCTGCCAGATGCAGGCCGTAGCGGTACAGCTCCGGCGCGCCGGCCTGAAGGGCGTGCTCGTGATGCAGGCGGCGGTTGAACTGCTCCTCGCCGATGGCGAAGGAGAGGTCATCGGGATGGGCCCGGAGTTCGCTGTGGAGCGCGAGGCCAAATCGCGAAAGGGCCGACTCCGCCTCGCCCAGCGCATCTTCCACCGCCCCGGCGAAGTCCGGATCGGCGTCCCGGGCGGCCTGTGCCACTTCGGCGAGGAGCCGCGGGCCGGCATCGGCCAGAGCCTGGGCGGTGTCCAGAAAGACCCGTGGCGGATCCTTGACCGTCTCCCGCGCCGCCCTCAGGAACCCCGGCGTCGCCTTGAGGCGCCCGAGCAGGCCCCGCGCCTTGTCGCGGGGGGCGTCGTCCCGGCGGCGCAGCAGCGACTGGAAGGCACTGTACAGGTGACCGAGCCAGAAGCTGGGATCGTGGACATGAGGCCGCTCCCGTTCGAACCGCGCGATTGTGTTGCGGAGCTCACTGAGGAACGCGGTCCGGTCGATCTCCTCCTGAGGGTCCTCCACCTCCAGCTGCTCCAGCGCCCCGGCGATCGCCTTGAAGGCCGACAAGTGCTCCCGGATCCGTTCCGGGGTGTAGTCGGCCAGTTGCTCGTCGCGGGTGGAGATGCCCTGTGCCGTCGCCGCCGCCGGGTCGAAATGCCAGCGGAGGTCGAGATAGGCAACGTAGAGGTCGGCGGTGGCGCTCATGGGCTGGGAATAAGGCTACTCAGGGGATGCACATCAGGGAACGGGGAACTGGAAGAGCAAACCGGGAACGAAAGACCGAGCCGGGCCCGAGGGGCGGGGCGCCGGACAGCCAGGAGGAGCGGGTGTAGTATTGTGCCATCCCCGGTTTCCCGTTCCCGGTTCTCCCTCTGGCCTAATCGCATGCCCTCACCCCTCGACCTGAACCAGGCGACCATGCAGCGGTTGGGCCGCCAGGTGGCCGACCATGTGGCGGCGCATTTGGCAGGCCTGCGCGGGCAGCGCCTGTTCAAGTCCATTCCCCGGACCGAGGCCGAGCCGCTGATCTACACGCCGCCGCCAGCCGCGGGACGCGAGTTCGACGCCTTGCTCGAGTTTCTGACGAACCGGGTCTTCCCATTTCATACCCCGGAGCCCCATCCGGGCTTCCTGGCCTACGTTCAGAGTTGTCCCACCTTCCCCGCCGTCTTGGGCGACTGGCTCGCCGCTGGGTACAACTTCTTCGGTGGCGCCTGGGCGGTGGCGAGTGGACCGGCCATGCTCGAAGTGACGGTCCTCGAGTGGTTCCGCCAGTGGATCGGAATGCCGACGGGGGCCGGCGGGCTGCTGACGTCGGGCGGGTCGACCGCGAACATGATGGCCATGGTCGCCGCGCGCCACCGGGCCGTGGGCGAGGACCCCACCCGGCTGCCGAAGGTCGTGGTCTACGCCTCGGACCAGGCCCACAGCTCGGTGACCCGCGCCGCGTGGATCGCCGGGGTGCCCCGCGGCAACATCCGGACCCTCCCGGTCGACGCGCAGTTCCGGCTGGAGATGGACGAGCTCCGTCAGGCGCTCGCCGCGGACCGCGCCGCCGGGCTCGTTCCCTGCGCGGTGGTAGCCGGCGCCGGGACCACCAACACCGGGGCCACCGATCCCCTCCCGGAGCTGGCCGCCCTCTGCCGCGCCGAGCAGATCTGGCTTCATGTGGACGCGGCGTACGGGGGCTTCGCGGCCATCACGCCGAAGGGCCGGGCCTGCCTGGAGGGGATCGGGCTCGCGGACAGCGTCTCGCTCGACCCGCACAAGTGGCTCTACGTGCCTTTCGAGTGCGGCTCCCTCATGGTCCGGGATCCCGGGCTGCTGCTGGAGGCGTTCCACATCCTGCCCGACTACATGCGCGACCTCCGCCCGGGGAGCGGCGAGGTGAACTTTGCCGATTACGGCGAGCAGCTCTCCCGCTATGCCCGCGCACTGAAGGTCTGGCTCTGTGTGAGCTACTATGGCACCGACACACTCGCGCTCGCCATCGAGGCCAGCATGGAGCGAGCGGAACTGGCTGAGCAGCTGGTTCGCGCCACACCGGACCTCGAGGTGCTCTCGCCGGCCCGTCTCGGCATCCTCTGCTTTCGGGCCCATCCCCGCGACATCGAGGATCCGACCCGGCTCGACCAGCTCAACCATCGGGTCCTCGAGCGGGTGAACGCCAACGGCCGGTTCTTCATTTCGACGACTCGGCTGCAGGGCCGGCTCGCGATCCGGATCTGCACCTGCGGCTGGCGGACCGAATCTGACGATATCCGAGCGCTGGTCGACGAGGTGAGGGCGGCGGTGAGCGGTGAGCGGTGAGCGGTGATGGACGGAGCCGTCGGATGCATCCGACGGCTCCGTCCATCACCGCTCACCCGGCATCCACCTCGCTGTCGTCACCCAACGTGGCCACCCCCTTGAGACCCCGGATGCTCACCCGGTCACCCAGCATGGAGTGGTGCAGGGTCGAGTCGAGGACGACGGACTTGGTTCCGACGATCACATGCTCGAGCCGGCTGTTGGCCACCCGGGTGCCCGCCTCGAGCGTCACGTTCGGGCCGATGACGCTCCTCTCGATCGTGACGCCATCCTGGATCAGGACCGGATCGTAAATGGTGACGCCAGGAAACTCCTTCCGCCGGGCCGACCCCTTCTTGAGCAGGATCTCATTGGTCTCGAGCAGGGTATCCAGCTTGCCGCAGTCGTACCATCCCCCGACCTCGGCCGTGAGAATCCGCCGACCATGCTCGATCATGTGCTGGAACGCATCCGTGAGGTAATACTCGCCCTTGTTGGTCGGGCTCGACAGCACATGGTCAATCCCTTTCCAGAGCGCCCCCACGTCCTTGATGTAGTAGAGCCCGATATTGGCCAGCTTCGAGATCGGCGTGGATGGCTTCTCCACGATCCGGGTCATGAAGCCGTCCTTGTCGGTCACCACCACGCCGAACCGCTGGTAGTCCTCGACCTCCTTGGCCCAGATGATCCCGTCGGCGCTGGTGCGATTAATAAGCGTGAGATCGGCTTCGAAGACCGTGTCAACGAAGATGATCAGCACCGGCTCCTTCACGTGCGGCCGCGCCAGGTTCACCGCGCCGGCGGTCCCGTCCTGGACCTTCTGCTCGATGAACCGCGAGGGATACGGATACCGCGCCCGGGCGTGCTCCTCGACCTGCTCCTTGAGGTGGCCGGTGATGAAGATGAGCTCGGTCACGTTGAGGCCCTGGAGTCGGTCCATCACCCAGTCCATCACCGGCCGTCCCGCGACCTTGAGCATCGGCTTGGGGACGAGGTGGGTGTGCGGCCGAAGCCGCGTGCCCTTCCCGGCGAGCGGGATGATCACCTGCATCGGGGTCAGCTCCTTCCGTAGCGGTCCTGAAGTCGAACAAGATCGTCGAGTTCGGCGGTCGACGCCTCCAACACGTCACTGTCCACCACCGCCTCGATCTGGTGAATGAGCTTGGCCGGGATGCGCACCGATTCCCCCGCCCGGAGCGGACGCGCTTCGAGGACACTCCCCGGCTGGGTCCTGAGGATGAGCTCCCCGGAGAGCACATGCATGGTCTCGTCCTTGAAGTTGTGGTACTGGAGACTCAGAACGTGACCCGCCTTCACATGCAGGATCTTCCCGACGTAGCGGTCGGTCCGAGCCCAGACCAGCTCATATCCCCATGGCTTGTCCACCCGGTACGGCGCCTCGGGCATCACTCCTCCAGCGGATGCAGCAGGAACGACGACGGCGCGGTGATGCAGGCCCGGACGCAGATCCCGCAGCCCACGCATCCCTCCGCCCGGAGCACCGGGTGTCCGTTATCGTCGATAGTTAGTGCGCGCTCACCAATTGGGCAGGCATCGGCGCAGGCCCGGCAGGTGGTCTTCGCGAAGGTCACGCACCGCTCCGGCACCAGTTCCAGCGCTGCCAGACGATAGCCGGCCCAGCCGTCCTTCGGGAGGGTCAGGGCGTCGGTGGGACAGGCAGTCGCGCAGGGCATTGTCTCGCAGACGACGCAGCCTTGGATCGCGGGATCGATGTAGGGTGTCCCCGCCTGCAGCCCCGCTTCGGACGGAGCCTTGCGGATGGCGAACGGTGGGCAGGCCGTGACGCATTCGCCGCAGCGAGTGCAGGCCGCCAGGAAGGCCACCTCGGGAAGCGCCCCAGGCGGCCGCACGTAGCGTTCCGGGGCGACCCGCCGTTCGGCCTGCTCGACCAGGTTCTCGAGCCATCGCCCGACGCTATTGCGGAACAGCGCGCGGCGATCGGAGAAGTCGGGGAAGCCGGGGATCATGACAGCTCGGCGGCGCGACGGCTCGGCGACTCGGCGACTCGGCGGCTCCGCCGAGCCGTCAGAATGCCGGCGTGAAGCTGAAGCTCCATCTGAATCCTGCCCGGTCGCTGCCGGGATGAGTGTCCTGGGCCAGATCGGGCTGGTTCACGTACAGCGGGAAGTCCGCCCTCGTGACCAGGCTGGTTTCGCCGATCAGGTGTTCCGCCCGCAAGCCCAGGCCGAGATCGATGAGAAAGTGGTACTGGCCGGCATCGCCGAACAGTTCCCCGGCGTCGCCGAAGCTCGCCAGCGCCACGCGGCGGAAGAGTCTTGCCTGCGGGCGATTCACGACGGCCCGCTCCAGCTCCAGGTTGATCGCCACCAGCCCCTGAGCGGACAGGTGCGGGTCGAAGCCCCTCAGGTTGCCACCCCCCGCCGCATGATAGAAGACGTCGGGACGCACCAGCAGCGCTCCGTTCGATCGGAGGAAAGGATTGCTGAACTGCTCCAGCGGATCCTTGCCCGCCGCATAAAGCTGGCGTTGTTTGACCGGATCGTCGCCGCTGCTGCTCAGGCCTCCGAAGAATCGCACTCCCATCCGCCAGCGAGCGGTGGCGGATTGCCGCGCAGTGGCCTCGAGCGTGACGCGCCCATAGAAGGGATCCAGGTCCGCCCGCCCCGTCGCAACCGACAGGCCGCGGCGGTTGTAGGCCAAGCCACCCGCGGCGCTCATCCGGGCGGCAAGCTCCCAGTTGTTTCGGCGGTCGGTCACCCCGCCCCCGAGGGCTAGCTCGGCTGTGCCTGCGTCCTCGTAGTAGCCGGGGTCGAGATACCGGAAGTCATCCGGGGCCACCCAGGTAAGCGAAACGCCGGCCGTCCGCACCGGTCCCCACCCCAGATGGTCCCACGAGGTTCGCTCGACTGCCAGCCGGGCCCCGTAGCGTCCCTCGACATTGTAGGCTTCGAGCGACTGCGACAAGCCAGAAGACCGGAGGGCGGTGGGATTCCGGAGCCTGAAGAAGAAATCCAGGTCCTTCACGTCCAGGTCGCTCCCCCAGCCCGTGGTGGAGCTCAGGATCGCGGTGTTTTGCTCGAACCGGCCAAAGTAGTTCTCACGGACCCGGAGTCCGAGGGTGATACCCCCGGCGTCGTTGAACCAGGCAACCGGCATCCACCCTTGGGTACGGCGGTCGCGGGCACGGCGCTCGCTGAACCAGGTGTCCAGGTAGTGCTCGCGCTTCGGCTCGCGGGTCGTGAAGAGCCAGCCCCGGCGCCAGCCGTTGTTGAGCATATTCCAGTCCCGGGTCCGTAGCCGGGGGTCCAGCAGCACCTGCCTCGGCTTCGAGCGGGTGGCCACTCTCACCCATTCCCGGGTGGCTGACCCGTCGATCCGGACCATCGTCGTATCCTGCTCCCCGATCACCCACACCTCGACCGGGAGTTGGCCCTCGCCCTTGCGGACCACCTCGACCCTGGTGTCCCATGCAATGGTTTCGGGCCGAGTCGTCGAGCCGCCGAGCCGCCGGGCCGTCGTGACCTTCCCCACCGCATAGTCCACTAGCGGCGTCCCGTGCAGGCCCTGGGCGAAAAGGGTGGAGAGGTCCATCCCCGACACCTCTTCTGCGACCTCCCGAAACGCCGCTTCATCGACATGCTTGAGTTTCCAGCGGTCGTAGAAGGTCCGCATGATCCGCCGCAGCGTCTCGTCGCCCACGACGTACCTGAGCTGATGGAGGAAAAGCTCCCCACGGCTATAGACGCTCACGTTGTAGCTGTTGAAGTCGCGGTAGTCCTCACCGGCAAGGCTGGCAGGCTCCGAGCGGCCGTCGAGATCAAGCCCGGTGAGGAATGGCTCCCCCTGCGAGAGCGCATCGTAGCCCGGGTGCTCGGATTCGTCGAAGAGCGCTCCCTGGAATTCACTGAAGCCTTCGTCCAGCCAGCCCTCCCGCCATTCCTTGTTGGCGAGAATCCCCATGACGTAATTGTGCCCCAGCTCATGCACGATGAGTCCCTGGGAGGCCGACCCGTCGTGGATCATCATCGGGAACTCGGTGCCACCTCCCTCGATCCGGTGCAGATTGGTGATCTGGGGCCAGGCGAACTTCCCGAAGAAACCGTCGAGCCAGGCGAGCGCCTTGGCGGTCCGGGTGAGCGCGATGCCGCGCCCCCAGGTCGCCTCGTCGCCCGGCTGATACAGCACGTGGATGACGACGTCGCCCCACCTGCCTCCTTCGTAGCGATAATCCGGATTGAGGCTCACAGCGAAGTGATGCACATCCTCGGCGTACCAGACGACGCGCTTCCGGCCATAGCGGACCGCGACGTCGCGCGGGGTCGTGTCGGCCGCCGGTACACACTCGCGCAGCACGCTGGTATAGCGCGGTGCTCTGGGATAGTAGTCGCGCTGGTACTGGACCGGCTCGTCCGGCACCTGATTGGCGCGCTCCCAGCCGGGATCGCCGCAGATGGGGACACCGGTGGCGCCCAGCACCTGGTCCTGGGCAACATCGAGCTCAACGAGATAGCTGGCGAATTCCCCGTAGAACTCGCCGCCCGGATAGAGCGGGTGCTCCTGCCACCCCTGCTTGTCGTAGACGACCACCCTCGGATACCACTGGGCGAAGTCGAAGCGCCGGCCCTGGCGTCCCTGACGGCGAGGCGTCGTCGAGGGCCGGGCGTCCCATTCGAGGTCCACCACCATGGAGTCGCCCGGCGGCAGCGGCCGGGGCAGGCGGAACCGAACGATCGTGCTGTCCGGGGCCCCGGGATAGATCGCCTCGACCGGCTGGCCCATGATGCGGACGTTGCGCACGTGATTGAAGGCGTAGTCGGGGTCCTTCAGGTCGTTGAACCGCCGGCGGCGCTCCGCCGAATCGGCATCCGCCCATTTTGAACCGGGCCGGAACGCGTTGAGGTGGAGATGAAGTGCGAAGGTGGTCAGGATGTCCGGCGAGTGGTTGACGTACGCCACCCGCTCGGTCCCGCTCAGCACGCCCGCCGCTTCATCGAGGGAGGCACGGATGTCGTACCGAACACCCTGCTGCCAGTACGGCGAATGCGGCGCCGAGGGCATCGCCTGCAGCATGAAGGCAACGGCCAGTAGTGCGGGAGGCATAGGGCAGGAAAAGTAGACGATCCGACCGGCCCGCGGTACGAAGCCGGCGGCGCCTCGACCCGATTCATGGCCCGCCCACCCGGAGGAACCCGGTCTTGTCGACGTCCGGCATCCGGAGCTCGGCCACGCTGCCGGATGGGTCCAGAATGAACTGCACCAGCCCCGGTGCCGAGCGCCCGTCACCGAGCTCCGCCCTGAAGGTGTCGTAGTTCCAATGACGCAGGGGACCCCGCAGTTCGGTCGTGCTGCCCATCCGCATCCGGAGCTCCTCCCCATCCACCTCCACTACCACATCCCCCCAGATTGGGTGCGCATACGTTCCCGCATAACTCGCCGGCGGAAGGGTCGGCCGGGTGTCCGGTACCCGAGCGGCATCCGCCGTAGCCAGGGCGGTATCGCGCTCCGTCCGGAGGTCGCCGTACAGCTTGAGGAGCTCCCTGCTCCAATCCCGCGGCGGACCGCCCAGAAAGAGGTCGAACACCTTGAGCATGACGGCGTGCCGGAATTCTGCGTGATCGAGGTTACCGAAGACGTACACGCCCACGTCCAAGTCGGGCAGCAGGCCGATGATCCCGGTACGGCCATCCATGCTCCCGGTATGGAACGCGACGAAGTGACCGCGATAATCCTGCTGGAACCAGCCGAGTCCGTAGGTCATCCAGTGCGGCTGAGTCAGCCGGGCGGTCGGATAGAACTCGTCCCTTCCGATAAGGGCATGGGGTTGGAACAGCATTCGGAACCCCTCCTCGCTCACCACCCGGCGCCCCGCAATGGAGCCGCTGTCGAGGAGAAACCGGACCCAGGTCCCCATGTCCCGGGCGGAGGACCAGACCGCGCCCGCTGCGGGGATCGGATCCACCGGGACGTCGGCGATCAGCCGCACGGTGTCCCGGATCCTGAAATGGGGCGCGGAGACATTCTCGCTTGCCGACCTGAGCATTGCCACGTACGTCGGATAGGTCTCGGTCATTCCAAGGGTATTGAAGATCCGCCGCCGAAGGAACTCCTCGAAGCTGAGCCCCGACGCCCGGGCAATGACCTCCCCGGCGAGGGCGTACATGATGTTCTGATAGACGAAGCCCCCCCGAACCGGATACGCCGGCGTGAGCAGCCGCAGCCGCCGGAAGATCTCCGCCGCGTCGAGATCCTCGCGAACCCAGAGGAGATCGGCGTTGCCCAGGCCGGCGTTGTGCGTGAGGAGATCGACAACCCGGAGGTCGCGGGTAACGGCGGCGTCGGGCATCTCGAACTCCGGCACCCAGCGAGTCACCGGATCGTTCCAGTTGAGTCGGCGGTCGTCCACCAGCAGGGCCAGCGACAGCGCGGTCATCGCCTTGGTCGTGGACATGATGCCAAAGAGGGTGTGCTCATCCACCGCCTCCCCGCCGCCCAGACGCCGCTCCCCGTAACCGCGGAGCAGGACCACACTGTCGCCATGGACCACGACGACGGAGAGCCCCGGTATTCCCCAGGCCGGCATGCCCGCGCGGATGAACCGATCCACTTCCCGGGCGACCGCCTGATCAGTGATGGCCTGCGCTGCGGCGGCACCGGCCGGGAGAACCAGCGGCACAATCAGGAGCAGGCCCCGTCCGGTGAGGCGCCGGGACAGGTTCGTCAGTCGAGCGAAGGACATGAGTAGGCCGGGTGGGAGGTGCCTAGATATTCCGGCGACCGATGCCGGTGTCAAGAACGACCCAGGGGCGCACCGATGGTGCGCCCCTGGGTCGAACCTCGATCTGCGGCGCGAAACTACCGCGCGAGCAGCGTCCGGCGAAGCATCGTCATGCGGCGCCGGATCGAACCGTCGAATACCCGGTCGCCAACCCGGACCACGATCCCACCCAGGAGCCCAGGGTCCTCGTGGAAATGCGGCAGGACCTGCTTGCCGATGACCTGGGTCAGTCGCTCTGCGATCCGCTTGCGGAGCGCCTCGTCCACTGGCCGGGCAACCGTCACCGCCGCCCGAACCCGGTTGAGCTTCACATCGAGCAACCCCTGGTATCCCTGCGCGATCTGGCCGAACAAGCCGTGGCGCCCGCGCCGCACGACCGCCTGCAGGAACAGCACGAACTCCCGCGGCGCACTCTCGAGGGCGGCCGCCAGCAGGGCGGACTTCTGGGCCTTGGTGACCCGGGGCGACATCAGCACCGCCCCGACGGTGGGCGCCGCGGCGATGCCGTGCGCGACCGCGTCCATCAGGTCGGCATACTCCGCCGTCCTGCCACTCTTCTCACCGAGGGCGAACAGCGCCTCGGCATAATTCCGGGCGATGGTCTCGAACCTCAATTGGCCTTCTCCAGCTTCGAGAGGTACCCCTCGACCAGCGCGCGATCCTGCGCGCTGTCCATCCGCTGGCCGATCAACTTGGTCGCCGCCGCGAGCGAGAGATCCACCGCCTCGCGCCGCAGTTCGGCAACCGCCTTCTCGCGCTCGGCCGCGATCTCGCGGCGGGCCCGGGCCAGTAGGTCATCCTGCTCCTGCCGGGTCTTATCAATCGCCGTCGCCCGCTCCTTCTCCGCCGCGGCTTTGGTCTCGGCCATGATGGCCTGCGCCTGGTTCCGGGCATCGGCGAGCAGGCGACGATTCTCCTCCAGCAGCTTCTTCGCTTCGGCGTTGGCATTCTCGGCTTGGTCCAGCTGCCGGGCAATGGTCCGCTCGCGGTCCTCCGTCGCCTTCAGAATCGCGGGGAACGCGAATCTCTTCAGCAGGTACAGCAGCGCCAGGAAGACAAGCCAGGTCCAGAAGAAGAGCCCGAAGTTGACCGCGAACGGCGAGGGAGCCCCGGCGGCGCCGTGCTCCCCCTCCTGGGCCAACATGAGCAGCATGGTGGTCATCGGACCCACGCTTTCGGCTTAGATAAGCTTGAACAGCAGGGCGAACACCAGCGCGATGATCGTGGCGCCTTCGAGCAGCACCGCGATCAGCAGGCCGGCGCCCCGGATGTCGCCCGCCGCCTCGGGCTGGCGTGCGATCGACTCGGCCACCGAACCACCGATCCGGCCGAGGCCGATGCCGGCGCCGATAATCGCCAGACCGACACCGATACCCGCGCCGAGCCAGCCGTAGTTGGGCACCGCCGCCGCGACTTCCGGCGCCTGCAGCACAGCAAGCATGTTCAGCATGTCCGTCTCCAGAATCCTGTGGGAGATCTCAGGGTGAGGACCGGCCTCTGTGCCGGTCCCATCGCGTCCGCCGGTCGCTGCCGAGTCTCCCGGCTCGGCGCCGTCACCGTGATCCGCCAACGTCCCGAGGGACAGCGGATATCGCCCGCCATTCGGCTGGGCTACCGGAGCGGGTGATCGAACGCCGTCACCCGTCCGTCCTACCGTGCTCCCGTCCTACCGTCCTACCGTCCTACCGCCGAGCCTAGTGCTCGTGCTGCATCAGTCCGATGAAGACCGCGCTGAGGAGGGCGAAGACATACGCCTGCAGCAGCGCTACGATCAACTCGAGTCCCATGATCCCCACCACCAGAAGCGCCGTGGTGAAACCGATCACGTAACTCCAGATCCCGAGGGTACCGAACAGGAACACGATCCCGAAGAGCGACAGGATCACGAAATGGCCCGCCGTTATGTTGCCGAAGAGACGCACGGCAAGAGCGAATGGCTTGACCAGCTTGCCAATCAGCTCGATGGGCGACATCAGGATCGAGAGGGCCACCGCCCCCGGACCGTGCATGCCGGGAAAGTGCTGGAAGATCGTCGCCAGGTAAGCCTTTGGACCGAGCTTGAAGAACCCGGCGATCTCCACCACCAGGAACACCATCAGCGCCAGGGCCCCCGTGACAGCCAGATTGCCGGTCGGGGAGGCCGCCTGGGGAATCAGGCCCAGTAGATTCGAATACAGGATGAAGAAGAACAGCGTGATGATCAGCGGGGCGAACTTGGCCCCGTCGTGACCGATGTTCGCGATGGCGATGTCGTTGCGGACCCACAGGACCAGGCCCTCGATCGCTGCGGCAAATCCCTTTGGAGCCCGGTCCGAGCCGGTGCGGGCGATGCTCCGCGCCGCCAGGCGGAGGGTCAGGAAGACCAGCAGCGCGGCGAGCATCATGAACACCACGTGCTTCGTCAGCCCGAACGAGGCGTCCATCGGGTAGCGGATGTGGCAGCCCGGGATGGGAATCACCACATGCGGCGGATAGATGTCGATAGTGCAGGCATCCGAGGTGTGATGCAGCACCAGCTCGCCTACATTCACCTTCTCTTGCAGCAGCGTCAGCAGCATCATCGGAGGCATCGGACCTCGAGAAAGAGCAGTGGCACCACCACACCCAGATAGCCGAACGCCGTCGGAAGCGGCGCGAATCGCCCCCGGTCAAGCAGTACTGCCAGCAGCACCAGGATGACACCGGCGAAGCGCAGCGCCGTCCCGATCACGAATCCCCTGGTAAATTCCGTGTGGCTCCCGCCGAACCCGCGCTGGAGCGCCCGAACCGCAAACGCCTGAAGCACCGTTCCCAGCAGCCCGAAGAGGAGCCCCGGCAGGACCGCCCCTCTGCCGAACAGGCCGGAGAGGATGCCCGTCATGACCAGCGTGAGGGCCAAGCCCACGACAAGCGACTTTCTCAAGACCCGGCCGCGTCGCCCGACCCGCCCGTCTCGCCCGTCTCGCCCGACCTGTTCGAGCCGCCGAGCCGCCGAGCCGCCGAGCCGCCCTTCTTCCGCTTCGCCGCGTATTCCGCCTCGTCCTGCCGTACCTTCAGGTAGACCCAGGCGATGGCCATCCCGGCTCCGGCGAGGGTCCCCACGATGGTCAGGATGGGTCGGGTCCCGAGCCAGCGATCGAGCAGGTACCCCGCCCCGGCGAACAGCATGACGCTGAAGGCGAAGGTGTAGCCCAGGGCATCGTACCGCCACGCCTGGCCAAGCTCACGCCCGGCCGGCTCTTCTGGCTCCATAGACCGGGGTAAAGTACCGGCTTGTGAAAAATTTCGCAAACCTCTCCTCCCCCTCCCCACCCGCCTGGTCCCACTGCGCCGGCTCGTCCGCTGGTCCGCCCGTCCGCTGGTCCGCCAAATTCCAACGGCGAGCCGCACCGGCCGGTTTGCCCCACCCCTGGAAACCCGCTAACCTCAGGCGCGGGCAGGGTCCTCCCGGCCCTGTCGCCTCTTGCCCCGTCGCCCTCTAGCTTCCCAGGCACATGACCGCCTCCGCCTCCTCCGACGTCGAACAGCTCGCTCGTCTCGCCGACGCTGTGGGCCAGCTGCGGGCCCAGGTGGCGCGCCGAATCGTGGGGCAGCAGGAGGTCGTGGAGGGGATCCTCACGGCGATCCTGGGCGGGGGACACGCCCTGCTCATCGGCGTCCCCGGCCTCGCCAAGACCCTCATGGTCTCGACGGTCTCCGAGGCGCTGCATCTCTCGTTCAATCGGATTCAGTTCACTCCGGACCTCATGCCGAGCGACATCACCGGCACCGAGATCATCGAGGAGGACTTGAGCACCGGCAAGCGAGCCTTCCGTTTCGTGCAGGGACCGATCTTCGCCAACGTGGTACTGGCCGACGAGATCAATCGGACGCCTCCCAAGACTCAGGCGGCGCTGCTGCAGGCGATGCAGGAGCACCAGGTGACCGTGGGCGGACAGACCTACCACCTGCCGGAGCCGTTCTTCGTGCTGGCCACCCAGAATCCGATCGAGCAGGAGGGCACCTATCCCCTCCCGGAGGCACAGCTCGACCGCTTCATGTTCGAGCTTCGGGTCGGCTATCCCACGAAGAGCGAGGAAGAATCCATCGTGGAGCAGACGACAGGGGCACGGGCTGGGCGGCTGGAGCCGGTTCTCGATGCCGAGACCGTGCGGGCCCTGCAGGCTCTGGTGCGCCGCATCCCCGTGTCCAAGCAGCTGGTGCGGGCCTCCGTGACGCTGGCGCGGATGACCCGGCCGGCCGATCCCGAGGCGCCGGCCTTTATCCGCGAATACGTGGAATGGGGCGCCGGGCCGCGGGCCTCACAGTACCTGGTGCTCGGCGCCAAGGCCCGGGCGGCGCTGGCGGGGCGCCCGATGGCCGACCTCGATGACGTGAAGTCGGTCGCGCTGTCGGTGCTCCGCCACCGGGTGGTCACCAACTTCGCCGCCGAGGCGGCCAACCGCACCAATGACGATCTGGTGCGCGAGTTACTCGCCGGTTCGGCGTGGGCGGGGTGAGGATCTCGGAAGCCTCACCGGAAGACCACGGCGGCCCGGGCGCTTGCCCGGGCCGCCGTGTCTAGAAGGACTTCGCCAGATCAACTGATATAGGCCGTAACATCAACCGGCGCCCCGCAGCCGCCGTAAGCTACGGTGAAGCCCACCGTCTGGTTAGCCGTGATGTAGACATCCATCGTGCCGCTGGTGAATGGCGACAAGTCGTCGGTACAGCTCCCATCGTACTGCAGCGAGGTGTTCGTCCGCACCCCGAAGCTCCACGACTCGCTGTTGCCGCTGCCGGCGTCACCGGAAAAGGCGTAGCTGCCGTTCACGTCGATTCCGCCGGCCGGCAGTTGGGTGGCCAGCGGGTCGACGGTCCCGCTGGCGGGGGCGTAGCTCACCGTCCAGACCGCAGCGTCCGCGAACACCGTCGTGGTGCCGACCCTGAAGCTGCTCCGAAGATTCTCCGTTCCCGTTGCACTGCCGGTGCCCACGTCGGAGCCGAGGCTTCCGGTCAGGGCGTAGCCGAGGTCCGGCGACTGGCCCGAGGTGTCGCTCAGGGTCACCCCGAAGCCACTGAACCCAATCGCGTAGCCGTAGAAGGTGTTCGCGTCGTCGGTATCCTGGATGTGAACGCTCCCGGCCACCGAGACCTGGGTCCCGGTCAGGGTGTCGAGAAAGGTGCAGTTCGACGCCGAAAACGTGATCGTGTTGTCGTCCTCGATGCCGTCCCCGTCCGTGTCGGTGCTGTTGGTGACGGTGGGGTTGCAGGTGCCGGCGCGGGCCAGTACGGCCAGGGCCCGCCGCATCGCCGGGCTCCGGCCCCCGATTGTCACGGCGAGGAACCGGCCGCTCACCGACTGCGGGGCAAAGAAGCCGCCACCCAGGCCGCCGACCGGCGGCGAGTTGAAGGTGATCAATCCGTTCGCCAGCGAGCCGATCTGGCCCGCCGCGGCCTCACCCACCACGGCGGCCTGGCTTTGGTCAATGGTCGTGGCGGACTTGGGACCGCCGCCGTCCCCACCGCAAGCGCCAAGGGCCAGCGCTCCCGCCAGCCCTGCGGTTGCCAACCCAAGCCTCCAGATCATATACCCCCCCCGGACAGATGATGGACTGCCATGGCAGATGACTAGAACCCTTCCACAGGCACCTAGTATCGGCACACCCGCCCGTCGAGCGCGGTGGCCGCTGACAGCTCTTCAATGTGACGTAGCGCAACCACCCGTACGTCGCTCAGGGGGCCTCGGTCCAGGTCAGGATCGGGTCTGCGCCGCAGGCGGCAAAGATCAGCCTGAGCGTCCCGCTGGCGCCGTTGATCGTCCCCTCGAGGGCCAGAATGCCGCTCCTGATCAGCTGGGGGGTGCCGACGCAGATGGGGTCGAAGGTCAGAGGTACCGGCGTGGTGACCGTGATGGTCCAGTCCTCGGTGCTCCTGACCCAATGCATCGACCCCGCCACAGTAAGCTTGCCGTTCGGCAGCCGCTGGCCCAGTCGCAGACTCCCGGCAGTGTCGGGCACGAATTCCGTGACGCTGGTGAAATCGATCGTGGTATTGGCGCGGTTGGGCCGTTGCCGCACCACGTTCATCGTGGTGGCCAGCACGCCGCTGGAATCGGTTTCGGTGCGGCTCCGGATGCCGTTCCGAGTCGCGGTGAAGGTCCGGAAGGTGGCGGGATCGGTTGCCGTCCACGCCAGGTCGGTGAGGGTCAGGTTGTAGGAGACGGTGTCGCTCGGGGTCGTGTCCTGCACCCGCACCGTCCCGGTTACGCCGAAGATGCCGCCCCGGAACCCCGCCAGGGTGCAGGGCGGATCGGTGTAGGTCAGGGTCTGGTCGTCAGGAATGCCGTCGCCGTCGCTGTCACTCGATGCCGAGACCGCCGGGCACCCGGCTATCACGAAGGTCGGGGGCGCGCCGGGGCCGGCCAGTGTTAAGGCGGCCACCAACGCATCCAGTTCGTCTTCCAGGGCGAGGGCCAATTCGGTCCGCTGGCTCCCGGTCGGGGCGCCGGTCGTTCCGCCACCCAAGACACCACCACCGAGAGTCGATCCACCGGTGCAGGCCAGAATGGCGCCTAGGGCTACAACCAGCAGGAGTCGGGGAGAAATCGGCACGGTCGGCTCGACGCTAAAGGGATGGCTCCAAATCTAGCCGAATCCCCTTGCGGCGTCCCGAATTTGACGGTCAGTTGACGGTAGTCGGCTACACAGGTGCGTATGCCCCCTCGCTATCTCCTACGTTGTCTCGCCACCCCGGAGCTCCACGGCCCGGGTGGCGAGCTCATCCGGTTCCGCACCCGCAAGCATCTTGCACTGCTCGTCTTCCTTGCGGTCGAGCGGCGCGAGCTGCATCGCCGCGACCGGCTGGCCGACCTCTTGTGGCCCGATGCCCGACCCGCCGAGGGTCGCCACTCCCTGGCTACCGCCCTCTCCGTTATTCGCGGCAAGCTCGGCCCTCGCACCTTCGAGTCGAATCGCGACGCGGTCCGGCTCCTGGCACCCGACCTCGAGGTGGATCTCGATCGGCTGGCCCGGGGCGAAATCCTGGGCGACGACATTCGGCCCCCGCTCCAGGTCGCGGGTTTCCTAGAGGAGTTCGAGGTCGCGCGCGCGCCCGAGTTCATGCTCTGGCGGGACCTGGTCCGTGCCAGGTGGTTCCCCCAGATCCGCGATGCCCTGATCCTCCTGATGGACCGCTGCCGGCGGACCGGCGACTTCAGCCGCATCGGGGCCCACGCCGACCGCCTACTGGCCATCGACGAGCTGTCCGAGGAGGCCATCCGTTCGAGGATGGAGGCGTGCGCGTTCCAGGGCGATCGGATCTCGGCGATCCGGGTCTATCAGGCGTGGAAGCAGCGGCTCCGGGAGGAGCTGGACGCGGAACCGTCACCCCTGGTGGAGGGAATGGCTCTGCGTCTCCGGCAGCGGAGCTATGAGCCTCCGGGCACTGCCCATGTCCCCACCGTCCCCACCGACCAGTGGCGCAACCGCGCCTTCATTGGGCGGGCCGGGCAGTACCAGGCGATCTACGAGCGCTGGGAGGAGACCAACGCCGGCCGCGGCCGACACAGCCTGGTGCTGGGCGATTCGGGAATCGGCAAGTCCACGTTGGTAGCGCGGCTCAGCACTGCTGCGGGGCTCGAAGGCGCCGTTTCCAGCCGGGTACAGTGCTACGAGGTGGAGCGGGAGCTCCCATACTCAGCTGTCGGGACGATCGTACGCGGGCTGCTGGACCATCCCGGCGCGGGCGGCACTCCGCCGGAGTGGCTGGCCGAGCTGGCGCTGAGCACCCCAGCCGTCGGGAAGCGCTACCCCAACCTGCCCCCGGCACGGGAGAGCGCCGGGGAGAGCGCACGACTCCGCCTGACCGAGGCAGTGCACGAGCTGGCCAGCGCCGTGGCGGAGGAGCATCCCGTCATTCTGGTCGTGGATGACGTGCATCTCGCGGACGACGCCAGCGTAGCGGTGCTGCATCTGCTTATGCGCCGGACCCAGGAGCAGCGGATCATGATCATCATGACGGCGCGGCAAGCGGAGCTCGGCAACTCACCTCACGCCAGCCGGCTGATGGAAAACCGCGAGTCGCTGGCCCTGGAGGCCGTGGATCTGCCGCCGCTCACGGAAGAGGAGATGAACGCGGTCGTTACCGCCCTTGCCGTTACGGCGGGCTCCGACATGCCACCGGCGGTGCGCCGGGCGCTGCTCCGGGCCTCGGCCGGCGTCCCGATGATCGTGGAGCTGCTCTTCGATGACTGGCGCGCGCACGGCCAGGAGAGCCTGGTGCTCTCGATCGGGGCCATGACGGTGGATGCGCAGGGACAGGAACAGCGAGAGGTCTATCCCCGGATCTTCGAGCGGACCTTCAGGACCCTCTCCCCACCCGCCCGGGCGGTCCTGAATCTCGCGGCCATCCTGGGGGAGCGGCTGAGCGAGATCTCGATGTACCAACTGGTGGACCTTTCCCTGGCCCAGACCCTCGCCGGGATGGCGGAACTGGAGCAGCACCGGGTACTCCGGGATGGCGGGCGTGAGATGGAGTTCCGCAACGAGCTGCTTCGAGGATATGCGTATCTCAGCGTCCCCTCGCCGCTCCGCCGGGCGCTGCACGGCCTGATTGCCGACCGCTTGCTGCTGGCGGAGGCCACCGGCGACCATATCCCTGGGCTCACCTTGGCGTGGCACTGCTTCCGCGCCGGGCGGCCGCTGCAGGCGGAGCCATACCTGCTCCGCGGTTCACGCGAGGCACTCAGAAAGGGAGGGACGTTTGAAGTGGAGCTCGCGCTGACGTCGGCGATGCAGGGGTTGACGTCTCAGGCTTCGGAAGAAGCGACATTACTTCTCACGGAGGCGTTGCAGGAACAAGATCGCCATGTCGAGGCGCTCCAACTCCTACATGCGGTAGATTCGCGAACGGATACCTGGAGCACTCACAAAGCGATCTTGCACGTCACATCGACTGCGGCTTTGGCAGTGCGGGACGAGGAGTCACTAGCGGCTCTCGACTGTTTGGATCGGGTATTCGTCGGCGAAGCAACCGCATCAGAGAAGATCGCCGCACTAGAGGCAGCCGTGCCTCCACTATTCCTATCAGCAGACAAGGAACGAGCAGAGAAGTTCATTCACTGGGCGAGCGCCCTTAAAGGTACCGCGAAGGACCTGGAGGAACACGCGAGAGTAGCGATGCTCTTGGCACTATGCAGTTGGCTGACGAGGAGAAGTGATGAAGCTCCTGCACTAATCACTCGACTAGATCAGCTAAGCAAGGAGTTGCGATCTCTTGGATTTGCTAATCTGACGACATGGCGTGCCCTGAATATTACCTCAAGCCTACATACTAGCTCGGGTCGATACCGTGAGGCCCTCGAGATCTGCCTACCGGCCTACACGCTAGCACATCGCTTAGGAAATGAGCCGAAGATGGGCTCGGCAGCGATGAATATTGCAATGTGTCACGGACGACTTGGGGCTTACCCCCAACAGGTACTTTGGGCTGACCGGGCATTGAGTCACCTCAGAACACCCGATGTAGCTTGGAGGCGCAGTCAGGCCGTATACTACCGATCGTTCGCAATGTGCCTCATGGGTGAGAACCGAAAGGCCCTGGTGAACATCGAAGATATCGAACGAAGCGGATCAAACGAGGGTCCAAGCTGGAGCACTCAAAGCCGACAATTGATGACAGCGGACATCCTCATCGCTGCAGGCGAGGAATCACGTGCCTGCGAGGTGGCGAATCGGTGCCTTCGGCAAACAGGTGGGGCGCCCATGATGAGAGGTTATGCCGGGATGGTAGCGAGGTGGATTGCCCGGAACGGTGCTGAGTGCGGGCAGTATGACAGCGCGAGCGCTATGCTATTGAAACTGTGCGATGAATTGGAGTCCCATGACTATGTAGACCAAGCCGAGATATTGTGCGCGAGACTTTGGCTCGAAGAGCGCCAAGGCGGGGCGTGGAATGCGGGCCGAGCTCTACTCGCGGATCGACTCGCGCGACTGCCGCCTGCCATAGAAAGTCAACTACATCGGCTCCGAATCCTGAACTAGAAGGCGCGGATTCTCGGCCAAGACGCACGGTTTCGGAGCAACCCCCGACCAGATGTCACTCGCTTTGAGCCACCATCGGCCTGCTCAGTCTGAGGCTCGGCTACGTTATCCGCCTGGAGATTCGTCATCACCCTCCTGATGCTCACCGAGCTTACCACTAGGTCAACCAACTTGGGATCAAATTGGGTACCGCGGTACTTCTGCAATTCGGCGACAACGGCCTCGATGGGCAATCGCTTTCTATATGGTCGATCAGTAGTCATCGCATCGGTCGTGTCCGAGATCATGATGATCCTAGCACCGAGCGGGATCTCCTCCCCTGCCAAGCCATCTGGATAGCCGCCGCCGTCCCAGCGTTCATGGTGATTGCGGACAGCGCTCTGAATCCGACCGCGGAAGCTGGAAATGATACCAACCAGTTCGGCGCTCTTGATGGGATGAGTCTGCAGGAGCGCCGTCTCCTCGGCCGTTAGCTTGGAGTCCTTGCGGAGTAGTGGAGCGAACTCCTCGTGGATCTTTCCGACATCGTGGAGGATGGCTGCAGTGTAGACCTCTTCTACCTCCTCAGCCGAAATTTTCGCATCTTGAGCGATGGCCTTGGAGAGCGTTGCAACACGAACCGAATGGCCTGAGGTATATGGATCTCGGGCTTCAATGGCCTTCACCATGAGATCTAGCAACTCCCGACCGGAACTTTGGAGCTTTCGGTAGAGCCCGTAAACGTGCCGGATTACTAGAATGGGAGCCAACGCCAATGCGAAACCCACGGCCCCGACTCCCATTCCTTCATCGAATCGCACATATAGCCAAGCAAGAGCGATGGCGACTAGGCTGGCCCCGAGGTCGTAGCCCATCACCCCACGGAAGGTGAGATTCCAGATCTCCCTAAACCGACTGCCACTACTCCAAGCGACCACAAGACTGACGGCAGTCGTGTTGAACGCGAAATACAGGACAGCGAAGAGAAGATATAGGAGCGAATTGCGCTGTACATCTGTGACAATGAGGGGTACACCTGGGGTGAAATCGAACATCGGTGTTGCGGCGCCCAGAAGTCTGACAATTGCGAACGAACCCGCAACTGCAACGATCCGCTGGGATGTGTTGAAGAGCACCTTTATCGCGCTCTTCCTTTGGTCAAGTTCACTTAGTACTGTCGAGCAACCCGCGATGACCGCACCCCAGAGTCCACCGAACAAAACAGTTCCCGCCAGATGTACAACGAATGACGTCGATCCCTTGGTTTCGAATCGAAGGTTGCTTCCACTCCGTTCAAGCAGGAACGCTGCCGCAGTGAAAGAGACGAGGGCCCACATCCCGGGGAAGTGCACCTTCACGCGCCACTCGACCAGGAGTAGAACCCCCGCGAGCATCGCGACCGCCCCAACCAAGATATGGACCTTCGCCTTGTTGGTAGTCATCTAAGTGTGTGGCCGCGGCCCTGGCCCCCTCTAACGAACTAGTTCCAAACGACGCCCTCAGAAACAGCGAACACACTCACCACAAACCGTGTGATGTACGCCGCCGAAAGGGCATAGAACGTAAACATGAGCGTCTCCTTGCTCGAGTAATTC
>Ga0315273_10002698_pt1 | contig 21080 bp, 17 predicted proteins | sample YL17G02_0_MG_FD_205753 | JGI IMG/M metagenome (GOLD analysis project Ga0315273, IMG submission 205753) | Sediment microbial communities from Yellowstone Lake, YNP, Wyoming, USA - YL17G02_0 | ecosystem: Environmental > Aquatic > Freshwater > Lake > Sediment | place: USA: Wyoming | collected... | reverse complement strand
CTGGCAGGTCGTCGAGGCGGGTGGCGGCAGTGTCGACACCAGTGGGCGCTATACGGCTCCGGCCGCGGTCGGGACCTACCATGTGATCGTCACGAGCCGGGCCGACCCGACGAAGAGCGACACAGCCACCGTCACCGTTCAGAGTGGCGCCACTTGCCAGCCACTCACCTGCCGAGCCAACGTCGACTGCGGTACTATCTCCGACGGTTGCGGCGGGACGATCGCCTGTGGAAGCACTTGCTCCGCCGGGCAGACCTGCGGCGGCGGCGGCACTCCGAACGTCTGCGGGGGAGGCAGCAACCCGGGTCTCGCCCTGGGCGGATTCTTCCCCATCGCCGCCTACGGCGAAGCCCCGGGCTTGTTCCAGGCCTGGAAGGACATCGGCGTCAACACGGTCCAGGGCGTCCCGAGCATGGACGTCGCGGGTTGGGCCAGCACGGCCCGTTCGCTGGGCCTGAAGCAGATCCGGCAGCCCATCGGCTCCACCGGTGCGAGCCCGCCGACGGCGGGCAACTACAGCTCGATGCACTCCGACCCGGACTACGGCACGTCCAACATCCTTGCCTGGGAAGGCGTGATGCCCAACAGCACCGGCTGGGACGAGATCGAGTTCTCCATCGGCGTCGGCGCCAATACCGCCAACTACTCCATCAACACGGGCAACGCGCTGCACGCGCTGGATCCGGGCACGCCGACCTTCCTGAACTCCGGCATCAACGGTCTCGGGCCGACGGCGAGCGGCTGGCCCTACTCGGGCGGGTCGTACAACTACCAGATGCTCTTCCAGAGCATCGACTGGGTGTGCAACGACCTCTACCCGTACGGCGGGAGCAGCTACAACGACCAGGAGCTCCGCGGCTCCCAGGGCGGCGACCACGTGATCACGGCCGCCGACGTGGCGCAATGGTCGCAACTCGCCCCCATGCAGGGGAAGGGCGCCATCACCGCCATTGGCCAGGTGACCGAGAAGCTCCGCGCGGCGCTCCCCAACAAGACGTTCTTCTCGTTCATCGAGATCGCTTGCGTCACCTCCAACTCCCCGACGGTTCCCCCGGGCGGCGTCCGCGCCGAAATGTGGGACGCCATCATCCACGGGGCCCGCGGTATCTTCGTCTTCAGCTACGTGGGACAGATCAACTCGCCCACCAGCGACGGGGGCGGCTGCGCGGCGATGCCGGCCGCCAACGGCGCCGAGCTGAAGGCCCAGTCCGCGATCATCGCCTCGCTCTCCAACGTCATCCAGGACAAGATCAACCCGTCGACCCTGAGCGCCACGATGTCCTCCCAGGCGCTCGAGGCTGGATGGCGCGACACCCCGAGCGGCAAGTACTTCTTCGTCCTCAATACGACGAACGCAGCCATCTCCGGGCCCGTGACCATCAACCTGACCGGCGTGGGCAGCGCCACGACCGCGACGGTCTACGGTGAGTCCCGTTCGGTGAGCCTCACCGGCGGCTCGTTCACGGACACCTTCGGCCCCTACGCGCTCCACATCTACGTGGCGAAGTAGGTTCGGGAGCCGAACGGAATTCCGGGCCCCGGGCGCGCCTCGTTGCGAGCGCCCTGGGGCCCGATCCGTTTCGACGGCCCAGGAGAAGAAGGTCCTCCGAGCATCGAGAGGAGGACCCTGCATGGTTATCCCAGCGCGGACGCGCCATTGCCGCGCTTGATTCACCAACCGTGACGGAGGTCGAGGAAAGTGTCAGGTCGATGGTCGCGACCAGCGACTCGGCGCCACGCGGGAAAGAGTAGAGAAGGCCCCCGCCGCATGGCCCGGCGAAGACCGAGACTGCCGCAACCTGGACCGCCATCGGGCACGGCATGGTGCATCGCCTCCGGTCGATCGCGGCTGTCCCTCCACGCTGGTGTCGTCCACTGCAGTTAGCAGTGCCGATCAGGCAATGACACCCAAATGCGCCATTCCGGGCCAGACGTCTCATCTGGATACAACCCAGGACCACTTCTTCCATCGGGGCGCGAAGTTGCCGACCCCCCGGTCCCTGTGCGAGCGTTGCGAACCGTGGGACGAATTCGCGAAGCGCTGGCGCCGGTTGCCCGGGACGTCCTGGCCGAGGCCATGTTCCGGAGCGGCCTCACCCGCCCCCCTCGCGCAGCGCGGACCCTGCTCACCGTAGTCGCGTTCCACCGCGTGCTTCCCGAGGCGGCGTTCCGCGAATACCCCATCAGCCCCATCGCCGTGAGCGACGTCGAGTTCGTCTGGCTCGTGGACTTCTTCCGGCGGAATTACACCTGCGGCACTCTCGCAGAGATCCATCGGCGCTGGGTCGCCGACGAGGACCCGGGCCTACCGTTCCTCGCGATCACATTTGACGACGGCCAGCTCGACAACCACGAGCATGCTCTCCCCGTCCTCGACCGCGCCAGAATGAAGGCTAGCTTCTTCGTGCCTGTGGACGCGGTGGACGGCAATACCCCGCTGTGGCACGACCAGTTCGGCTACGCCGCCCGTCGGCTCCTGGCGAGCGACCGCCCCAGCGCTCTCCAGCTTCTCGCCGAGGTGGGCGTCGAGGGCGGCACCGAGGACGACGCGCTCGTCCTCGCGGCGGTGGAGCGGTCGAAACGACTCCCGTCCGCCGCGCGCCTGGACCTGGTCGGGCGCCTCGCGGCAGCCGCCGGTTCTCCCAGGCCAGAGTGGGACGGAATCATGAGCTGGGATCAGCTCCGCGACCTCGCTCGGGGAGGACACGAGGTCGGTTCGCACAGCGTGACGCACGCCATTCTCACCCAGGTGGAGGACGCGCAACTGGAGCGCGAAGTGCGCCATTCCCGCGACCGCATCCGGTCCGAGTTGGGCGTGCCCTGCGAATCTTTCTGCTACCCGAACGGCGATTGCGACGAGCGAGTGGCCGCGGCCGTGCGCCGGGGCGGGTATCTCCGGGCGGTGACCACAGCCTGGGGCACGAACCCGCCCGGCGCCGACCCGTTCCGCCTCCGCCGCTGCGACGTCCCATCGGCCCGCGTCCGCGACCGCGGGGGACGCCTCTCCGAGCCCCGGGTGGCATTCCGGATGAGCCGCCTCCACCCGGGTCCGAGGCCGTGAGGATCGGCTACCTGGTCAGCCAGTACCCGGCACCCTCCCACACCTTCATCCGCCGGGAGATCGACGCTCTGCGCCGACGCGGCGTGGAGGTGGAGACCCTGTCCATCCGCCCGGCGGAGAGCCTCTCCGAGAGGGACCGGACCGACGAGGCTCGCACTTTCTACGTCCTGCGCCCGCCGTTTCTCGCCTTGGCAGGCAGCCTCGCCGCTACCTTCGTGCGAAGCCCCGTGCGCTGGTGTTCCACGCTCCTCGCCACCTTGCGGCATCGCCTTCCGGGGAGCCGGGCGCTTCTCAAGTCGCTCGCCTACTTCGTGGAGGCGATGCGGCTCGCGCCGGAGCTCCGGCGGCGTGGCGTCACCCACCTGCACGATCACTTCGCGAATGCCGCCTCACATGTGGGGATGGCCGCCGCCCGATATCTGGGCATCGGCTGGAGCCTGTCGCTCCATGGGCTCGGGGACGTCGACGGCCCGACCACCCCGCTGCTTCAGGAGAAGGTGGCAGCGGCCCGCTTCGCGGCGTGCGTGAGCTACTACCTGCGGGCCCAGGCGATGCGGCTCACCGACCCGATACTCTGGGACCGATTCCACCTCGTCCGCTGCGGGATCGAGATGGCCCGGCTCCCGCGGCCGGAGCGGCGCCCGCCCCGGCCGGGCGAGCCCGTGCACATTCTCTCGGTCGGCAGGCTCTCCCCGGAGAAGGGACAGCTCGGCTTGGTGGAGGCCTTCGCCCTCGCCGTGGATCGGGGGCTCGATGCCCGGCTCGTGCTCGTCGGCAGCGGGCCGGACGAGGCGCGCGTCCGGAGGGCCGTCGCCGACCGCAGGCTCGGGGACCGCGTCGAGTTCCTGGGCCAGCAGCCAGAGGCCGAGGTGCTGCGGGCCATGGGGCGCGCCCACCTCTTCGTGATCGCAAGCTTCATGGAAGGGCTGCCGGTGGTGCTCATGGAGGCGATGGCCCTGGGCCTTCCGGTGATCGCGCCGGCCATCACCGGCATCCCCGAGCTCGTCACGCACGGTGAGACTGGCCTTCTATTCGCCGCCAGCCACTGGGACGAACTAGCCGCGAGGATGGCCCAGCTGGCCGGAGACCCCGACCTGCGCGCGCGACTGGCCGAGGCCGCGCGAGCGCGGCTCCTGCCCGAGTTCGACGTGAACACATCCGCGGCGCGCCTGGAGGACCTGTTCCAGGCCGCCCACCGGCACCCCTAGCGGAGCGCCTTCAGCGAACCCTCCACCGCGCCACAACCGACGATGTCCTGGATGACGCGAATGGAGTCGAGGCCGGTGCCTCCGGAGCGGACCACGGAGAGGAGCACTTCCGTGGCCATCGCCAAGCAGTGCCTCGGTGATGGTTCCGCTTGCAGAGATACCGGCTCCTTCGGGACGGGACCGGCAAGAAGTGTTCATTGACCGCGCATGAGGCCAACTCGCGTCTCCCGGAACCCTGCTGAAACGGCACGGCGTCCGACTACTGCGGGGGCCACATCGGTTCTCTTTCCTGGATGCGCCCGTCGCGCCCCACCCCTCGGTCAATCGAGCCCCGAGTACATTCACGGTCCGCGAGCGTGCCGCTCTCTCCGTCCCGAAATCGTGGGGCATCGCCCGATACCAGTGCCCCCGCTAGGTGTCACTAGACCCGGGGCTTTCTTCGAATGGTCGGCGCTCCTAAGTTCGTTCCACAAATGGCTCCCGGGCGCGTTAACCTTGTACTTTCCTCCACGCTGGCTTTTGCGCTCGAGTACTGGGGCGGCGACTGGGACCATCTCCGGGGCACGACGATCACATTCGAAGCCAACGTCGACGTGTCGTGCAATTGCCACGCGGGAGCGTTTGGCTGCTGCGACGGAATCCCCGTGGACTAACCCCATTTCGAGGGCGCGTCCCTCGTGCCTCCGCCCTCCTCGAGCCGCCCCGTGAGTCTTTCGTCCATCGCCAACACGCTCCTGACGCTCATGGCCCTCCCCGTGCTCGCCGGGTCAGCCTATCTGCTGGTCCTCACGGCGCTATCCCGTCGCTCCCGACCACCTCCTCTCTCCAAAGCCGGCGTGAAGGTCGACATCGTGGTCCCGGCGCACGACGAAGAGGTCGGGATCGGCGCAACGGTCGCGAGCCTTCTCGCGGCCGAATACCCCGCCGCGCTTCGCCGCGTGATCGTGGTGGCCGACAACTGCAGCGACGACACGGCGTGCCGGGCCAAGGAGGCCGGCGCCACCGTGATCGTCCGGGTCGAGCCGGAGCGGCGCGGCAAGGGGTACGCGCTGGCCCTGGCCTTCGAGCGCGCCCTCTCGGAAGGGTTTGCCGACGTCGTGGCGGTGGTGGACGCCGACACCCTCGTGTCCCCCGGTTTCCTCCGGGTCTGCGCCGCCCGACTGGCGGGCGGGGCCGAGGCGGTGCAGGTTTCCTACGGCGTCCGGAATCCCGACGCCTCGTGGCGGACACGCTTGCTCGCCATCGCCTTCGCCCTCGTCCACGACGTCCGCTCCCTCGGCCGGGAACGGCTTCGATGCTCGGCGGGATTGCGAGGAAACGGGATGTGCTTCACCACCCGCGTCCTCCGCGAGGTGCCCTACCAGGCCTTCTCGGTTGTGGAGGACCTCGAGTACGGCATCCGCCTCGGCCTCGCCGGCCACCGGGTGCACTTCGCGTCGGAGGCCGCAGTGCGGGGTGAGATGCCCGCCGGGGCCGCCGCGGCTCGGACCCAGCGCCGGCGGTGGGAGGGCGGGCGCCTCCAGATGGTTCGCGACCATGCGCTGGCGCTGATCCGGCTGGGCCTGACGCGCCCGGATCGCGTGCTCCTCGATCTGGGCCTGGACCTCCTTGTTCCGCCGCTGTCCTACCTGGGCGCCCTGGCGCTGGCGGGCCTGGTGGCCACGGGAGTCGCCTCCGCGCTCGAGGGAGCTCTGGTGCGCCCCGCCCTTTGGCTCTGGACGGCCAGCATTGCCGCCATCGCCATCCACGTGGCGCGTGGGTGGTGGCTCTCGGGCACCGGCGTCGCGGGTCTCGGGGCGCTCGCCCGGGCGCCTGTGTACCTGGCGTGGAAGGTGGGATTGGCTCTCACCCGGTCGGACCGTCCGCGTGGCGAGTGGGTCCGAACCTCGCGGGAATGACCCTAGTTGCCGTACGCTGGGAAGGGACCCGGGGGGCGCACCGTGCCGGAGCAGGCGACCATCGTGACAACGACCGCCGGAAGTGAGGGGTCTCGGCGCTCCGGCGGGGCGTACGCCCTGTTCCTGGGTACGAAGACCTTCGCCTCCCTCGACGGCCTGCGTGCCATCGCCATCCTGGTGGTTCTCTGGCACCACACCTACGACGGCACGGCCCGCTGGCCGCTGGTCCACCGGGGCTTCCTGGGCGTCGACCTGTTCTTCGTCATCAGCGGTTTCCTCATCGTAACCCTGCTCCGTCGCGAGCGGAGGAGGACGGGCGACATCTCCCTGCGAGGGTTCTACGTCCGGCGCTTCCTCCGGATCTTCCCCCCTTACTATCTGGTGCTGGCCTTGGTGGGCGGCGTCGCCTTTCTGCTTCCCGGCAACACCTCGGCCGCCATCCGGCGCGATCTGCCCTACTCGGCGTTCTACGTTTCCAACCTCGTGCCGATGTTGAGCATGCTGGCCATCACCTGGAGCCTCTCCACGGAGGAGCAGTTCTACGTCGTGGTCCCGACGCTGGAGAAGTACCTACCTCGCACCTTCCCGATGCTACTGCCAGCGGCATACGTGCTGTTGAGCCTCCCGCCCTTCGGGCTCCTCTCCGGCATCCCCTGGCCGGGCTTCTTCCTCCAGACGACTTTCGGCCCGATCCTGCTCGGAGTGATGCTGGCGCACATCCTCGACGACCCGCGAGGCTACCGATTGTTGCACCGGTTGCTGGGCCACTGGGCGTCGCCCTTGATCGCCCTGGCGCTGGTCCTGCTCGTGACCAGCTATCCTGGGGACGACATCAGCGGCTGGCCTCGCATCGCCATTCACGCCACGATGTTCGTTCTCGTGGCGTCGTGCGTGATCCGGGAGGATCAGGCGCTCCGCCCGGTTCTTACGCTCTGGCCCATGCGGCGCATCGGCGTGGTGAGCTACGGCATCTACCTGTACCACATGATGGTGCGGCACGGCGTCGCGAAGGGGATGGCCGTGGCGGACCTTAGCTCACAATGGGTATTCTTCGTGGGGACCACGCTTGCCACCTGGCTTGTGGCCGAGATGAGCTTCCGCCTTTTCGAGCAGCGCTTCCTGGCATTGAAGGGCGCGCTGGCGCCGGAGCGCCCGCGTCCCGGGACCGCAGGGCCGGCACGGCAGCCCTCCGAGTCTCCGGCCACCCCGGCGAGTTGAGCCGGGTCACCCCTTCTTTGGGGCGGGCGGCTCACCGTGGGTCGCCTCGCGAAAGGCCGGGTTCTCTACCTCCCTGAGCGCAAACCCGGTGCGGAGCACGCTGTGGCGCACGAAGTCCTCGAGCAGGTGGGCGGGAGCGGTGTCGGGCTTGCGCTGGACCCATTGCCGGACCCGCCAGGTGGTGAACCCCGCGATGAAGGCAACGTCCACGAGTGCGGTGTACGCCGGTCCGTGGTTCTTCAGCCAGAAGCGCCTCCGAGCTTGGAACCAGTACTCCGGGCGGCGCTTCGGGGCGACCGTGGTCACGCCGGTGGAAGCGCCCTCCAGGTGAACCACACGGCTGCCCGGGACGTACCAGGTCTCCCATCCGGCGCGCTTCGCCCGCAGGCAGAGATCCACGTCGTCGAAGTAGGTGTACAGCCCCTCGTCGAGGAGCCCGATCTCGTCGAGCATCGTCCTGCGTATGATCATGCTGGCGCCGGAGACCCACTCCACGCGAGCGGGCTCATTGGGAAGTGGCGGCACGGCGACCCACGGCCGGAGGACCCGGGAGGCGAGCCCGAGCCGAAGGCCCCGGTTCAGCTCGGTGGCCACGGAGAGGAAACGGAAGGCCGAGTCCTGCGTCCCCCCGTCCAAGAAGAGAAGCCGGCTTCCGGCGATCCCCGCCTGGGGCGTCCGGTCCATGAAGTCCACCAGCGCCTCGAGCGCCCCGTCGTGTACGATGGTGTCCGCGTTCAGGAGCAGCACGTACTCGGGCGGATCGGACGAGGCCATCGCGTCGCGGATGACGATGTTGTTGCCCCCGGTGAACCCCCGGTTCGGGTGCACCGCCGAGAGGTCCACCCATCCGCCCCACCCGTTCTCGTCGATGGCCCGGCGCAGTCGAGCTTCGGCATCGCCACCAGTGCCGTTCTCGAGCACGGCGACCCGGGCGCCCGGCACGCCGGCGATGCGCGGCGCCAGCGAGCGAAGGCAGTCGATGGTGAGATCGGTCACCTTGTAGTTGAGAATGACGATGAGGAGCTTCATGCGATGGAGGACTCCGTGGTCGCGTTCTTCCGGCGCACCATGGCGCGCTGATAGTATCTAGGGCCGGTGGCCCCATCCCGCAGCGGGCGGGGGACCCTTTCTCCAACCTCGGAGCTGCCTGGTGGACACGAAGCTAGCCGAAGTGCCGGTGTTCGTCCTGTGCGGTGGACTGGGGACGCGGATCCGCGAGGAAACGGAGCTCCGTCCCAAGCCCATGGTACCGGTGGGGAACCGTCCCATCGTCTGGCACGTGATGCGCTCCTACGCGCGCCACGGGTTCAGGAAGTTCGTGCTCTGCCTCGGGTACAAGGCCGAGGTGATCAAGTCCTACTTCCTGAACTACGCGGCCATGGGCAGCGATTTCACGGTGGAACTGGGGACGAACAACCTCACCGTGCATTCCATCGACCACGGACAGGACTGGCAGGTGACCCTCGCCGACACGGGCGAGCTCACCATGACCGGGGCGCGCGTGGCTCGGGCCGCGTCGAAGTACCTGGGCGACGCCCGCCAGTTCGCGGTGACCTACGGCGACGGGCTCACCGACGCGCCGCTCGCGGAGGAGTTCGGCTTCCACGTCGCGCAGAAGCGCATCGGAACCGTCCTGGGCGTCAACCCCCCTTCCCGCTTCGGAGAGCTGAAGGTGGACGGAGCGCGGGTGGAGGAGTTCGCCGAGAAGCCCGACTTCGCCGACAGCTGGATCAACGGCGGGTACTTCTTCTTCCAGCGGGCGTTCCTCCCCTACCTGAGCCCCGAGGAGAGCTGCGTGCTGGAGCGCGAACCCGTCGTCCGGCTCGCCCGCGACGGCCAGCTCAGCATCTACAAGCACCGGGGCTTCTGGGCCTGCATGGACACCCAGCGGGATCGTGAGCAACTGGAGAAGATCTGGGCTTCCGGCAAGGCTCCCTGGGCGGGCTGACGCCCCCTCGTCGACGCCTCAGGGGGCGAGAAGGGCCCGGTAGTAGCCGGCCATGTCGTCCCAGGCCGCGGCCGCGTCCCACCCCAGGGCCGCGGCGTCGGGGATGTCCGTGTTGATGCGTACCTGCGGCTCCGGGAACTCCGTCTGCCGCTTCAACTCCACTTCGCAGGGCACTCCCAGTCTCGGGCGCATCTCTGCGGCAACGCGCTGGGTAAATGCTCCCTGGCTCTCCGCGTAGCCGCTGGGGTTGAGCTGGACGAAGCCCGCTTCGGGGATCCCGGCGGCGAAGCGGGAGTAGACCTTCGCGAGCAGGGAGACGTGGATGTTGTCACGGACGTAGGCGGGATTGGCGCAACTTGCGGTCCCGCCGCCGAACCAGGTCTTCATCAGATAGGCCGTGTAGCGCGGCTCCTCGTGGGGGCCGAACGGGTTGGGGATCACCAGCTTGCCCAGCCCGACGCCCGCCCGCTGGCAGTGGTAGCGGAAGACCTGGTCGGTGAGCGCCTTCGAGAGCCCGTAAGGAGAGAAGTGCGGCAGCCCCTGCGAACCCGCCCCTTCTCCACCCTCGAAAACGCTCCCGGTGATGAGGACGCGGCGTCCGCCGCCCTCTCGAAAGGCAGCGAGGACCGACGCCAGGTTCCGCGTGTTCGCCTGCAATGCGGCGGCGGTGTCGAAGTCCGGGCTGCGATAGTTCGTCACGTCTGCGGCGTGGTGTGCGAGGAGGTCCCACCCGCCCTTCCGGAGCAACCCCAGGAAGGGCTCGTCGCCGAACGCGACGCCAAAAGCGGGCTCGGCAGCTCCCGCGGCGATTGTGACGCGGCGGCGGCGGAGCTCGTCGGGGTAGGCCTCGGCGCGCTGCCGGAAGGTCGCGGTGACCTGGTGCCCCGCGGCCACCAGCTCGCGAACGAACCACGTGCCCGTGAAGGAGCTCGCCCCGGTGAAGAGGATCCGCATGGGCTGGCTCCCCGCTAGGCGCCGACGTGCCAGGCCACGTCGAAGTCGCGGTGCGCGCGGTCCTTGTCGGAGAGGACCACCGGCGCGAGGGGCCAGTGGATCCCGAAGCGTGGGTCGTTCCAGCGCACCCCCCGCTCCTGCTCCGGAGCGTAGAACTCGTCCACGAAGTAGAAGGCCTCGGTGTCGTCGGCCAGGGTGATGAAGCCGTGGGCGAAGCCCTTCGGGACGTACATCATCCGGCGGTTCTCGGCGGTGAGATCCGCTCCGAAGCTCCTGCCGAAGGTGGGCGAGCCCGGACGAAGGTCGAGGATGACGTCGTGGAGCGCACCGCGGATGCAGCGGACCAGCTTCGTTTCTGCCTTCGGCCCGAGCTGGTAGTGCATGCCGCGCAGGGTGCCTCGCTGCGCGGAGGTCGAGTTGTTCACCTGAACGAAGCGCGTGGCCAGCCCCTTCGCGCCGAATTCCCGCTCGCAGAAGGCGCGGGCGAAGAATCCGCGGTCGTCGCCGCGCTTCTCCAGATCGATGACGTATGCGCCGGCCAGCGGCGTCTCGGTGAAGATCATGGCGAGCTCCCTATTCCAAGAGGGCCATGCGCTTCTTCAGCGTGCGCAGGCGGACGAACTGGTCTCCCTCGAAGTCCTTCCGCGAGAAGCCATGGTCCCGCATCTTCCGGTGCAACTCCTCCATCCCGGTGGCGAGCGAGTACTGCAGCTTGAATTCGGGGAGCAGCTGGCCGAGGAGGTCGAACTTCACCCGGTAGTTGCGGGGATCGGCACCCACCTCGCCGGTGTAGGCGATCTTCGCCGAGGGGACGAGGCGCTGAACCTCGTTCCCGACGTCGCGCACCTGGAAGTTCTCGCCGTTCGCGCCCACGTTCACGGCGCGGTTGTGGATGGCCGACCGGGGAGCGCGCGCGAAGGCCAGGAACGCCCGAGCGATGTCCCTGCAGTGGATGAGCGGCCGCCAGGGGGTGCCGTCGGACTGGATGCGGATCTCACCGTACGCCAGGGCCGAGCCCAGGAGGTTGTTCACGACCAGGTCGATGCGGAGCATGGGCGAGTGACCGTAGGCCGTGCTGTTCCGTAGATAGGCCGGGCTGAAGGTCTCGTCCGCCAGCTTCGAGACCTGCTCCTCGGTCTCGATCTTCGACTGGGCGTAGGCGGTGAGCGGATTCTGGGGATCCTCCTCGGCGAGGTCGAGCTTCTCGCCCTTCCCGTACACAGAGCAACTCCCTGCGAAGAGGAACCGGGGGACGCCGACCTGCTTGGCGAGCTTCGCCAGCCGGACCGAGGCATCGCGGTTCACGTCCAGGGTGAGCTGGGCGTTCACGGCGCCCATCGGGTCGTTGGAAAGGGCCGCCAGGTGCATCACGCAATCACACCCATCGAGGTCGGCCGCCTCGATCTTCCTCGTGTCCTTCACGAGCTCGACGTCGGGGCGCACCACCGGCTCCCACGCGCAGCCGTCGAAGAGGCCGAGGTCGCACCCCACCACGGTGTGGCCTTCCTGCTTGAGCACTTCCACCAGGTGGCTGCCGATGTAGCCACCATGGCCGGTGACGAAGATCTTCATGTGGAGCCCTTCTCGCGCGATGCGGCCAGCGCGTCGCGAGTCTTGCGGTCGGCGAAGGCCGCGATCCGCCCCAACGTCTCGAGGTTGGCTGGGATCATCTCGGGGTCGAGGACCTTGATGCCGTACTCCGACTCGAGGAACGCGATGATCTCCAGCATCCCGGTGGAGTCCACCGTGCCAGTGGTGATGAGGGACGTGTCGTCGTCCAGCTCCGACGGGTCACTCACGTAGAAATTTTCCATCACGAACCGCTTCACTCTAGACTTCACGGGCTCGATCACGCGTGAACCTTTCTCTTCGCTTGCCATTTGCACCGCCACGCCACCGTGGTCGCTCATCTTGCTTGCCTCGCCTCCGCCCCGTCGCTGGGAGGCAAGCCCGCGCTGCCCACGGGCACTCGATCGATCACGGTCCGGAAAGGCATTCCCGCGTCCCGCGATGGGGCGCGCCGGACCATCTGCTCGTGAAGCAAGCCCGTGGAGAGTACTCCCACCAGAGCCATGTTGTCTGCGTTCGAGAACTGCTCCGCCCCGGACGCCTGGCACTTCCTCCAGAGCCGATCCACCGCCCCAGGCTCGAACACCCCGGCGTCGCGCACGGCCCGCGGGCCCACCACCTCGGCCACCCACTCCGGCGCCTGCGAGCCCACGAAGGAGAGGGCGTCCGGCGCGCGGTAGGGCTGCTTGGGCCGGCGCGCAACCTCTTCGGGCACGAGCCCCGCCGCGGCTCGTTTCAGCACGTGCTTCTCGTCCAGGCCGTGCAGTTTGTAGGACGCGGGCAGCGAGTTCGCGAGCTCCACCACGTCCGTGTCGAGGAACGGGAACCGTCCTTCCACGGAGTGCGCCATCAGCATGCGGTCGCCCTGCGAAGAGAGCAGGTAGCCGGAGAGGATCGTGCGCGTCTCCAGGTACTGGTCCTGCGCCAGCGGAGCCCACTCCGTGAACTCCGCTGGCAACGACTCGAGGAGGCGGGCGGCCACGTCCAGCCGCTTGGCGTCGCGCCGGAGGTCCGGGGTGAAGAGCCGTTGGAGGGCAGCCGTGGGCTGCCAGCGGGTCTGATGCGCGAAGCCCGGCGCGCTCCAGGCCTCTCGTCCCCGGCCGAAGAAGTCACGCGCCATGGCCCGCTGGGCCACCGGCGACCGTGCCAGGTACGGGTAGAGCCGCTCCAGCAGGAGGGGGCGCAGGGCCGATCCCGGCTGGCGCCCCCAGAAGCGCCGTACCTTCCCCTCCCGGAAGAGGTCGTAGCCGGCAAACATCTCGTCGGCGCCCTCGCCAGTGAGCACCACCTTGATGCCGGAGTCGCGGACGAGTCGGGACAGCAGGAAGAGCGGGGCCGGCGCGGTACGGAGCAGGGGCCGCTCCGCGTGGAGGACCACTGCGGGGAACGCATCGGCGATGTCGCCTCGCCGGACCAGGACCTCCCTGTGGTCACTGCCGATGAGGGCTGCGACGCTGCGCTGGAAGGGCGTCTCGTCGTACTCCGCGTCCTCGAAGCGGATCGAGAAGGTGCAGAACTTGTCGCCCTTCACCCGTCGGCCGAGGGCGGCAACGAGGGAACTGTCGAGACCGCCTGAGAGGTAGCTGCCCACGGGAACGTCGGCCCGCAGCATGCGGAGCCGCACCGATCCCTCCAGCGCGTCCCGAACCGCCTGGACGGCGTCGGGGAGGGAGCCCGCGAAGGCCCCTCGAGTGGATACCGGGTAGCGTGGCGTCCAGAACGGCCGGTCCGCCACCCCGCGCGGGGAGATGCGCCGCAGGTGGCCCGGCTCGAGTTCGGCAATCCCCTGGAACACGGACTGCGGCGGCACGACGGTCCAGAACGTGAAGGTCTCCGCCAGGCCGACGGGATCGAAGGCGCGCGGGATGGACGGCGCCCCGGCGAAGATGGCCTTCACCTCGCTGGCAAAGAAGAGTCGGTCTTCGTGCTCGCATAGGTAGACGGGGCGCACCCCGAGCCGGTCCCGCGCGAGGATCAACTCCTCGGCTCGCACGTCCCACAGGGCGATGGCGAACTGACCGTTGAAGCGGGCGAAGGCCCCCTCCCCCCATGACTCCCAGGCATGGACGATGACCTCGGTGTCGCTGCGGGTGCGAAAGCGGTGCCCGAGCGCTACAAGCTCCTCCCGGAGCTCCAGGTAGTTGAAGATCTCGCCGTTGAAGACCACCCAGATCGATCCGTCCTCGTTTGAGAGCGGTTGCTGGCCGGTGGCCAGGTCGATGATAGAGAGGCGGGCGTGGCCAAGGCCGGCGCGCGCGTCGCGGTAGAGCCCGAACTCGTCGGGCCCTCGGTGGCGGATCGCACCGACCATGGCCTTCAGGTCGCCGAGGACCGGCGGAGGCAGCCCCTCCCGGAGCGCAATGACGCCAGCAATCCCGCACATGGTTCAGGTCCCAGGACCGCCGCTCACCAGAAGTGGCGCCTGGTGCAGGTACTTGCTCACCCGGCGCTTCGCCTCGATATCACGGTAGACGCGCTCCACCTGGGCCCCCGCCAGCCCGAGCACGGCACCTACCTCGGGGGGCGGCGCTCCGTGGTTGTAGGCCCAAAGGCAGAGGTCCATCTCCGCATACGGAAGCGCGAAATAGAACTCCTCCTGGGTCTGCGCCAGGGAGAAAGTGTCGGTGGTCGGCGTCCGGCTGCGAATCTCCGCGGGTACGCCAAGGTACTCTGCGAGCGCGAAGACCTGGGTCTTGTAGAGGTGAGCGATGGGCTTGAAATCGGCGGCGCCGTCTCCCTGCTTCACGAAGAACCCCTGGTCGTACTCGAGAAGGTTCGGGGTACCCGCTACCGCGTAGTTCAGTCGATCTGCGTGGTAGTACTCCATCATCTTTCTCGTGCGCTGTTTGAAATTGGTGGCCGCCACCATCTGCAGGTAGGCAGCGAGCGGCATCCGGACGGTGCGCTGGATTCCCTGTTCATCAGCCACGGTCAGCGCGGTGATGTTCAGGCGGTCGCCCTCCAGGATGGACGGCAGGGAGAGCTTGCACCTCCACCCCTCCCCGTACTCCGGCACCGCCATGCGGATCGCCTCGAGTTGCCGGCGGTAGCAGCCCAGGCTCTCCAGCGCCGGAGCAATATCCTCCACCGCGAACTTGATCCCAAGATGCCCGGCGAGCATTGCCCCCAGCCGCTGCGCGTCACCCGACGAGTCGCGCTCGGGCATGAGTAGCCCGAACACTCGCTCCGGGCCCAGAGCGCGCACGCACAGGGAAGCGACGACCGAGCTGTCGATGCCCCCCGACATGCCCACCACGGCCCCCCGCCGCTTGGAGATTCCCATCACTTGCTCGCGAATCGTGCCAGCGATCTCCTCGACGACTCGGGGGGCGTCGATGCGCAAGACGTCTCGTGTGAAGGTGGCTTTCATCGACCAGGATCAATATCGGATCCGGACCGGACGCGCAGGTCCCACGACGAAGGGGTAACCCCTTGGCGGCGCTTTCGGCATACTCGTCCCTGGTAATCTGGACGAGGGGCGCTTTGCGCCCGGGGGAGAGCGAGATGTCGGGAAGTGTGATCCTGGCCAGCGTCGTGCTTGGGCTCGCGGCCGTGGTGCTCGGCGCTGGCCCCTCCTCCATCGGGGGCTCCGACCTACAGACCCGGCTGGACCTGGAGGCCGTCGCACGCCGCGCCATCCTCTTCGGACACCAGTCGGTCGGGATGAACATCCTGGACGGCGTCCAGATGCTCGCGGCGCGCGAGGGAGTGGCGCTCCAGGTCGTCGACGTCTCGGCGGCGCCGGTCGCCGCCCCGCGTACACTCGCCCACATCTTCGTGGGTGAGAACAGCAGTCCGACGACGAAGCTGGATGGCTTCGCCCGGGCGCTGGGAGCGATGCCGCCCGACGCACCCGATATCGCCCTGGTGAAGTTCTGCTATGTCGACTTCGAGCCAGGAACCGACTCTGCGGCGCTCTTCGCCCGCTACCAGGCAACCGTGGCGGACCTCCGGGCCCGGCATCCGGACACGCGCTTCGTCCACGTAACAGCGCCGCTCTCCACCGTGCAGGCCGGCCCCAAGGCCTGGGTCAAGCGACTCCTCGGCAGGTCGCCATACGGACTCGTGGAGAACGCGAAGCGGGAGGATTTCAACGCCCTCCTGCGAAAAGCCTACGCCGGCAAGGAGCCTGTCTTCGACCTCGCACTCGTGGAGTCCACCTTACCCGACGGGACCCGCTCCACCGTCACGCTGAACGGGCGGACGCTTCCGGTGCTGGCGTCTCCATACACGGACGACGGCGGCCACCTGAACGAGGAGGGTCGGCTCCGCGCCGCCCGCGAGCTCGTGGCCGTACTCGCTTCCGCTTCCACGAGGTGACTCGTTGCGATCGCCTTTCCTCCACGACTGGCTTTTCTTCCACGCCGAGCAGCGGCCCGACGCACCAGCCGTGGCGACCCCCTCCACCCGTCTCTCCTATCGCGAACTCGCGAGCCGGGTGCGCGCGCTGGCCGGTCACCTCGGGGCGATCGGGGTGGGGTCGGGCAGCCGAGTCCTGTTGGCGCTCCCCAACGTCCCCGCCACGGTCGTCGCGGGCCTGGCCATCCATTCGCTCGGGGGAACCGCCGTGGAGGTCAACCGTGCCTGGGGGCCGGAGATCCTGGAAAGGATAGTGGCCCAGAGCGGCGTCCAGCACGCCATCGTCTGGGGGCGCGACGCGCGAGCATGGGGTACCGTCACGGCCCGGCGGCCGCTCGCTCACCTCTGGGTGGTCCACCCCGGGCCGCTGCCCCCGGCTATCTCGGACGCGCTGGGCGCCACGCCGGCTTCCTGGGTTACCGATGACGGCCGGATGGATCCGGCGCTGGGGGAGCCGCCCCCGCCCCCGCCCCCCTCCGTCGCGCCCGGGGACCCGGCGCTGATCCTCTACACCTCGGGCAGTACCGGCGTGCCCCACGGCGTTGTGCAGACGTTTCGGAACGTGGACGCGAACGCGCGCTCCATCGTGGAGTACCTGGGCCTCGGCCCGGACGATCGGGCTCTGGTGATCCTGCCGCTCTACTACTGCTACGGGCGAAGTGTCCTGCAGACCCACCTCTTCGCTGGCGGCTCGCTCTTCCTGGACGAGCGTTTCGCCTTCCCGCGCACGGTGCTGGAGGCGTTGGCCTCGGAGGGCTGCACCGGTTTCGCCGGCGTTCCGCTCACCTTCGAGATCATCCGTCGGCAGGTCGACGTCTCCACCATCCGCTTCGAGCGGCTTCGTTATCTCACGCAGGCGGGGGGGGCGATGGCGCCGGACACCATCGCCTGGGCCCGCCGGGCTTTTCACCCGGCGCGGCTCTTCGTCATGTATGGACAGACTGAAGCGACGGCGCGCCTCTCATACCTGCCGCCCGAGCGCGCCGCGGAGAAGGCGGGCTCTATCGGCATTCCCATCCCCGGGGTCGAGCTCCGGGTGGTGGACGACGCCGGTCGCGAGCTGCGGCCGGGCGAGGTGGGGCACCTCCTCGCCCGCGGGGACAACGTCACGCTCGGCTACCTGGGCGAGCCGGAGGAGACCGCTGCCATTCTCCGGGACGGCTGGCTCTGGACGGGAGACCTGGCCAGACGCGACCACGACGGCTTCCTCTTCCACGAAGGTCGGTCGAAGGAGATCCTGAAGGTCGGTGGCCACCGGGTGAGCCCGGCCGAGATCGAGCACGTGATCGCCGGCCATCCCGACGTGTCGGAGGCCGCCGTGATCGGCGAGCCCAACGACCTGATGGGCGAGGCGCCTTCCGCCTTCGTGGTGGCGCAACCTGGGCGGGCCCCGGCCGAGGAGGACCTGCGCCGGTACTGCCGCGAGCGACTGGCCCCGTACTTGGTCCCGGTCCGGTTCACGCTCGTGGATGCGCTGCCCCGCAACCCGGCGGGGAAGCTGCTTCGCGCCGAGCTGCGGGCGCGCCCGACGGACGGGCGAACCAGGCCGTCCGGCTAGAGGCAATGCCGTTCACTTACGGCCTGCGGTGACGGGTAGCTTCCGGGGGTAGTTGCTCATCTTGATCTTCACGGCTCTGGGGAAGGCACGTTCTGGGCGTCTTTCCGGAAGGATGAGCCGTTTGAGGTTGCGTTCGAGCGCTTTGAGTCGCGAGGGGATGGTTCCAAACGCGAGCGTTCTTCCGCGAAGGCGGCTCAGTTCGTCGCGGACGTAGAAGAGTGCATTGACGAAGCTGATGCGCGTTGGCGGGACGCCTGCCGCCTCGGCCACGCGCTCCATCTCCCTGCGCACCAGGTTGTAGGCGATGGCGATCCCCCAGAGTTCCTGACGGACGCCGCCGGGGGTTCGACTACGGATTGTCTCCTGGCGGTCGAGGAGATGGGTCTTCACCTCGTCGTACGCGAGTTCCAGTTCCCAGCGCTCGTGGTAGAGGGCGACGAGTTCCTTGGCCGGGTACTTCTCCGCATCGACGAGCGAGGTCAGGAGCGTGGAGCGCGGGCAGCCCTTGCGCTTGTAGTGGATCGCCCGGATCTCCCACTTCCCCGGCAGGCCGGTCTCGTGAACGTCCCACTCGACGAGATAGTCGTCCTTGCCGAGCTTCTCCTTCACCGCCCAGCGGGTGTTCACCTTCGTCCTCGAGAGCCAGTGCCGGTTCCCGCTCGTCTCGAGATGGATGAGGCCCTTCTTCACGAGGAAGTTCCGGTCGACGATCGTCAGCGTGTTCTCGGGGATCTCGCTCCAGACCGACCGGGCCAGCGTCGTCTCGCCGATGCTGTACTTGGCGAAGTGAACGGTTGCGAGCACGTGCGAGCGAAGCGCCATCAGCGCCACGACTCGGACCTGGGGATAGCCACTGTCGCCGTTCCGGCCGACCGGTCCTCCGAAAACCTCCCGGTTCTCCGGCGAATCCGGGACCCTCATCGAGGTTCCGTCCATCCCGTACAGGGCCAGACCGCGCCATCGATGCGCATCCGCGCTCCGCGTCGCCCACTCCGCCGCCGTTGTCTCGAACAGATACGCCAGCGGTGCCTCCGGGAGCCGTTGCCGCGCTTGGCTAACCGCACTCTTCGCGACCGCCGTGTCGTCTCGGTCCGGCAACGGGATGTCGAGCAGGTCCACGACCCGCTCGATCGATTCGGCCCGGTACAGCCCCATCCCGATGACGAGCCAGACCACCTGCTCGGCGGGCAATCGCCGCCGACGGATCGTCGTCGTTCCCGTGGCCCGAAGCGCCCGCTCGATCCATGCCGGGTCGAGGTGCCGCCCCAATTGCTCGAAGCTACTCGGCTCCGCAAACTCCGCCGCCGCCGCCAACGCCTGGCCAAGGTGCACGTCGCTTCCTCCCGACGTGCATCATGATCCCATCGATCCCAACGGCAAGACCGTCGCCCCAAACCTCAGTCGCGGCGATCCCTTGCCCTTATCTGATCGGCATTGGGGCTAGAGGCCCGCCAGGAAGAGCACCAGAGCCCGGGCCACGGCGTCCTGACCGGCCGAGTTGAGGTGATCGGACCCGTCGTTGTAGGCAGGAGAGACGATCCTCCCGCTCCCGTCCGTGGCGCCGTTCGATTCAACGTTGGCGAGGTCGAACACGCGGCCCGTGCCTCCGTAGGTGTCGCGCACGTGCTGATTGTAGCGCTCGCGCAGGTCGTTCCCGCCACTCCTCAGCGCAGCAGTCGAGTACACGAACTTCACGTTCGGATAGTCCGCCTGCAGCGCCGACATCGTGCTCTGGAAGGTTGCGAACGCGCTATCCACGGCGGCGGAGGAGGTCAGCCCCGGCGAGTCGAAATCGGCAAAGCAGAGCTTCATGAAGGCGATGCCGTTGAGTGTGTTGAGCTTCGTACCCAGCCCGGTGCCACCCAGGTCGGCGTTCCGGAACTCCTGCATCTTCTGAATCGGGTAGCCGTTGTCGGCGATGAAGTAGTGATCCATCCAGGCGCCGTTCACCAGCTGCGCAGGGTTGATGGAGCCTTGCCCCAGGTTGACGCGCGTCGGGTGCGCTCCCGCCGCCGACGTGAGCAGCCGCTCGACGCCGGCCATGATGTTCATCCCCACCGACGCGTGGTCGAAGAAGATGGCCTTGTTGGCCAGCACCGCGAGGGCCGCTGCCACATCCGTCGGTGGAGGCGCGCTTCCCTGGGTGGTCGCGTTGGCAACGTTCGACCATCCGGAACTCCCCGCGCCATTCGTGGCCCGTACCCGGTAGTAGTAGGTGGCGGCCGCAGCGAGGCCGCCGTCGTCGTAGCTCGTGGTTCCAGCGCCGGTCGTTCCCACCTGGGCGAAGCCCGAGGATGCGGAGTTGCTCCGCTGTACCTGGAATCCGTCCTCGTTGGAGGAATTGTCGCTCCAGGTGACGTGGATGATGCTGGAGGATGTCGCCGAGGCCGCCGTGCCGCTCGGCGCCGCCGGCGGAGTGGTGACCGCGGCGAGAGTCTGCGCGCTGGTAACGTTGGAGTAGTCGGAGTCGCCTGAGGCGTTCGTGGCGCTCACCCGGTAGTAATACGTCGTGCTGGGGGTCAGCCCCGTGTCGTCGTAGGCAGAACCGTCCCCTTGGGCCGTTCCGACCTTTGCGAACACGCCCGTCGCCGAGGTGCTCCGCTCCACCTTGAAGCCGGTGGTGTCGGCGGCGATGCACACCCAGGTGAGGCGGATGGTGCTCGAGGAGGTCGCGGCGGCCGCAGCGCTCGACGGAGCCGGTGGCGGTGAGGCGGTCGCGGAGGCGCTTCCCCCGCATGCGGCCGCGCCGGCCAGGCAAGCGGCCAATAGGACCGCGTGCCCGAAGGTTCTCGATCTCATGCGACTTCCCCCTTCGCCGTTACCGGCGGTTAGACGAATCATTATGGATCGAGGAATAACGGGCGGGGTGCGGAGGGTATTCCCGGCCCCGAATGGGTGGGTATACCTCACCGCACACCCAGGGGCGGATGGCCCTGCATCATGGTGCAGACCGTACGCCGTAACTTTGCTAACCTGCGTCGTTCTGGGGGATTCAACGATGAAATCGATGTTGGTGCGCTGGTTGGCAATTGTAGGCGTCGGACTCGTCGTAGGCTGCGGGCCCAGCGGCGGCGGGGGCCCTCCCGCGATCGTCGTCTCCCCGGCCGCGCCCAGCGTGTCGCCACGGGGGACCGCCACCTTCACCGCCAGCGGCGGCAACGGGATCGGGTACGCCTGGTCCATCGCCACCAATGCTTCGGGCGGCGCCATCAACGCCACCACCGGGTCCTACACAGCCGGGGCCACGGGCGGAGTGACCGATGTCGTCCGGGTCATCGATTCGGCGGGCGCGGCCGGGTCCGCGAAC
>Ga0315273_10002697_pt1 | contig 21081 bp, 19 predicted proteins | sample YL17G02_0_MG_FD_205753 | JGI IMG/M metagenome (GOLD analysis project Ga0315273, IMG submission 205753) | Sediment microbial communities from Yellowstone Lake, YNP, Wyoming, USA - YL17G02_0 | ecosystem: Environmental > Aquatic > Freshwater > Lake > Sediment | place: USA: Wyoming | collected... | reverse complement strand
GTGGTGATCGAGCGCCAGAACATCCGCGCGCTATCGCCCTCGTCCATTCCCGAGCCGGTCGACGTCGCGGTCGTCGACGTCTCCTTCATCTCGCTTCGCCTCGTGCTGCCGAAGATCCGCGAGCTGCTCGGCCCAGCGGCGACGGTCATCGCGCTCGTCAAGCCGCAGTTCGAGGTGGGCAGGGGAAACGTCGGGAGTGGTGGGGTCGTACGCGACGCCGCGCTTCACCGCGAGGCGATCGACGGCGTCCGCCAGGCGGCGGGCACGCTCGGCTTCGTCGAGCGCGGCTTCGTCGAGTCGCCGCTTCGCGGCCCGAGTGGAAACCGGGAGTTTTTTCTCTATTGGTCCACGGACGGTTGACAGTGAGCGACCGAGGGTCGACGCTTGGCGCCGCCATGGGCGATCGACGCGATCGTCTTGCTCGGATGCTGAATGCCAAGCGGGGAGAGCTGTTCCTGGTGTTACGGCGGGAGTTCGGGGAGCGCCTCGAGGAGGATGCGCTCACGTCTCAAGACGAGAAGATCGAGATCGGCGACCGCTCGGTCTCAGTGCTCCGTCAAGACGTCGAGCTCGAGCGGCTGGCGATGAAGCGGCGGGAGCTCCGGCGCATCGACGATGTGCTCGAGCGTCTCGACCAGGGCAGCTACGGTCTTTGCGAGGATTGCGACGCCGAGATCGCCGAGGAGCGCCTCGAGATCGTGCCGCTCGCCACCCGCTGCGTGGAATGCGAGCGCAGGAGGGAGTTCGAAGAAAAGCGTATCGAGGAGACCGGTGGAGGGTTTCGCGCCGGATTCCGCGACATCCGGGACAAATCCGAGGAGGGTGAGGATTGAGGGTGCCGAGAGCGGCGCGGTTACATTTGCGCCGGTCGTGATTAGGGTATTTTTAATTGGCGCTCGGCAAGCGACTTCGGGTAGACCATCCGAACCTTGCCCGCGCCGATTTCGCGCAGGCTGGTGACGATGTCCTTGTTGTCGGTTTCGACCAGGGGTCGGGCACCCTTCAGCAGCAGCTTGGCCCGCTTCGATGCGAGGAGCACGAGTTCGAAGCGGTTCGGGATCTTCTCGAGGCAATCTTCGACGGTGATGCGAGCCATGTGCGTATCCTTCTTTCGATTTGGCCACTTCTATCCGGGCGGCGCGGTCAGCGCAAGCACGCCAGGATCCTGAGCGATGGCCCGAAAAGATCTCTACGGGGTTCTCGGAGTCGGCCGAAAGGCGTCGGCCGATGAAATCAAGAAGGCGTACCGCAAGCTCGCCCGTAAGCATCACCCGGACGTCAATCCCGGCAACAAGCAGGCGGAGGAGCGCTTCAAGGAGATCTCGTTCGCCAACGACGTGCTCGCGGATCCCGAAAAGCGGAAGATCTACGACGAATTCGGCTTCGAGGGGCTGCAAGGCGGATTCGACGCGGATCGTGCGCGACAGTACCGCGAATGGCAGTCGAGCGGCGGCTCGGCTCCGGCGGGGCGGGGATTCGGCAAGTATTCGAGCTTCGAGGACGTCTTCAGCGATCTCGGCGATCTGTTCGGCGGCCAGGGTCGGGGGTTCCGCGGCCCGGGACGGGGCGCCGATCTCGAATACTCGCTCGAGCTCGATCTGCTCGACGCGGTGCATGGCGTTACGCAGACGATCGCCCTGCGACGGCCGGTCGCCTGTCCTCAGTGCGTCGGCGCCGGAGGCAAGGGGGCCACGGTTTGCCCGCAGTGCGAGGGGGCCGGTCAGGTGCGGGTGGGCGGGGGCCCGGTCGCCTTCGGCCGGACGTGTCCGCGTTGCTCCGGGAGCGGACGCGCGTACACCGAGCCGTGTCCCCGCTGCGGGGCGACCGGTCGGATCGACGAGGTGGATCGGCTGAGTGTCAAGATTCCCGCTGGCGTCGACGAGGGCTCGAAAATCCGCCTCGCGGGCAAGGGCGAGGCCGGACACAAAGGAGGACCGCCGGGAGACCTCTACATCAACGTCCGGCTCCGCCCGCATCCTTTCCTCGAGCGGCGAGGCCAAGACCTCTATCTCGATCTCCCGGTCACCGTCGGCGAAGCCACGCTCGGTGCCTCCGTCACCGTTCCAACCCCGGGCGGGGACGTGAGTCTGCGCATTTCGCCAGGCAGTCAGAGCGGCCAGCGTCTGCGGCTGCGTGGCCGCGGTGTGAAGGACGCGAAGAGCAAAGCCGCAGGCGACCTCTACGTCCGCTTGCTCGTGCAGGTGCCCCGCGATGGCGGCGAAAGGGCCCGCCGGGCGGCCGAGGAGCTCGATCAGTGCTACGGCGAGAGCCCGCGCAAGAACTTGAAGCTATGAGATACTTGCGCCTGAGCGACATTGCCGAACGCTACGGTATCGGCCGCGACGAGCTGGAGATCTTGGCGCGGGAACAGCTGATCGAGATCAAGCACACGCTCGAGGAGGAGGCGGTCGTCTCGTGCGATGACGTCGACAAGGCGCGCCTCGCGAGGGTGCTGATGAACGAGCTCGACGTGAATCTGGCCGGCGCCGAGGTCATCGTCCACATGCGCGAAGAGATGCTCGCCATGCAGCGTCAGTTCGGCAAGATCCTCGAAATGCTGATCGAGGAGATCCGTCGCGCCGCAGAGCGTTGAGCCGGCTCGCGAATTGCCCTACCTTCGGGGCTGACGCCGCGCGGCGCCGACCATGGCAGACGTACCCGAAAAGGCCGATTTGGCCGCCGAAGAACTTCACCCGGGCGAGGGAGACGGGGTGCCCGGCCTCGTCGAATCCGACAAGGAGGAGCGTTCCGACGAGACCGCTCTCATCCCTCGGGAGCCGCTCAGCCGCTATCTCGCCGAGATTCGCCGCTATCCTCTGCTCACCCCCGAGGAGGAGCACCGCCTGGCAGTCGAGTACAAAGCATATGGCGACATCAAGCCGGCGTACCGCCTGGTGACCGCCAACCTCCGTCTCGTGGTGATGATCGCGCGGCGCTACGAGAACGCGTTCCGCAATCTCTTCGATCTCATCCAGGAGGGCAACATCGGCCTGATGGAGGCGGTCAAGAAATTCGACCCCTACCGCGGGATCCGCTTCCCGAGCTACGCCGTGTGGTGGATCCGCGCCTACATCATCCGTTACTTGATGAACAATTTCCGCATGGTGAAGCTCGGCACCACGCAGGCGCAGCGCCGCCTGTTCTTCAACCTGCAGAAGGAAAAGCAACGAATCGAGGCCGAAGGTTTCGAGATCAGCCCGAAGCTGATCGCCCGCCGTCTCGACGTGAAGCCGAGCGAAGTCGTCGAGATGGAGCAGCGCATGAGCGCGCGCGACCTCTCGGTCGACAGCCCGATCGGCGCCGATGAGGAAGGAACGATGCTCGACTTGCTGCCGAGCAAAGGGACGACCGAGGAGACCGTGGCGGACGCGCATTACCAGAAGGTCGTCGCCGAGAAGATGCGCGAGTTCGGCACGACGCTGACGGGCAAGGAACGCACGATCTTCGAGAAGCGGCTGCTCACCGAGGAACCGATGACGCTTCAGGAGATCGGTGAGATGTACGGCATCAGCCGCGAGCGCGTGCGGCAGATCGAGGAGCGGCTCAAGCGGCGGCTGCGGGAGTTCTTGCTCGCCGACATGAAGGACCTCGAGACCGTGGAGGTGGTGAGCTCGACACCGCGCCGGCGTCGCCGCAAAGCCGCGGCGGAGACGTCGACCGAGGTCCCGCCCAAGTCCGGTTGAGACGCGTTCGGCTGTCCGCGATCGGCCTTCGGCAAAGACGCCGGGTGTCGAGAGCGGATGGCGGACAGCCATCCGCGTTTCCCGACGAATGCTGGTGAGGGATGCGGGCTAGCGCTTCTCGCTCGGGTCCAACCCGCGCTGGATCCACGCGATCATCGAGCCGGGGTACTCGGGTGGCGGCGCCGTGGCCTCCTCGAGGCGGGCGGCGATCTCGGGCGTGACGGCGACCTCGCAGGCCGCGAGGTTGTCTTCGAGCTGCGCGGCCGTGCGCGCGCCGATGATCACCGAGGTGATCTCTGGCTTGGCGAGCTGCCAGGCGAGCGCCAGGGCGGCCGGAGTGACCTCGAGCGTCGCCGCGCACTGGCGCAGCACCTCGACGATCGCGAACGCGCGATCGGTGAAGTAATCCTTGTAGATCGGAATCTCGCGCTGGCCGAGCCGAGCGTCGGAGGGCCGCGCGTCTTTGCGGATCTTTCCCGTGAGCATGCCGGCGGCGAGCGGGCTCCACGTGAGGATGCCGAGCCCGAGGTCGCGGCAGGCGGCGAAATGCTCGCGCTCGATCGCGCGCACGAGGAGGTTGTACTGTGGCTGCAACGAAACGAAGCGATTGAGGCCCCGCGCCTCGCACCAGGTCACGGCCTGCGCGATCCGGTATGCGCGATAATTGGAGCAGCCGAGGTAAAGGACTTTGCCCGCACGAACCAGATCGTCGAGCGCCGCGAGCGTCTCCTCGAGAGGCGTCGATAGATCCTCGGCATGGACCTGGTAGAGGTCGATCGTGTCGACGCGCAAGCGCTTGAGGCTCGCTTCGCAGGCTTCGCGGATGTGCTTGCGGGAGGCGCCGCGGTCGTTCGCCCCTCGCCCCGTCGGCATCGTGCACTTAGTCGCGAGGACGATCTCGCGGCGGCGGCCGTCGAGCGCCTTGCCGCAGATCTCCTCCGACCGTCCGTCGGCATAAATGTCCGCCGTGTCGATGAAGTTGCCGCCGGCGTCGAGGAACCGCGCGACCAGATCGAGCGCGGCCTTCTCGTCGCATCCCCAGCCCGCCGTGCCGAACGTCATGGCTCCGAGGCACAGCTCCGAGACGCGCAGTCCGCTTCGACCGAGCGTGCGAAGTCGCATTGATCGTCCTCCGTCGACGTGGTTTAGCAGCGATCGCAGGTGACTACTACGGTAGGAATTCGCGCTTTTCCACGAGCATGTGAGATACGAGGCATCGTCGCCATCGCGCGTTCGAGTGGCGGCGGCGTCGCATTGAGATGAAGGTCGTTCTCGCAGGCTTTCCGCGCGTCGGTAAGACTACGGTCTTCCAGTCGCTGACCGGTCTGGCCGATTCCACGACGGCGCGTGGATCCGCCGCGCGCGGGGTGATCCGCGTTCCCGATGCGCGCGTCGACAAGCTCTCAGAGATCTATCGTCCGAAAAAGACCACCTACGCGACGGTCAGCTTCGTCGACGTGCAGGCTCCGGACGCGACGGGTGGGGACAAGTCGACGCTGCTTTCCTTGCCGCTGCTGGCCGAGCTGAAGGACGCAGACGCCGTGATCGCCGTCGTCAGAGGCTTCGTCGATCCGTACTCCGGCTCGCCTGCGGAGCTCGAGGCGGAGTACGGGCGATTCGATGAAGAGCTCATGCTCACCGATCTCGCGGTGCTCGACAAGCGGCTCGAGCGCTTGAACAAGGAGGGTAAGAAGGACCGAGAGCATGCAGTCATCGAACGGCTCGTTGGTGCGCTCGGCGAGGGGAGGCCACTGCGAACGGTGAAGGTCGCGCCCGAGGAGGCAAAGCTCCTCTCCGGGTATTCGCTGATCTCGGGCGCGCCGCTCCTGGTCGTCCCGAACCGCGCCGACGAGGAGGCGGCCAAGCCGCTGCCGCCCGCGTTCGTCGAACGGGTCAAGCGGCACGGCGGCGACTGCCTCGCCCTGGCCGGCCGGCTCGAGCGCGAGATCGCCGAGCTCGCGCCCGAGGATCAGGCGCCCTTCCTGCGCGACGCTGGCCTCGAGGCCTCGGCCCGCGACCGCTTCGTGCAAGCGGTCTACCGGATGCTCGATCTGGTGAGCTTTCTCACCGCTGGAGAGGACGAAGTGCGAGCCTGGACGATCAAGCGCGGCGCCCCGGCGCAGAAGGCGGCGGGCAAGATTCACAGCGACATCGAGAAGGGATTCATCCGCGCCGAAGTCATCGCCTACGATGATTTCATCCGCTATGGCAGCGAGGCGGAGTGCAAGAAGGCGGGCAAGGCGCGGCTCGAGGGTAAAGAGTATCCGGTGGTCGACGGCGACATCATCCACTTTCGGTTCAACGTGTGAGACCGGCTCTCGGTCAGCGGCTCTCGGCTTTCGCGAGCCGATCGCCGCGAGTCGATGGCTGACGGCCATGGGCGATCTCGCCGACATTCGCGCCGCCTACGAGCGAATCCACGCGCACATCCTGCGCACGCCACTCCAGGGGAGCCAGACGCTCAGCCGCATGGCGGGGGCGAAGATCCACCTGAAGTGCGAGAACCTGCAGAAGACCGGCTCCTTCAAGGTGCGCGGCGCGCTCAACCGAATCCTTCAGCTCGAGCAAAGCGAGCGGCGCCGTGGGGTGGTCGCCGCCTCGGCGGGAAATCATGCGCAGGGGGTGGCGTATGCCGGCGCGATCGCCGGCGTCAACGTCACGGTGGTGATGCCGGTGAGCGCCGCCATCGCCAAGATCGAAGCCACCCGGGGCTACGGCGCCGAAGTCGTGCTCGCCGGCGAAGACTACGCGGCGGCGTTCCGCCACGCGGCGAAGCTCGCCCGCCGCAGCCGCGCGACGCTCGTGCCCGCGTTCGACGATGATCGCGTGATCGCCGGGCAGGGGACCGTGGGGGTCGAGATTCTCGAGGATCTTCCCGGGGTCGAGATCGTCGTCGTGCCGGTCGGCGGCGGCGGTCTCGCTGCGGGCATCGCCGCAGCGATCGCCCCGATCGCCCCCCGTGTGCAAGTGATCGGCGCTCAAGCCGAGCTCGCGTCGACGCTGGTACCGAGCCTCCGCGCACGGCGCCGGATTGCCGCGACGCCGGCGCCGACCATCGCCGACGGGCTCGCGACGTCCTCGATCGGCGCGCGACCGTGGCGAATCTTACGCCGTCGTCTGCGGCGCGCAGTGACGGTCGGGGAAGCCGAGATCGCGGCAGCGATTCTCCTGCTTCTGGAGCGCGCCAAGCTGGTCGTCGAGGGCGCCGGCGCGACCGCGCTCGCAGCGTGCCTTGGACCGCTGCGCCGCGCCATTGCCGGCCGACGCGTCGCGGTCGTGCTCTCGGGAGGCAACATCGACGTCAACGTGCTCGACCGCATCCTCAATCTCGGTCTCGCGAAGCAGGGGAGAGTGTTCCGCTTCGCGACCGTCCTCCCCGATCGACCCGGTGCGCTCTCGCGATTGACCGCGGTGGTCGGTGAGGCGGGTGCCAACATCAAGACGATTCACCACGATCGTGGCCGGGTCGACGTCGGCGTCCTCGAGACCTTGGTGACCGCGGAGATCGAGACCCGGGGACCGGAACACGTGCCCGAGATCGTCCGCCGGCTGCGCTCCGCGGGCTACCGTCTGATCGCGGGCGTCTGAGACGCGATCCAGCGTGGAATCTCGAGATCCGCCGGCGGCCGCGGGCTTCGCAAGCGGTGCGAGATCTCGGCGAGCGCCGCCCGGAACGTCGCAAGCTCCACGCCGTGTGCCTCGCGGCCGAAGCCCGCGAGCTTGGCATTGCCTTCCTCGAGGAGAGCGATCGCGCCGCGGAGGTTTCCGTTGGCGTGATGGTGTAGGCCGACGGCCACTTGAACCAGCCCTTGCAGGAACGTCTTGAGATCGCCCTCCGCCTCTCGCCAGCGGTCCTCGAGGAGCTCATGGACCTCGAAGAAGAGGCGCGCGTTGAAGAGTGCTGCCGCGGCGCAGAGCGACCACGGCACCCTGGGCTCGCCGGCTGGAGCGACGCCGCACTCGCTCCGGCACCTCGACAGCGCCTCGGCGAATCGCGCCGCACGCCAGCGCAGGGCCTCGAGGTCGGCGGCGAAGTCGCTACGGAGGCGAAGGCCTTCCTCGGCCCGCTCGAATAGCCCGGAGTCCTCGAGGATTCGTCGTTGCTCTGCGGAAAGTCCCGCGGCGACGCCATTCGGCGCCGTTCGCAGGGCGAAGGCGGCGAGCGCGTCGATCGATGCGTCGGCCGCGGGATCGGCGAGCGCGGCCAGGCACCATTCGGCGAGACGATCGCGCAAAACGCGCTTCATCTTCCGCCCATCGTAAGGCCGCAGCGCTTGCAAGAACTCGGCAAAGACGTCGCCGAATGATCAACGCGCGTGTTTGTGTTCGAGCCGTACTCGGATCGACCGCAAACCCACGCGCTGTTCCTTCGTCCGCACATTGCGGCGACCATCCTATGGCAGAGACTGACGCATGACTCCTGTTCCGCGGTCCATCTTGCGCGCAGTCGCGATGGGATGGTAGCTATGCCAGTTTCCGCGGTATCGAATCCAAGCAAGTGATTTGATGCCGCGGAGGGGGGGGATTCATGCTCACAGTCAGTGCTACCCAAATCGAGCTGATGCAGAAGATTGCACGCAGGATCGATCGCAAGCTCTCGTTGCAACTCCATCACTTGGCCGACGGATCGATCGAGGTGAAGCTCAGCCAGGGACCGCGCAAAGCAGAGACTCGCGTCGGCGGTGCCGCGCTGGAGGCCGCGCGCGACGACGTCGCACAGTTCGAGGCGCTTCGGTTGCAGATCAAGCGCGTCTACGACCGCATGTGGGCGCCGGTGCCGCCGCCCAAAACGCCTCGTGTGGAGATCAACCGCGATATCGCGTTTGGCTTCCGGCCGGGCGGTCAGCGCGGGAAGCCCGGCGGCCGGAGGTAACGCTCTGCGCTCGCGTTCTGCCTAACGCGAGCGGGACGGCGAACGCGGCTTTTCCGTCAATCGGCGCATCTCGGCGAGCGTCGCGGCGACTCGCATGAGGTGCATTCCGGGCGCCGCGCGAACCTCGGCGGCGGCGACGCTCCCAGACCAGCGTTCGTCGATCTGGCGGATGCCCTCGGCGGTGTCTGGGAGATCGCTGGTGCCCGCGATCAAGCGCACGAACGCTTCGCGTAGCTCGAGCGCGCCTGCCGAATCGACGAGCTTGCGGGCCTGCCAGAAGTAGGACTCCGGATCGGCGTGGTGATTGTAGAAAAACGTGACGAAGCGCCGGTAGCGCTCGAAGGCGCGACGATAGGCGGCATCGTAGCCGGAGAACGCGGCCGTGGTGTCGCGACGGCCCGTGAGCACGTCCTCGAGCGCATCGGCCGCGAGCAAGCCGGCGAGCAACGCGAGATGAACGCCGGTCGAGAAGACGGGATCGATGAAGCACGCCGCATCGCCCGCGAGCAGCGCCGCGGAGTGGTAGAAGCTGCGGCTCGAATAGGAATAGTCGCGAATGACACGAACGGGAGCGACCTGGCGCGCGCCGCGCAGCATCTCCGTGACGGGTCGGCAACGCTCCAGGAGCGACCGATAGGTCTCTGGGAGGGTCTCCGGGCGGGCTCGCTCCTTCCAACGTGAGGCATCGACGACCGCACCGACGCTGATCGTCCCGTCGTGCAGCGGAATGTACCAGCACCACCCTTCGCCGTGCGCGGCGGAGAGAATGTTGTCGCGCAACTCGCCTTCCAGGCGCGCCGCGTCCGCGAAATAGCTCCAGATCGCCAGGTTCTTGAAGAAAGGATTGTACTCGCGAAGCCCCTCGCGCCGTCCGAGGAATGCCTGCTGACCGCTGGCGTCGATGACGAAGCGCGCGTCGACGACCACCGCCGAACCGTCTGCCGCTCGCGCTCCGACGCGAAACGGACCTTCGCCCTCGATCGATTCGACGGTCATTTCTTCGAGCACGTCTGCGCCTTGGTGCGCCGAATGCCGCAACAGAATGGCGTCGAACTCGGAGCGCAACACGTGGTAGGCGTGGGCAAATCCGCCGGGATCCTCGCGGAACCAGAAGCTCCACGGCTCGCCGTTGGAGCCCCAGAGAAACGTGCCGCCGGGCTTCTTTACGAAGCCGTGGCGCTCGACCTCGGGCAACACGCCGAGATGCGCGAGGATCGGCAACGAGGCGGAGAGTAGCGATTCGCCGATGTGATAGCGCGGAAATCGCTCTCGCTCGAAGACGACCACGCGATGACCGCCACGGGCGAGCAGGCTCGCGGCCGTCGAGCCTGCAGGACCGCCGCCGATGACGGCGACGTCGTAGTCGGAATGTCGAGCCTTCACGCCGGGGCCGCGGCTCGCTTCAGGACACCGCGCGCTTTTGGCCCGCCTCGCGGCCAACCGGCACCTGCTCGGCGGTCGGTGCTTCCTGCTTCGGCTCGAGCGCGCGCTCGAGCGCCTCGTCGATCGTGTCGACGAAGAAGAATGTCATCTCCTGCCGAACGCTGTCCGTGAGCTCTTCGAGATCCTTGGCGTTTCGCTTCGGCAGGATGACCGTCGAGATGCCGGCACGTTTGGCCGCGAGCACCTTCTCCTTGATGCCGCCCACCGGCAGCACTTTTCCGCGCAGCGTGATCTCGCCCGTCATCGCCAGATCGTGCCGGACGACTCGGCCGGTGAGCAGCGAAGCGAGCGACACCGCCATCGCCACGCCGGCGGACGGCCCATCCTTCGGGATGGCACCGGCGGGTACGTGCACGTGGAGATCGCTCTGCTCGAAGAAATCGGCGGCGATGCCGATCTTCTCCGCGCGAGTGCGGATGAACGACAGCGCAGCCTGCGCCGATTCCTTCATCACCTCGCCGAGATGACCGGTGAGCGTCAGGCCCTTCTTGCCGGCCATGCGCGTGGCCTCGATGAAGAGAATCTCGCCACCATTCGGCGTCCACGCGAGGCCCGTCGCCACGCCGGGCTCTTGTACGCGCTCGGCGATCTCGGAGAAGAACTTCTCGGGTCCGAGGAATTCCCGGACCTTGGCGACGTCGACCGCCACGCGGTCGGTCTTGCCCTCGGTCACGCCGCGCGCGACTTTGCGACAGGCGCGGCCGATCTCGCGCTCGAGGTTCCGCAGTCCCGCCTCGCGAGTGTAGCTGCGCACGATCTCCTGGACGCCCTCGGGGGTGAACTCGACGTTGGCCTCGGTAAGACCGTTCTCGACGCGCTGCTTGGGAATCAGGTGACGGCGAGCGATCTCGAGCTTCTCCTCTTCCGTGTAGCCGGCGAGCTCGATGACCTCCATGCGGTCACGCAACGCCGGCGGCACCGGCTCGAGATAGTTCGCGGTGGTGATGAACATCACCTTCGACAAGTCGAAAGGAACGTCGAGGTAGTGATCGACGAACGTGAAGTTCTGCTCCGGGTCGAGCACCTCGAGCAGCGCCGAGGCGGGATCGCCGCGGAAGTCCATCCCGAGCTTGTCGATCTCGTCGAGCATGAACAGCGGGTTGTTCGAGCTCGCATTGCGGATCGCTTGAATGATGCGGCCGGGGAGCGCGCCGATGTAGGTGCGGCGGTGCCCGCGAATGTCCGCTTCGTCGCGCACGCCGCCGAGCGAGATGCGCTGGAACTTGCGTCCGATCGCGCGCGCGATCGAGCGTCCGAGCGAGGTCTTGCCGGTGCCCGGCGGGCCGACGAAGCAGAGGATCGGTCCCTTCGGGTCCTTCTTGAGCTTGCGTACGGCGAGATACTCGAGGATGCGGTCCTTGATCTTCTCGAGGTCGTAGTGATCCTCGTCGAGCACCCCGCGCGCGTGCGGGATCTCCAGGTCATCCTCGGTCGACTTCGACCACGGCAGGCTCACGAGCCACTCGAGGTAGGTGCGGACCACGCTGTGCTCGGCCGATTCCGGCGGGATGATCTTCAGCCGCCCCATCTCGTTGTCGGCGGCCTTGCGGGCTTCCTCCGGCATGCCCGCTTCTTCGATCTTGCGGCGCAGCTCCTCGAGCTCGCCCGAGCGTGAATCGCCTTCGCCGAGCTCCTTCTGGATCGCCTTCATCTGCTGGCGCAGGTAGAACTCTTTCTGGTTCTTGTTGAGCTCGGTCTGCACCTGCGACTGGATCTTGTGGCCGAGCTCGAGCAGCTCGATCTCGCGATTGAGGATCGCGGAGAGCTTCTCGAGGCGGGAGCGCACGTCGATGGTGTTGAGCAGGTCCTGCTTCTCCTCGAGCGAGATGTTGAGGTTCGAGGCGACGAGGTCGGTGACCTTGCCGGGATCCTTGATGTTCATCACCACGACCTGCAGCTCGTCGGGGAGGTACGGAATCATGGAGACGAACTTGGCGAACTGGTTCACCATGTTCGCCTGCACCGCCTCGAGGTCCTTCGAGGGCTGGAACTGCCCCTGGAGTTGCCGCACCTGGGCGCGGAAGTACGGCTCGCGCTGGACGTACTCGGCGACCTCGATGCGCCGCAGCCCCTGGACGAGGATGCGGATGCTCCCGTCCGGGTACTTGAGCATCTTCAGGATGCGCCCGGCGGTGCCGCGCGGAAAGAGTCCGGTCGGATCGGGCGATTCGTCCTCGGGGTTTTTCTGGGCGATGAGGCCGAGCATTCGCTCTCCAGCCAGACAGTCCTCGACCAGACGGAGCGAGCTCCCGCGGGAGATCAGCAGCGGCACGATCGCCGACGGGAAGATGACCACGCCGCGCAGAGGCAGGAGCGGCAGTGTCTCGGGAACGGCGATGCCGCTGACGTCCTCTTCGAAGGCGTAGAACTTCTGCTCCTTGATCTCCTCGGGAGAGAGCTCTGTTGGGTCTCGCGTGCTCGACATGTCGCCCCGACCGCGTGTGCTCGGAAAGCGCGCGACTCGCGCGCCACCGGATCGAGCTCAAAAGCTAGTACACGACTCCCGGGGTGACAAGGGTGGTCGTGGAAAAAAGATCCGAAGGTGAAAAAGGCTCGGCACGCTCTACGGCTTCTAGTAGTTTCGCTTCAAGGTGAGAAGCCCGCGGGCGCGAGCCGCCGCGCGACGGTCAGGAAGCCGGTGTGCGCGACCATCCGGTGCTCCGGACGGATCGAGATCTCCCGCACGTACCAGAAGCGCTGCAGCATCTCGAAGGTTTCGATGGCGCCGAACCCGGGATGCGCGTGCAGCGCGTCGACGAACGATTTGACCTGCAGGACCGTCGGTACGTAGCCCACGAGCACGCCCCCCGGAACGAGAGCGCGCGCGGCGGCTTCGAGCGCTCGCCACGGCTCGGGCACGTCGAGCACGATGCGGTCCACCTCGGCCTCGTCGATCGCCGTGTAGACGTCGCCGAGCTTCACCGTCCAGTTCGGGGCTTCGCCGAAGAAACGAACGACGTTCTTGCGCGCCATCTCGATGTGATCCTCGCGGCATTCGTACGAGAGGACGCGCCCTTCGGTGCCGACCGCGCGCAGCAGCGCGATCGTCAACGCGCCGGGGCCGACGCCGGCCTCGACGACGGTCGCGCCGGGGAAGATGTCTCCCCAGACGAGGATCGCCGCGGCGTCCTTCGGGTAGATGACCTGCGCCTTGCGGGGCAGGTGGAGCACCAGGTCGGCGTAGCTCGGCCGCAAAACGAGAAAGATCTCGTTGGCGGAGCTGGTGACGCGCAAGCCGTCCGGATGCCCGATCAGCGCTTCCGACTCCACGGTCCCATCACGAACAGGGATCTTTGCGCCCGCGCGCAGCGTACGGAGATACCGCCGTCCCTTGCGGTCGATGAAGAGGACCGAGTCACCGGCGCGCAGAGGACCGCTGGGGCGCTGCATGGGCGAAGGCTCTAGGAGACGGGGGACGAGATGTCAAAGCCCCATTCGAGAACCCGTCGTCGGCAGAGTTCATCGCTTGCCCGTCGCCAGGGGTTCCGGCAGCTTGCCACCACTCTTTCGCAATCGCGACGATTCAGGCGTTCGGCTGCTCGCGGCCCCGGACCGGACGCTCCGATGCGTGCTCGGCCTCAGGGTCGTCCGAGTAACGGGTCGCGCCGGTCGCGCCTCAAAGCGCTGGTTTCAGCAGGGAGGGATCGCTAGAGTCAGTCAATTATGCGCCGGCTGTACGCCTACATGCTCCGCTACAAGCGGCGCTACGTGTTTGGTCTCGTGTGCGTGTTCGCAACCGCGACGGTTGCGATGATCATCCCGTATTTCTTGAAGCGTGCCGTCGAGGTGATCGAGCATGACCACGAGCTTCGCGGGTTACGGTTCTACATCCTGCTCATCATCGGCTTGGCGCTGGTGCAGGGCGTGGTGCGGACGTTCTCTCGCTTCACGATCTTCAACATCGGCCGCGACATCGAGTACGACTTGCGAAACGACCTGTTCGCACACCTCGAGACGCTGCCGCAGAGCTACTACCAGAAGAGCCAGACGGGCGACCTGATGTCGCGGCTGGTGAACGACATCGGCGCGGTGCGCATGATGATCGGGCCGGGGATCCTGAACTTCATCAATACGCCCGTCTACTACCTCTACGCCGTATCGATCATGGTGACGATCAGCGTGCCGCTCACCGTGTTTTCGCTGATGGCCTATCCGATCGTGCTCTGGATCGTGAAGCGACTGTCGCGGCAGCTCATGGAGCAGACCGTCAAAGTCCAGGAAGGGCTCGCCACGCTCTCTTCGCGAGTTCAGGAGAATCTTTCGGGTATGACGGTCGTCAAGGCGTACGCGCTCGAGGACTCCGAGATCGCCAGCTTCGAGAGGTTGAACGCCGAGTTTCAGGAGCAGAGCCTCGCGCTCGCGCGAGTTCGGGGATTCATCGCCCCGGTGATGAAGCTCGTCTCGAGCGCGGGCATCTTGGTCGTTCTGTGGTTCGGCGGCTGGCTGGTGATCCGCGAACGGGTCGGGATCGGCGGTCTCGTCGCCTTCATCGCCTACCTGCACCTTCTCGCCTGGCCGACGATGGCGATGGGCTGGATGCTGTCGATCCTGCAGCGCGGCCGCGCGTCGATGATGCGCCTCGAGCACATCTTCGTGGCCGAGCCCGAGATCTTCGGAGCGCCGAGCGACGGTGAGGCGCCGATCGAGCGCGGCGAGATCGAGTTCGACGCCGTGCGCTGCGCCTACCCCGGGCGGAGATCGCCCGACGTGCTCGCCGACGTACGGCTGCGGATCCCGGCGGGGTCGACGGTGGCGATCGTCGGCCGGACGGGGGCCGGCAAGACGACGCTGGTGAACCTGATTCCGCGCCTCTTCGATCCCACCTCGGGAAGCGTTCGCATCGATGGGCGGGACGTGCGCGCGATGTCGCTCGCGACGCTGCGCCGCGCGCTCGGTCCCGTGCCGCAGGACCCGTTTCTCTTCTCCACCACGATCCGCGAGAACATCGCCTACGGCCTCTCCGGCAACGGCGACGTGGACGCGAAGGTGCGCTGGGCGGCAACGGTCGCGGGTCTCGAGAAGGACCTCGAGGCGTTGCCGCGCGGCCTCGAGACGCCCGTCGGCGAGCGTGGGATCACGCTCTCCGGAGGGCAGAAGCAACGCGTCACGCTCGCGCGGGCGCTGGCGGTCGACCCGAAGATTCTGATCTTAGACGATGCGCTGTCGAGCGTCGACAGCGAGACCGAACGGCGGATTCTTCGCCAGCTTCGCGAGTCGTTCCCGCATCGGACGCGGCTGGTGATCTCGCACCGCTCGTCGACCGTGCGAGGCGCGGACCACATCGTGGTGCTCGACGAAGGTCGCATCGTCGAAGTCGGTACACACGAGGATCTGCTGCGCCGCGGTGGCGTGTATGCGGCGATCTTCATGGAACAAATGGTCGAAAACGAGTTGGAGGCGCTGTGAACGGGCTACAGGCTACAGGCTACGGGCTATAGGCTACAGGCTGCGGGCTACAGGAAAGGATCCACGAAGTCTTTTCCCGTAGCCCGTAGCCGTCTTTCCCATGGACCGCGACGAAATCACCGGCAAGGCGTACGACCTCCGCTTGATGCGCCGACTCTTGGGATACGTCCGCCCGTATCGGTGGACGTTCCTGCTCTCGCTCGTCTACTTGCTCGTCTCCTCGCTCGCGCTGCTGGTGCAGCCCTATCTCTTGAAGATCGCCATCGACCGCTACATGGCCGCCAAGGATCTCGCCGGTCTCTCGGGGATGGCGGTGCTCTTCGTGCTCGCCGCGCTGGTGGAACTCGGTGCCTTCTACGGCAACTACTATCTCACCATGCTCGTCGCCCAGCGCGCGCTCTCCGACCTCCGCGTGGAGGTGTTCGCTCACCTGCAGCGGCTGCCGATGGCGTATTTCGACCGGAACCCCGTCGGGCGGCTCGTCACGCGCATGACGACCGACGTCGACGTGGTGAACGAGATGTTCGCCGCGGGTGCGCTGACCATCGCCATGGACGGTCTCACGCTCGCGGGCATCGTGGCGATCCTCTTTCACCTCCACGTCAAGCTCGCGCTCGTTACGCTTTCGCTGATGCCGGTCATGGCCCTGGCGATCAACTTCTTCCGGGTCCGGGCGCGGCAGTCCTATCGCCTGATCCGCGAGCGCATCGCGCGCATCAACGCCTTCCTTCAGGAGCACATCTCGGGGATGGCGATCGTGCAGCTCTTCGGGCGCGAAGCGCGTACGTTCCGCGAGTTCGACCAGCGGAACGACGCCCACCGCGTCGCGAACCACCTGTCGAACGTCTACGAGGCATCGCTCTTCTCGCTGGTCGAGGCCGTGAGCTCCATCTCGATCGCGCTGACGGTGTGGTATGCGAGCGGGCGCATCGTCGCGGGGGTGATCGCGTTCGGCACGCTCGTCGCGTTCGTCGAGTACATCCAGAAGTTTTTCATCCCGATCCGCGACTTCTCGACGAAGTACGCGGTGATGCAATCCGCGATGGCCGCGGCCGAGCGGGTCTTTCAGCTCCTCGATACGAAGCCGCCCGCCGAGACCGAGCGCCGGCACGCGCCGTCGACGGTCGTCGGGCGTGTGGACTTCGAATCGGTCTGGTTTTCCTACAAGCGCCCGAAGGACGGCGAAATTGCCGCAGACGACTGGGTCTTGCGGGATGTGTCGTTCTCCGTCGCCGCCGGAGAGACGGTCGCGATCGTCGGCGCGACGGGGGCGGGAAAGACCACCCTCGTGAAGCTCCTCGCCGGCTTTTACGACGTCCAGCGAGGCGCCGTGAAGATCGACGGGGTGGACGTGCGGAGCTGGCGGCTCGAGCGGCTGCGACGGAGCGTCGGCATCGTGCTTCAGGACGTGACGCTGTTCCGCGGAGACGTCGCCTACAACATCACGCTCGGCCGCGAGGAGATCGGCCGCGAGCGGATGGTGGCGGCGGCGAGCGCCGTCCACGCGCACCGCTTCGTGTCGCGGCTCCCGTCTGGTTACGCCGAGCCGGTGCGCGAGCGGGGGAACAACTTCTCGACCGGCCAGCGCCAGCTCCTGTCCTTCGCCCGTGCGCTCGCGTACGACCCCGCCATCCTGGTGCTCGACGAGGCGACGTCGAGCGTCGATCCCGAGACCGAAGTGCTGATCCGGGACGCTCTGGAGCGGCTTCTCGCCGGCCGCACGGCGATCCTGATCGCGCACCGGCTGTCGACGATCGAGCGGGCCGACCGCATCATCGTGCTTCACCACGGCGAGGTGCGCGAGATCGGCACGCACGCCGAGCTCCTCGCCCGAGACGGGATCTACGCCAAGCTTTACCGGCTGCAGTTCGCCGGGCATGCTGCGAAAGAGCTCGTCGCGAGCGGGGCGCCCGAGCGATGAGCCGCCGCTCGCCGAAGCCGCTTCCGGCGCGATCGAAGCGGGGCTAGGGGCATGCAGCGAGCGAAGCGATCGACGCGATGGAAGATCCTGTCGGCGGCTCTCGTCGCCCTCGCGGCCGGCGCGCTCTCCCTGTCCGGCTGCTCGGTCAGCTACGTGGCGCGTGCCGCCTACGAGGAGGCGCGCATTCTGTGGAAGCGCGAGCCGATCGAGACCGTGATCGCGCGGCCGGACACTTCTCCGGCGGTGAAGCGCAAGCTAGAGCTCGTGCTCGACGTGCGCGAGTTCGCCGCCGAGCGCATCGGGTTCCGCGTCGGCGGCAGCTTCCGCTCGATCTCGCCCGTCGACGGAGGGGCGGTCGTCCAGCTGCTGACCGCCGCCCCACGTGACCGGCTCCAAGCTTACACCTGGTGGTTTCCGATCGTCGGACGCGTACCCTACAAGGGCTTCTTCTCGAAGCAGGCGGCCCTGGCGACCGCCGCACAGCTCGAGAGAGACGGTTACGACACCTACGTGCGACCCGCGATCACCTTCTCGACCCTCGGCTGGTTCGACGATCCGCTGCCCTCTCCGCTGCTCAACCATGATGAGATCACGCTCGCGCAGGTGATCTTCCACGAGCTCCTCCACAACACCCTGTTCCTGGCTGGAGAGACGGCGTTCGACGAATCGGCGGCGACCTTCGCCGGGTACCGCGCCGCGGTCGAGTTCTTCTGCGATGGTGAGCGCTCGGTGACCGAGCAGTGCCGCGGGGCGACCGCCGACTGGCAGGATACGCTGACGATCTCGGCGTTCTTCGCGGCGAGCGTCGCGCGCCTCGAGAAATTCTACGAAACCAAGCCGACCGGCGCGGCTCTCGAGGAAGGGCGCCAGCGGGCGTTTGCCGAGATCCGGGAACAATTCAGGGCGCTGAAGCTCCATCCGGGCCGCTACGCGGACTTCGCCGCCGGACCCATCAACAACGCGAGCCTGCTCCAGGAGCGGATCTACTTGAAGGACCTGGCGCTCTTCGATCAGCTCTACCGAGGTGCAGGCAATCTCCGCGCGACGGTGAAGCGGATCGAGGCCGCGGTCGACAAAGGCGGGGACCCGTTCGACCGCGTGCGGGAGGCCGTCGAGGCCTCCCGCCGCGTACGGGTCGCGGGAGAAACGCGCGACTAGTCAGCGGATCCGCTGTCCCCGGACGTCGCTTCCAGCTTCTTCCAGATCGACTCTCGCTCGGTTTGCCGCGTCTTGATTTCCTTGTCGAGCTTCTTGATCGTCTCGTCGTCGCCGCGCTGCTTGGCCGCGAGGCGGTTGAGGCGCATGTCGAGCAGCTCGTGAGCGACCTCTTCGTCGCGCGCCTTCGGGTCCTTGACCGTGGTCTGGGTCGTGGCGCCGACGCCGGCTGACGCTGCGCCGGACGAAGGGCCACCTGACGAGGTTGCCACCCCGGACGACACGCTGTGTGCCTCCGCAGGCATCTCGCCGGAGCGCTCTTGGATCGAGCGGACCGCGGCGCGGTCGACCTCGATCGCGCCGGACGGCCGGTAAACGACTAGCTTGTCGCCCGCGGCGGAATAAGATTCGCCGATCACGTGGCGGTTACCGTCGAGCTCGATGTCGACGTAGCCATAGCTCGTCGCCGCGCCGAGAATCCAGACTCCAAAGGCTGCGGATAGTCGCCGAGAGACCTTGACGCTCTTCATCCTTTGCTCCATGCGAGGACTCCAACGCGCTGGGGGAGCAGCGTCTGCGTGACACCGGGAATGGAATTTGCCAATGATAACGCGCCAGTGGAGTAACGCACTGCCGCGCTACCCCCGACCGTCAGCGAGAGATCGGTCGTCCAGACCGCGCCGTAAATAGTTGCGTTCCCCGTGATCGTCGTAATCTGCGTCGTGCCGTCGACGATGACCAGCCCGGTGAAGTCGAAGTTACCCTGGATCGTCAAGGATCCGCGCACGATCAGGATCCCTGAGCCGCTCGCGTTGCCGTTGGCCTTGATCGTCGTGTCACCGTCGAAGTAGGTGATCTGAGGCGACGAGACCGTTCCCAGGGTGATGTTGCCGTTGATGTTCTTTCTGTCGACGGGATTGGTATAGACGGGAGGCGAGGGCTGCGCGAGGATCGTCGGCACGATCGTGTTACGGATCCGATCGCTCGACGGGCCCTGGCAGGAGCCGATGCTCGCGACCTGGTTCGCGACCGCGGTGCCGGCGACGTTGTCTTGTTGGCCGCTGCTCAACGCACCGAGGACGGTACTGGCATCGGTCTGGGTGCGCGTGCTGATGCCGAGCGTCGGCGTGGAACCTGCGATCGGCGAGGTGCCGCCGAGAGCGTAGTCGTTTCCGTCGATCGAGAAGGAGTTGCCAGTGAAGTCCGCGTCGACCCCCGTGCTCGGCAGGTCGATCGCGCCACAGGTGAACGGCTGGGTCAGGCCGAGTCGGGCGTTGATCGTGCGCGAAGATTGCCCCGGTGCCTGGCCGACGGCGGTGATCCACATGTTGGTGGACGTCGCGGCGGGGTTGGTCATCGGCGTCACGGTATACGCGATGTTGGAATATCCCGGCATCTGGGCCGCCGAGCTGCCGAAGACCGCGTTCCACTTGTCCGTGGGGGTGATGTCGGTTGTGAAGCTGACTACCCCGACGTTGACGTTGCTGACGGCATGGACGAGGCCCGATTCGGCTGCCTGCGTCGCTTGGACGCCGGTACGGTAATTGTTGGACAGCGTGAGGCCGAAGCCCGCGCCGGAAAGGCCGGCGACGCCGAGCGTGAGAATCGCCAGCAGCACGAGGAGGGCGAAGACCATCGAGGAGCCTTGGTTTGCGCCGGCCGCGACATGATGTGATGGGTTTTTCATGGTTTTATCAGCTTTGCCAACACGCGATTTCGAAGCGCCACGTGCGTCTCGAGGTTGACGTTGGTGACTGTGGTTGCGCGGGCCGTTTGCACCCGCACCGTGATCTGGATGTTGGTCACGCCATTACAGTCTGCGCTCGTGACCTGACTCGGGCTTCCCGACATCGCCGCGGCAGTGGCGTCCTTGAAGTACTGAAACGTGAGACCCGTCGCGTTGCCAATGAGCAGCGTCTCGACGCCGTTGACGGTGCGCCAGATTCGCTTGCCGGCCGAATCGTAACGGTAGGTGATCGACTCGTCGGCATCGATCGTCCCATCGATGGGGCGTCCATTGGCACCGTCCCAGGCGATCGTCAGTCGGCTCGTCTGCGCGCTGCTGAGCCCAGCGCCGCAGGTTCCCGTCTTCGGCCACGTGCCGGCCGCATTCGCGCCCGCCATGCGAATCTCGTTGGCCATGAAATCGAGCGCGGCGCGACTGCCCTCGATGGCGTCGAGGCCCGCGGACTGGTCGGTGAGCGAGTGCAGCTGGGCACTGAAGAACAGGAACCCGGCGGAGCCGAGCACGAACGAGATCGCCACCGTCACCAGCAGCTCGACCAGGGTGAAGCCCGCCGCGCGCGGACGTGTGTCCCTCGAGTTCCTCATGCTCATTGGGGCACCAACGTCACCAGCCGGACCGAGCCGGCGCTCGGACGGTCGGGCCACGAGACGACGACCACGACGCGGCTGATTCCAGTGGTCGGCGAGTTCGCCGTCACCGTCCAGGCTCGGCTGAAGATTCCATCGCTCGTGCCGTCGGCCTTGAGGGGTCCGTCGCTGCCGCTGGCCACGGTCGAGAGCGTACGGATCTGCTCGATCTTGTCTTCGGCGAGCGTGGTGGCGATCGACTGGTTCTTGCTGAGATCGGCGACCTT
>Ga0315273_10002696_pt1 | contig 21085 bp, 15 predicted proteins | sample YL17G02_0_MG_FD_205753 | JGI IMG/M metagenome (GOLD analysis project Ga0315273, IMG submission 205753) | Sediment microbial communities from Yellowstone Lake, YNP, Wyoming, USA - YL17G02_0 | ecosystem: Environmental > Aquatic > Freshwater > Lake > Sediment | place: USA: Wyoming | collected... | reverse complement strand
GGTCAGGACGTCACCGGCCTTCCTGTGGAGCAGCGCGGCACGGCGATGGTGTTTCAGAACTACGCCCTCTGGCCGCACATGACGGTGAATCAGAACGTGGAGTTTGGGCCTCGGATGCAGGGGTTGTCACGGCAGCAGCGCCGGGAACTGGCGAAGGAGAACCTCGCCCTGGTCGAGATGACTGGTTTGGGCGGCAGAAAGCCTAATCAGCTTTCCGGCGGGCAACAGCAGCGGGTGGCCCTGGCGCGGGCCTTGGCGGCCAGACCGCGATGCCTCCTTCTGGACGAGCCGCTGAGCAATCTTGATGCCCGCCTGAGGCTCCACATGCGTACCGAGTTGCGCCGGCTGGTCAAGTCCGCCGGCGCCACGGCCGTCTACGTGACGCACGACCAGAAGGAGGCGCTGTCGATGGCCGACCGCCTGGCCGTGATGAACGCCGGGCGTGTCGTCCAGGTGGGGACCGCCGAGGAGATCTACAACCGACCTGCGAGCCGGTTTGTCGCCGATTTTGTGGGCGAGGCCAACTTCATCTCCGGGCATGTGGTTGCCGGCGCCCGCGTGGAGACCGCCGCGGGGTTCCTGCCCATTGCCGTGGATAGCTATCAACCCGTGGGGGCGGCGGTGACTTGCTGCATTCGCCCGGAGCGGATCGGTATCTACCCAGCCGGTGCGGTGCCGAACGATCCGTCGGCGGCCTCCCTTGCCGCGACCGTGGCCAGCCACACGTACCTGGGCGAGCTTCGCCAGTACGTCTGCCACGTGGGCGGGGCGGCCTGGAAGGTTTCCAGCCTGAGCGACCGCCGCGCGGCATATCAACCCGGTCAGACCGTCGTTCTTCGCATCGCCGCGGGAGACGTGGCGGTCATTCCCGGTCCGTGACTCCTGCTTCGCGGAGCAGTGGGGGCGGTTTCTCTCAAGGCGAAAAGAAGACCTGAGGAATAATACGGGCGACCCCTTTTGGCAAGAGGGATCGCCCGTTGGCTTTGCGCGATGGGTTTTTCTCAGAAAACCCGTGCGGTCTCAGTCCTCCTGCTCGTCGATGGGCAGTTCCGGCAGCTTGATGTAGTAGGCGCTTTCCACCGGTTCCAGCCCGTTGATTTCCTCGATGGTGCCCTTGGCGGGCGGCTGGTCTAGCGTGATGCCCACCAGCGCCAGGCCGGACCGCTTCTTGCGGGAAAACGTCATGTCGGCAATGTTGATCCTGCTGTCGCCAAAGATCGTTCCGTAACGGCCGACCACGCCGGGACGGTCCTGGTTGAGGATGATCACCACGTGGCCTTCGGGCTTCAGTTCCATGCGATAGCCGTCAATGGCAATGACGCGCGGGAAGCGGTTTCCGAAGATCGTCCCCACCGCCGACCGCTTGCCCCCATCGGTGTGGATAGTGACCTCCATGAGGTTGGAGAATTCCCGCACCTTGGCCGAGGTGATCTGCTCGACCTCCACGCCGCGCTGCTTGGCGATCACGGGGGCGTTGATCACGTTGACCGGCTGCTCGATGTGCGGCTGCATCAGGCCCGCCAGCAGATACGCGGTAATGGGGGTTACGGTCATGTCAGCGATGGCGCCGCGATAGACCACCTCCACCTTGCTCATCGCGCCGGGGGTGATGGAAGCCAGGATCGTGCCCATCCGCGTGGCCAGCTCCGTGTAGGGCCGGAGCATGGGCGGCATGGCCTTGTCGAAGCCCGGGGCGTTGACCGCGTTGCGCACCTCACCACCTCGCAGGGCCTCCACGAGCTGCTCTGCGGCCTCCAGGGCGACCTGCTCTTGGGCCTCTTCGGTGGAGGCGCCCAGGTGTGGCACGGCCAGCACGTTGGGATGCTGGATGAGGGCCTTCTCGGCCTCGTTGGCGGGTGGCTCGGCGAGGTACACATCCAGGGCGGCGCCGGCGACCTTCTTGGCGTTCAGGGCATCCAGCAGGGCCTGGGGGTCGATGATCCCGCCGCGGGCGGCGTTGATGAGCCGGACGGTGGGCTTCATCACGGTGAGCTGCTCCGCTCCGATCATGCCGCTGGTCTCGGCGGTTTTGGGCGTGTGGACGGTGATGTAGTCCGCCCGCTTGCACAACTCGTTGAGGTCCTTGACCATCTCCACGGAGTCTCCGCCCTCTCCGGCAAAGAACGGGTCATAGCCCAGAACGCGCATTTCCATCGCCACGGCCCGCTTGGCCACCGCCCTCCCGATTCGCCCCATGCCCACGATACCCAGGGTCTTCCCGGCCAGTTGGGTTCCCTCGAAGCTCTTGCGGTCCCACTGCCCGGATTTCAGCGAGGCGTTGGCCGGGGCTATCTTGCGGGAAAGGCCCAGCATCAGCGCCAAGGCAAGCTCCGCGGTGCTGAGCGTGTTTCCGCCGGGGGTGTTCATAACGATGACGCCCTTGGCGGTGGCCACGGGCACGTCCACGTTGTCCACTCCCACGCCCGCCCGTGCGATGCACCCGAGCCTGCCGGGATTCTCCAGGACTTCCGCGGTGACCTTGACGCCCGAACGGATAATCATGCCATCGTAATTGCCTACGATCTTGGCCAATTCCGCCGGGGCAAGGCCGGGCTTGATGTCCAGTTCGACATCACTTTGTTTCCTGAGCCAGTCCAACCCGACATTACTGAGTTTGTCTGCAATGAGGACTTTCATGATCGGCCTCCTTTCAAGCCCAATCCTTGATAACCCTGGCGGCCGCAGCGACGCCCTTGCCGATCTCCACCTTCGCTCCGCACTCAGCCAGGGTGTACTCGATGACGGCAATCAGGCCGATGGTGTCTACCGGGTCCGTGTAGCCCATGTGGGAGATGCGGAACATCTTGCCTTCCAGCCAATCCTGCCCGCCGGCGACGTTGCAGCCGTACTTCTCGCGGAGGGTCTTGCGGAAGGCCTTGTCGGTGACGCCCTCGGGATACATGATGCCGGTGACCGAATTGCTTGGTTGCTTGGAGAAGATTTTCATGCCCAGCGCCAACGCCGCCTCGCGGCAGGCCTTTGCCAGCACGGCTGAACGAGCCCATATCTTCTCGATCCCAATGGCGTGGATCATGTCCAGTGCGACCTTCAGCCCGCGGATCAGCGTCACGGCAGGGGTATAGGGCACGTCGCTGTCGGCCAGGGACTTGCGGTAGGCCTTGAGGTTCAGGTACAGCGTCGGCGGGGTGATCTTGTCAATGACCGCCCACGCCTTGGGGCTGACGGAGACGAAGGCAAGCCCCGGAGGCAGCATGAGGGCCTTCTGGCTGCCCATGGCGACAATATCGACCTTCCAGTCGTCCTGCCGCAGAGGCAGAGTTCCGGCGGAGGTGATGCAGTCGGCGATCAGGAGAGCGTCGGTCGTGGCGACGACCTTGCCGATGGCCTCCAGGTCGCAGGCGGTGGCGGTGGAGGTCTCGCTGTGGACGACGACCACGGCGCCATACCGGCCGGTGGCGAGCTTCTCTCTCACAAACTCCGCCGAGATCGCCAGGCCCCATTCCTGCTTGGCCTCATCGACGTCCAGGCCGTAGGTCTTGGCCACCTTGACCCAACGCTCGCCGAACTTTCCCCCATTGGCGACCAGGACCTTCTTGTCGCGCGGCACCGCGCAGGCGATGGCCGCCTCCATGGCGGCCGTGCCGCTGCCGGCGATGGTCAGCACGTCGTTGGAGGTCATCAGTAGCTTCTTGAGTCCCTCGTTGACCTCGCCGAAGAGCTTCTTGAACCGCTCCGTGCGGTGGTGAAAGATGGGCTTGGCCATCTCCACCAGCACTTCCGGCGGGACGTCCGTGGGACCAGGCGTAAAGAGACGGGACTTGATCATGGGTGTTCTCCACAAAAGGTTTTCCTCAGGGCATGGCAGCCGCCAACGCGCAGTACCGACTGATGGTCATGGCCCGACTGGTTCTGAGAGAAAGCTTTGCCCAGAGCAAACCGACCGCCAGTGACCGTTACCTTCGTGCGGCCTTGGGGCTCCTTGTCCTGAGAAAAAGGTTAAGCGACGGGCACAAGCCGACAGAGCCGCAGCCCCTTGCTACGGTTGCCGCCCGGCGCGATGTTCACATGGACAAGCCGTCGCGGCCCGCTGCAACTCTATCCCCTTGGCCGCGGATGACTTGACGAAAATATACTACCGCGACTTGCATGAAGCGTCAACAAAGAACTCTCCTTCTCTTCCTTCTGGGGAGAAATTCGGGCGGCTGGCCGAGTGCTTCGGATGGGACGGCGTGGTACGCTGGCCGGGAATCCCGGGGCGGCAAACTGGGATCGCCGGGGGAGTCCTGTTGAACGGAGGGGTCGGTTCAGCGTAGGATCGACGTTATCCGATCACACGAGGCTACCGTGGACCTGTGCTGTAAGGGCGCCAGCCGGCCAGCGGCGATCGGATACTGCTCCGCGAAGCACCCGCCCAAGGAGTAACGCCTTGAAATCGTCGGTATCGAGCACCCGACGCTGTTCTGCAAGGCACGAGCTTGTGATTTGTGACAGGCCTGTCGCTGGCAGATGGCTGACGATTGCTGCGGTTGTTCTGTCGTGCCTGGCGGCGTCCTGTTCCAAGGACACAGGCGGCAACACACCCGGCGGACCGGGCGGAAGGCCGACTCCTGTCTCCGCTGCCGTCGTGGGTACTCGGTCGGTACCGGTGGAACTCTCGACGTTCGGCACGGTTCAGGCCGATGCCACGGTGGCCGTCAAGAGCCAAGTCGACGGCATCATCACCAAGGTGCATTTCACCAAGGGTCAGCACGTTCGGAAAGGTGACCTGCTCTTCACCGTCGATCCCCGCCCGTTCAAGGCCGCGCTGGACCAGGCGGAGGCCAACCTTGCTCGCGATACCGTACTGGCGAACAACGCACAGAAAGACGTACAGCGGGCAGAGGCGCTCTACCAGAAGGGGATCGCCTCGGAGGAGGAACTGGACAAGGCCAAGGCCTCCGCGGAGTCACAGGCGGCGGCCGTCCGCGCCGACGCGGCGCTGGTCGAACGCGCCAGGCTGGACCTGGAGTATTGCTCCATCGCCAGCCCCATCGACGGGCGGATCGGAAACATGCTCGTCGACGAGGGCAACCTCATCACCAAGGCCAACGACGCCGCTCTGGCGGTGGTCAACCGGATACGTCCCGTCCAGGTGTTCTTCAGCCTCCCTCAGACAGACCTGGGCGAGGTCAGGAAATACATGGCCCAGTCCCCGTTGACCGTCCTGGCCTACGCCGAGAAGGACCAGCAGGACGCCGAATCCGGCAAACTGGTCTTTGTGGACAATGCCATCGACACCGGTACGGGCACGGTACGGCTGGGGGCTGTCTTCGCCAACGAGGATGAGCGCCTGTGGCCGGGGCAGTACGTGGCCGTCAAGCTCACGCTTGCGACGCGACACGACGCCATTGTGGTTCCTTCCAAGGCCGTCGAAACCGGCAGGGACGGCAAGTACGTCTTCGTGATCCGAGCCGACAAGAGGGTGGAGTTCCGTCCGGTGACCGTGCTGGCGAACACAGGTGACGTCGCCGTCATTGGGGAGGGACTGCGCGTCGGAGAACAGGTGGTCACCGACGGACAATTCCGCCTGTCGCCTGGTTGGCGTGTGGAGATCAAGTCCGACAAGCAGGGCGCCGCTGCCGCCACCGGCGCCTCCCCAGCGACTTCGAGGGCCGCCTCATGAACATCGCCTCGGTGTTCATCCGCAGGCCCGTCATGACCACGTTGTGCATGTTGAGCGTGCTGCTGTTCGGCGTGATCGCCTACCGCCTGTTGCCGGTCAGCGACCTGCCCAACGTCGACTTTCCGACGATCCAGGTCAACGCCTCCTACCCCGGAGCCAATGCCGACACCATGGCCTCCGCGATCGCCACGCCCCTGGAAAAGGAGTTCTCGGCCATCGCGGGCATCGACTCGATGAATTCCAGCAGCTCACAGGGGTCCACGCAGATTGTCCTCCAGTTCGCGCTGAACCGCCAGATCGACGCGGCCGCCCAGGACGTCCAGGCGGCCATCTCACGGGCGGTGCGGAAGCTGCCGGCGGACATGCCGTCTCAGCCCTTCTACCGAAAGGTCAACCCGGCCGACCAGCCGATCCTTTTCCTGACCCTGACCAGCCCCACTCTACCCATGTCCGAACTGGACGAACTGGCGCAAACCATGCTCGCCCAGCGGATCTCGATGATCGAGGGGGTGGCCCAGGTGCAGGTGTTCGGTTCGCAGAAATACGCCGTGCGGATCGATCTGAATCCTTATGCGATGGCCTACCGGGGCATCGGTATCGACGAGGTAGCCGAGGTGATCGCGCGGAACAACGTCAACCTGCCCCTTGGCTCGCTGAGCGGTCCCAGCAAAGTTGCCACCGTCCAGGCCAATGGCCAGCTTACCGAGGCCTCGCAGTTCATGCCCCTGATCGTGGCGTACCGGAACAGTCAGCCGGTCCGGCTGGCGGATATCGGCGTCGCCATCGACAGCGTCGAGAACGAAAAGACCGCCGCCTGGTACTACACGCCCGAAGGGTACCAGCGGGCGATCATCCTGGCCATTCAGCGGCAACCGGGAACCAACACGGTGGGTGTCGCGCGGGCCATCAAGGATTTGCTGCCGACGCTTCGGGAGAAACTGCCTCCTTCGGTAGCCCTTACCATTCTCCGCGACAGCAGCCAGATCATCAAGGAGTCCGCCCGGGACGTGCAGTTCACGCTGCTGCTGACGCTGGCACTGGTGGTCATGGTGATCTTCCTGTTCCTGCGGAACCTCTCGGCCACCGTGATTCCCAGCCTTGCCCTGCCGCTGTCCATCATCGGCACGTTTGCGGTGATGTACTTGCTTGGCTACAGCCTGGACAACCTGTCCCTGATGGCCTTGACCCTGTCAGTGGGCTTCGTGGTCGACGACGCGATCGTGATGCTGGAAAACATCGTTCGCCATATGGAGATGGGCAAGAGCCGCTTGCAGGCCGCCCTGGAAGGCTCGCGCGAGATCGGCTTTACCATCGTGTCGATGACCTTATCCCTGGCGGCGGTGTTCATCCCGGTGCTTTTCATGGAGGGGATCGTTGGGCGGCTGTTTCGGGAGTTCTCCGTCAGCATCGGCGTGGCGGTGCTGGTCAGCGGCGCGGTGTCCCTTACGTTGACGCCGATGCTATGCAGCCGTTTTCTGCGCGACCCTCGCCTGGTGTATCACGGGACGGCGTACCGGGTCACGGAGTCGGTCTTTGAGGCGATACTGCGGTTTTACGGCTGGAGCCTCTGGAAGGTGCTCGACCGCCGCCGGGCGACCATGGTCTTCTCGGGTCTGGTGCTGGCAGCCACCGGGTACCTCTTCTGGCTCGTTCCCAAGGGATTCATCCCCTCCGAGGACCGCAGCCAGATTTCCATTCAGACGGAGGCGGCCCAGGACGCCTCCTTTGAGGCGATGACGGCCCACCAGATGGAGCTGGCGGACATCGTGCGCCGTGACGCCGACGTCGAGCGGTTCATGTCCAACGTGGGCGGCAACACCGGGCGGATGTTCGTAGTCCTCAAGCCCCGCGGGCAGCGCCGCCTGTCGGCCGACGGGGTCATCGAGAAACTGCGGGCCAGCCTGGCGGTGGTCCCCGGGATCCGGGTGTTCCTGACCAACCCGCCGGCGGTCAACGTCGGGGCCCGAATGAGCCGCAGCCTCTACCAGGTGACCCTCCAAGGAACCGACACCGCCGAACTTCACCGTTATGCCGCCGACTTGGAAGACAAGATGCGGACGATGGGGGAGTTCCAGGACGTCAGCAGCGACCTTCAGTTGAGGAATCCCCTGGTCCGCGTGGAGATGGACCGCGACCGGGCCGTTACCATGGGGTTGACGCCCGAGCAGATCGAGACGGCCCTGTACGCCGCCTACGGGGCGCGGCAGATATCCACGATCCTGGCGCCCGACAACCAATACCAGGTCATCATGGAAGTGGCACCGGAGTTCCAGGCCGATGCCTCCAAACTGTCCATGTTGTACGTGCGATCCTCCAAGGGACAGTTGGTTCCGCTCAAGGCGGTCACCCGGCTCCGGGACGACGTCGGCCCGCTGAGCATCAACCATTCCGGCCAATTACCTTCGGTGACGATATCCTTCAACCTCAAACCGGGGGTCTCGCTGGGGCAGGCCACCGACGCCATCAATGCCATCACGCGATCGACGATGCCCGCCGGCATGGCCGCAGGATTCCAGGGCACCGCGCAGGCCTTTCTCAAGTCCCTTCGCAGCATGGGCTGGCTTCTGGTGCTGGCGGTGGTGGTGATCTACATCGTGTTGGGCATCCTCTACGAGAGTTTCTACCACCCCATCACGATCCTTTCGGCGCTGCCATTCGCGGGCTTCGGGGCGTTGCTGACGCTGCTCCTGTTCGGCGCCGAACTGTCCATTTACTCCTTCGTGGGCATCATCATGTTGGTTGGGCTGGTAAAGAAAAACGGCATCATGATGGTGGACTTTGCCATCGAGGCACAGCGTGGAGGCAAGTCGTCCCTGGAGGCGATCCACGAGGCGTGTATGATCCGTTTCCGCCCGATCATGATGACCACGATGGCGGCGCTGATGGCCGGTTTGCCCATTGCGTTGGGTTTCGGCTCCGGGGCCGAGGCCCGCCGTCCCCTGGGCTTGGCGGTTGTGGGCGGGCTTTTGTTCTCGCAGACCCTCACGCTCTACGTCACCCCCGTCTTCTACGTCACCATCGAGCGCATGCGCAACCGGATCGGAAGAGCGGTGGGTTGACCTGCCCGTCAGCCGGGGGTGGTTATCTCTTGGCCGCAGTACACCACCTTGCCGTCAGTTGCCGGCCGGTCGATCGTTACGGGGATAGCGTCGAGTGACCCGGGCAATGCCGTACACGACACCGAGGGTCAGGCATGTTCCCAATACTCCCGCCAGCGATGTCCAGCCGGTGACGTTCGGCCAGGCGGTCTCGGCTGCGGCGCCTTCGGCGCTGCCATGTTGGCCGACCGGTTCCTTGCCCAGGGGCGCCGCTCGCTTGGAGTAGTCCGTCATCAGCGACCACTTCGATTGCCAGCGATCGGCCGCGGCAACCTGGGCCGATGTATTCTCGACGCCTCCGCCGGTCTGTCCGTAGGATCGCGCCACGTAGCTCCATTCCAGACCGTCGGGGTGGGTGCTGGTGAACCAGCTCGCCACACCGGCCAGCAGCAGCGCCGTGACGATCAGGGAGACAATCACAGGGAATCGTTTCAGCCGTTCCCGGCCTTCGGCATGGGATACTGCGCCTACTAGCGCCGGACGTACCTGCCGCACGTATGCGATGACCGCGAACGTGATCGCGCCTTCGACCAGGCCGATCAGCAGATGCACCCCCACCATCACGGCCAGGAACGCCCCGATGGGAATTCGCAGAACGCCCGCCAAGCCCGCCTCCAGTGGGACCATCGCCGCGCCCGCCGGAAGCGCCACAATGCAGGCGCCCCAGGCGGCCAGATACTGACGCCAGGCCCGCGCCCGGTTGGCAGGCCCAAGGAGCAGCCGATAGACGCCCAGGCCCAGCAAGCAGGGGATGACCCCCATGTTGATGATGTTGCAGCCCAGGGCCAGCAATCCGCCGTCCTGGAACATCAGGCACTGGACGATCAGAATGGCCGCCATGCACAGGATCGCCCGGGCCGGTCCCAACAGAATGGCCAGCAGCACCCCGCCGCCCAGGTGCCCGCTGGTACCGGGCATGCCGGGCAACGTGAAGTTGATCATCTGGGCGGCAAAGACGAACGCCCCCATCACTCCAGTCAGCGGGATTCGATCGGAATCCGCATCCTGTCCGGCCTGGCGAGCCGCCCATGCGACGGCAATGGCCGCCAAGACCAGTGTCCATACGGCCACGGGTATCGTCAACAACTCGTTGGCCATGTGCATGCCTAGAAACACCGCGGTCTCCTTATGCACGAAGGGTTACACGTCGTAATACTTAATTAGGCATTAGTATTATGGCTGTCAAGAGAATCTTGCCAAAGTCCATGCAGGTTTCAGAAAAAAACAGAGGCGGCGTTCGATGGATGTCGAGCGAAGTTGGAGGCCGCTGATCGCGAAAAGCAAAATGCTATTCGTTTCCCGGCCTTGGGTTCTTGGAGATGACGACAGGCTGGTTGCCAGGGGCGGCGATGGCGCGCCGCTCCAGGAGTGAGCCTTCCAGGCGGTACAATTCCACCAGCGACTTTAGGTAGTTGGCCACGGACTGAACCTCGTTGATCTGGCTTTGCAGCAGGTCGCGCTGGGCTTGGGCCACCAGCAAGGTGGTGCTCTTGCCCACGTTGAACTTTTCAGTTTCGGCCCGCAGTTTTTCCTCCTGTAACTTGCGAGTGACGGCCGTGGCGGCCATCTGCTGATTGGTCCGGAGGACTTCCACGTGGGCGGAGCGGACGTCGACCTCCACCAGTTGGGCCAGATTACTGACGGCCTTGAGCGACTGGTCGCGAGAGACCACCGCGCGGGTGTGCTGGGCCTGGGCCTTCCGATTCAGGGGCGGGTATTCCATGTTCAGTCCCACCAAGGCGTCATAACTGCGGCCTTCGGTGATGTCATTGAAGGATGGGCCGAAGGAGTCGGCATATCCGGTCTTGCCCAGGGTGATGAACACGTCCATCTTGGGCAGCAGCCCATTGCGGGTCTTGACGATCTCCAGTTCGCCGCGGTTGACCTCCAGGCGGGCCTGGTTGAGGTCCGCGCGCATGCGTTGGCCCACCTGGACGTGGTCTTCCACGGGTCCCAAGTCTAGCGCCGGTACGGCCGGAAGGTCACGGGGCACGATCGGGCGGTTGAAGAGATCCCTGCCCGGGGGATTCAACAGGCGGAGCAGTTGCAGTTGGACCACTTGAAGGTTGCTGCGGGCGTTGATGAGGGCTTCGCGCCGCGAGGCAACTTCCGCCTCCGCGGCGGCCAGCTCCAGCTCCGCCAGTTTTCCGACGCGGATGCGCTCCTGCGTGTCGCGGAGCTGGCTTTCGGCCAGGGCCAGGGACTGCTCGACAATCGCAATCTGCCGCTGGGCCAGGACGTAGTCCCAGTACTTCTCCTCCGTTTGAGCCACCAACAGTTCGGCGGAACCGCGCAGCTCGTACTGCGAAGTCAGGACGTCCAGCCGTGCCTGGCGCAGCGTGGCGAGGTTGACACCCAAACCGAATCCCCGGAGAAGGGATTGCGTTACGGTCAGACCCGCCCGGGACGTATACAAGTCCGGATCGCCCACCGTTAAGTCAGTGCCGAGGGATGCGTCCACCGTGGTTCCCGTCGGAAGAAACTCGCTCAATCCGACTTCCGCTGATCCGCTCTTGCTGATGGAGACGGGGCTGTTCAGCTCCTGCGTCTTGGTTCGCCGTCCGGAGAAGGCGGCGGTCAGGTCCGGGTCGAAGGCCGCTCGGGCGACCTGCTCGGCCGTTCGCCTGATCTGAGGGTTGAAGCGGTCGACGGCCAGGGACTCGTTGTTTTCCAGCGCCAGCAGTATCGCCTGGGACACCGAAAGCTCCAACGGGCCTGCCGGCTGGGTGGAAGGGGCTGTCGCCGGAACCGGTGCCTCGGCGGGACGACTCGTCGCCCGCTGCGCCGGACCGACGTAGTCGGAAGGGCTGGTCACGTCATAGGAAATACAGGAGGGGAGGGTTCCGCAGAGAGCTGCCGCCGCTGCGACCAGAGTGCGCCGTCGAAGGTCGTTCATCGTTCCTTGTTTCCTTTCACTCGTAGCGGAGCGCCTCGATGGGGTCCAGCGCCGCCGCTCGCCTGGCAGGATACCACCCGAAGAAAATTCCCACCATACCGGAGAAGGAAATGGCCAGCACCACGCTGGAGGTCTCCACCATGGTGGTGAAGGGAGAGGCGGCCGCGATGATCTTGGCGCTCAGCACGCCAGCGGCCGATCCGATCAGCCCGCCCAGACCGCTGATGATCATTGCCTCTATCAAGAATTGAGTCCTGATATTCGACCGTTTGGCGCCGATAGCCATCCGTACGCCGATTTCCCGTGTCCGCTCCGTTACCGTCACCAGCATGATGTTCATAATGCCGATGCCGCCCACTAGCAGCGAAATGCTGGCGATGCCTCCCAACAGGAACGTAAACGTCCGGGTAATGTCGGTAGTGGCCTGGATCATGTCCGCCTGGTTGCGGATTTCGAAGTCCGAATCGGCCCCCTCTTGCGTACGGTGTCGTTTGCGGAGCAACGTGGTTATCTCGGCCTGAACCGCCGTCAGGTCGCTGCCTTCGTTGGCCTGGATGTCGATCTCCCGCAGGTAGTCCAAGCCGAACAGTTGCCTCATCGCCACTGTGTAGGGCACGAGGACCTGGTCGTCAGGGTTGAACCAGCCCTGGTCGCCCTTGGACTTCAGTACTCCGATGACGGTGAAGCCTAATCCCTTGACCTTGATCACCTCACCGATGGCGTCGTTGGGACCGAAGAGGTTTTCAGCCGTGACCGGTCCGATCACGGCCACCCAGTGGCCATTCTCCACTTCCTGCTCGGTGAAGCCCCTGCCCTTTTCGACCTGGAAATCTCGGATGGGCAGCCAGGTGGCGGAGGTGCCGGTCACGGTCGCGCGGGTGTTGCGGCTGAGGTACTTGATCTGCGCGCTTCCGTTGACAACCGGGGCCAACCGCCGCACCCCTTTGCACTCGGAGACGATAGCTTCCGCGTCAGGGAGGGTCAGGTTCTGCTGCGTGCCGCTAGTCACACCATGTGAACCGCTCTGGCCCGGGCGAACGACCAGCAGGTTGGTCCCCATCGCCGAGATCCGCGCCAGGACCGATTGCTTTGCCCCGGCGCCTATGGCCAGCATGGAAATGACCGCCCCCACGCCGATAATGATGCCCAGCATAGCCAGCAACGACCGGAGCTTGTTGGCCATCAGGCTGCGGATACCTACCTTGACGATCACCCAGAATAACATGGTCAGGCACCTCCCGCCCCGTCGACGATTCGCCCGTCGCGGAGGTGAATCTGCCGCCGGCAATGCTTGGCGACGTCGGCCTCGTGGGTGACGATGATGATGGTCCGCCCCTGGTCGTTGAGGGAGGCGAACAGGCTCATGATCTCCTCGCCGGTCTTGCTGTCGAGGTTGCCGGTAGGCTCATCGGCCAGGAGGATCGCCGGGTCGGTGATCAGGGCGCGGGCTATCGCGACCCGCTGGCGCTGCCCACCGGACAGTTGATTCGGCTCGTGGCGCATTCGGTCGGCCAGCCCGACGGCCTCCAAGGTCGCGGCGGCACGGTCCTTGGCATGGGCCAGGCCCGCGTACAGCAGCGGCAGCTCCACGTTCTCCAGGGCGTTAAGGCGCGGCAGCAGGTTGAATGTCTGAAAGATGAAACCGATTCGCCGGTTGCGTATCTCCGCCAAGCGGTTCTCGCTGAGGGTCGCCACGTCCTCCCCGGCCAGCACGTAGCTGCCGCCGTCGGGGCGGTCGAGGCAGCCGATGATCTGCATCAGCGTGCTCTTGCCGCTGCCGGAAGGCCCGGCCACCGCCAGCATCTCCCCCTCCTCTACCTTCAGGTCAATGCCGTCCAGCGCTCGAACATCGCTGTCCCCCAGGTGGTAGGTCTTCACGAGCGACTTGGCGTCGATGATCATCAACGTCTCCCGCCGCCGAAGAACATTCTCTGCCCGCGACGCATGTTACGGTCCTGCTGCTGGGCGTTCCACCGGCTGTCGCCTTCACCCTTTCGGAAGACCACCGTATCACCCTCGGCCAGGCCGCTTGCGATCTCCATCTTCAGCCCGTCGCTCAGGCCGGTCTGGACCTCGCGGTCGTCCCCTTTGGCGAGGGTGGCGTAGAACTTGCGTCCTTTTCGCGTGACGGCCTCGACGGGCACGATCAGGACGTCCTGCTTTTCAGCGGCCACGATCTCCACGTTGGCCGTCATCTCCGGTTTCAACAAGCTCTTGTGCTCGCTGGTGACCTCGATCTTGACCTCGAAAGTGACCACGTTGGAGCTATTGACGCCCCGAACGGCTATCTGGACCACCTTGCCTTCGAAAGTCCTTCCGGGGAAGGCGTCGGCGGTAATGATGGCAGCCTGGTCTTCCTTGACCTTGCCGATGTCGCTCTCGTCCACCGCCGCCAGCACGAATATCCGTGAAAGGTCCGATAGGGTCAGAACGGTCGTTCCCCCACCGACGTTGCTGATGCCCGAGGAGATGATCTGACCGATCTGCACGTTCCGATTTGCGACGACACCGTCCAGGGTGGAAACCACCTTGGTGTCGGTAAGGCGGTCTTCGGCGATCGTGCGGTCGATGGTGTCGGATTCCACCGCTGCCTCGGCCAGCTTGACGTCCTGGCGTTTCACCTCCAGGCCCAGGCGCTGTGCTTCCAGCTCTTCCAGTTTCACCTCCGCGGCGGTCAGGTCGCCGGCGGCCCCAACGGCGGCGGTTTCGGCGGTGTCGCATTCCTCTTGGCTGGCGAGTTTTTTCTCCAGCAACTGTTTCATCCGGTCGGCCTTGGCGCGGGCGTCGGAGGCGCGGACCTGGGCGGACGTAAGGTCCGCTTTGGCGAGCTTCTCGTTGGTGGTCAGGTTCTGTTCGGCAATCGCCAGATTCTGCCGCGCGGTGACCAACCGGGCCTGGGAGGCTGAAAAATCCACTTCCGCTTGGTGGAGCACCCGTTGCTCGTTCACGGGGTCCAGCTCCACCAGCAGGTCGCCTTTCTTCACCATGTCGCTGACGTCAGAGGGGAGCTTGATGATCTGGCCACTGGCCTTGCACTTGATATCCACGTCGAAATTGGACACCACGCGACCGCTGCACATCACCGATTGCCGGACGGATCCACGCTGTACGGTGGCCGTGACGGTCTCCACCACGTCGGCCTTGCTTTGACCTCGGCCAAACAGCAGATAACCCCCTATCCCAGCCGCCGCCACGACGACCGCAGCCGCGGCGAAAACCTTCTTCTTTCTCTTCACGACGTTCTCCTTGGCGAGGCCCGACGTCACCGATGAGGTGTGCCGCCAACTCTCGGCCATGCCGGCATAGCACCGGTCCTTGAGCAGGACCGTGAAAGCATACCACGAGCCCTGCCGTGCCTGTTACTGTATAACGCACCGGCCGGCCTGGGAATGCAGCCGGTTGGCCATACCATTGTGTTGCCGCGAACAACGCCAACCACGCGAACACATCTCTTAGAACGTGTATGAGAACTACGCGGAGCCGTGTTGCGGCCAAAACGGATTGGCCGCAAGGAGGACCGACGCAGGCAACCCGCACAGGGTTGTCGAGGAGGTCCGACGCCGCGGACGCCCGTTTTCGCCGCAACCCTTCGGGACGGGGCGTCTTCGGCCGCATGCCGGCGTTGCTCAGGCTCGACGACCACTTCATCAAGGTCGTCGTCGCCCTCGCGCCTTGGCCTGCGTCCAAACTCGCCCCGTCGCGGCCCGTGTAGTTCTCATACACGTTCTTAGGCTAAACCATGTCCAATCATGCTATGTTCGACTCTGTTCGCGCTGGTTTGCGGCCCATCCCACCTCATTATTGGTTTCGCGACCGCTGGAGTTTATTCCTCCGGCGGTTTATTCATCGGGCCGAAAGCCCGCCCCGAAGGTTGAGAATGGGAGGATCCGGACGATCGCCGGCGCAAGCCGGGGCCTTGGAGTCGGAAACCGCTTGCAGGGGCCAGATCGCCAGAGATAATCCCTGCCAATGCCCGCGGTTGTCGTGGGCGAGCTTCCAAGGAGAAAAACTCATGCCTAAACGTGAAGTAAAACACCCGGATAGGACCACCCCCGCCGGACCTTATTCCCTTGGGGTCGTATGCGATGGATGGCTGTTTGTGGGAGGCCAGACCCCATTGGACCACAAGACCGGCCAAATAGTAGGGACGACCATCGAGGAGCAGACCCGCGCCACCCTGGCCAACCTCGAAAAGATACTGAAGGCAGCCGGCTGCTCAAAGCAGGATGTCGTCAAGTGCACCTGCCACGTGGCGGACATGCGGGACTTCCCGCGGTTTAGCAAGACCTATGCGGAATTCTTTGACTCCGGCGTCCTTCCGGTGCGGACCACGGTTCAGTCCGGCATGGACAAGATTCTGGTTGAGATCGACGCCATCGCTCGCGTGCCGCAGGCCTAGCGGTCCGGAGCTTTGGAAAGAATGACACTGGTTTCTTGTTGAGCCTTCCGGTTCGGAGGCTGCGCCATACTTTGGGCAAGGACGGCACCGGCGTGTGCAGGGCTTCGACCTGCCCCGGCGGCGGGCGGGGTCTGCGGGATAGGCTTCCACGGCGAACCACCCCGCAGGTCCCGCACGGGTTATACATGGACGGCCTTTTTCGCGGGCAGCAGACGGGGGCCTCCAGGGCCGATCGTCGCCCGGATCGAAGCCCAAGGCGCACGATTGATTTGCGCAGTTCGCCCGGATAAAAAGGTTGCCTCACTCGGCCCGGTGCGGGCGGGTGGCAGGAGATTCGCCTTCCCATGATGCGCATTGTCGTCCCCATCAAGCAGGTGCCGGAGACCAACGCCGTCAAGATGGACGAGGCCACCGGCACGATGATCCGCGAAGGCGTGGAGGCGATCGTCAATCCGCTGGACCTCTACGCCATAGAGGCGGCCATCCGCCTGCGTGAGGCGCACGGCGGCCAGGTCGTTGCCATCTCGATGGGGCCGCCCAAGGCCGACCGCGCCCTTCGCGAGGCCATCGCGATGGGCTGCGACGCGGGCGTGCTGATCTCCGACAAGGCCCTTGCCGGCAGCGACACGTGGGCGACCAGCTACGTCCTGGCCGCGGCGATACGGAAATTGGCGGGCGGCGCTGGCGTCCGGTCCGCGCCGCCGACTCCAGCTTCGCAGAGCGGCATCGACCTGGTCATCTGCGGCGAGCGGGCCACCGACGGCGATACGGGACAGGTCGGACCGGGCATCGCCTCGTTCCTGGATCTGCCCGTGGCAACCTATGTCAGCCGGATCGAGCATGTGGGGGAGGGGTTATGCCGCCTTCGCCGGCTTGTGGAGGACGGTTACGAGGTCCTGGAAGTTGGGACCCCTTGCGTGCTGACGGTGGTCAAGGAAATCGCCGATCCGCGCCTGCCCACTCTACGGGGCAAGTTGCGCGCCAAAGCCGAGAATATCCCGGTCTGGGGAGTGAGCGAACTGGGCGTGGAGGCATCCAAGGTGGGGCTGGAAGGCTCTCCCACCCGCGTGGTGCGGATCTTCAAGCCCAAGGTCGCGCGGGAATGCCTCAAACTGCCGGCCAAGGACGAGCAGTCGCTTCACCAGGCCGTCGAGAAACTCGTGGCGTTCTTGCAGGAAAAGCAACTGGTCTAGGCTCGGAAACCGGAGAGCACATTGGTCCCCAAAGGCGTCTGGATATTGGCCGAGCAGCAGCACGGGCGCGTGCAGCGCATCAGCCATGAGTTGCTGACCCGTGGCCGCGACCTGGCCGACAAGCGAAAGGCCGACCTGACGGCCGTCATCTTCGGCCATGAGATCAATGATGCCGACCTGGGAGAACTGATCGACCGCGGCGCCGACCGGGTGATCGCCATCGAATCGCCACAACTGGAACACTTCCTGGTCGAGCCGTATTCGGCTTGTATGTTGGCGCTGATACGCGAATTCCGACCCGAGATCATCATCGCCGGGGCGACTTCCACGGGAAGGACGCTGATGCCCTACGTCGCCGCCAAGGCCGACGCGGGCCTGACCGCCGACTGTACCGTGTTGGACATCGAGCCGGAGACGGGCAACCTGCTCCAGACCCGCCCGGCCATTGGCGGCAACATCCTGGCGACCATCAAGACGCCGTGCCACCGCCCTCAGATGGCCACCGTGCGGCCTCGCTCCACCAAACCCGCCCCCAGGCAGCCCGGCCGAAAGGGCCGGATCATCCGCCGCCCCGCCCCCAGCGAGCTTCTCGGCAGCAGGATGCGGCGGGTGGATTTCATCCCCAGCACCGACCAGCACGGGCTTCAGGACGCCGACATCGTGGTGGCCGTCGGGCGGGGCATCAAGAAGGGCGAGAACGTCAAGCTCGTCGCGCCCCTGGTGCAGGCCCTCGGTGCGGCCCTGGGGGCCAGCCGTGATGCGGTGGACCGCGGATGGCTGAGTTATCCCCACCAGATTGGTCTGTCGGGCAAGACCGTCACGCCCAAGCTCTACCTGGGCCTGGGCGTCTCCGGTTCCATTCAGCACCTGGCCGGCATGCAGACTTCCGAGACCATCGTCGCCGTCAACAGCGACCCAGACGCGCAGATCTTCCGCGTGGCAGATTTCGGCATCGTGGGCGACCTGTTCGACGTCGTGCCCGTGCTGGTGGAAAGAATCAAAAAAGCAAAGGGATGATTTGAATGTGGCCGCATACTAGGACCACCCACGTTCCGCCTGCGGGGGAATTGAGATGACATCAAATGAGTTGGTTGTGTCTATAGGGACGATAGAGCGCCGAATCCTCCCAATCCGAGGCCAGAAGGTGATGCTCGACGCAGACTTGGCGGAACTATACGGCGTAGCGACGAGGCGGCTGAACGAGCAAGTGCGGCGCAACATAGACCGGTTCCCTAGCGACTTCATGTTCCATCTCACCTGGGAAGAAGCCAGGGCTTTAAGGTCGCAAATTGCGACCTTAGAAGACAGCCCAAGTGGACGGGACAAGACCTTGGGACGAGGCAGGCACAGAAAATACCCCCCTTATGCCTTCACCGAGCACGGCGCCATCATGGCCGCAAGCGTGCTGAATTCCGATCGCGCCGTAAAGGTAAGCGTTTATGTGGTCAGGGCTTTTGTGAAGCTCCGGGAGATGCTGGTCACCCACAAGGAACTGTCTGCCAAGCTCGACAAACTTGAACGGAAGCTCCAAGGGCACGATCGGGCGATACTCGCTTTGGTCAGGGCCATCCGCCAACTGATGGCCCCGCCGGAAGAACCAAAGCGGAAACCCATCGGGTTTGCCTCTGAAATGGAAGAGGACCAGTTGAGGGCGCCGAAGAAGCCAAACAGGAAAGACGCGCCATGACCGAGATCGCTTACATGAGAGAATGCCGTCTCTCTGACGAACAGTTGATCTCTTTCTTCGAGATGCTCTGCGCCCCGGATCAGACGGAGTGGGATTACGAACCGGCGGTATTCGACCGATCCGACGTGGCCAGAGAGATTCGCGAATTTCGCCAGCGCCCTAGCCAGGAGAGGAACCACGGGTTTTGGGCGTTGGACGGGAACAGGGTCATCGGCTTCGCGGGCATGTACCAATTACCCGAGTTGTCGCGACAACATTGTGCTGAACTGAGTTTTGGAGTGGCTAAGAGCTTCACTCGTCAAGGCCTGGGATATCGTCTGGTCTGCGCTGCCTTGGCCAAGGCCAGAGAAATCGGGTTACGCCGCATAGAGGCCGATTGCTTCGCCGATAACCTCGGTGCCATCGCTTTATTGCGGAAAGCAGGGCTCCAGGAAGAAGGCGTCCGAGTCGGTGCCATGATGAAAGAGGGCCGATTGCGAGATATCCGCTTATTCGGGCTGACACTGTGACAGAGATTGCGGCTACCGGATGAAGAAAAAGGCAAACACCAAAAGCAAATATAACCCGGTCACATCGGAGATCGTAGCGGAGTTGCGAGGAATCCTCGGCGACAAGTATGTTATTTACGCTGATCCGGAGAAGCTTGAACCGCTGTCGCACGACGAGGTTGCCGAATCGGCGTACGCCCACATGCCCGAGGCGGCCGTCCGGCCGGGATCGGCGGGGGAAATCGCCGCGATTCTGAAGCTGGCCAACCGTGAGCATATCCCCGTCACCCCTCGCGGGGCCGGTAGCGGGCTTTCCGGCGGGGCCGTGCCCGTCCGCGGCGGCATCGTGATGCTCTTTGACCGCATGAACCGCATCCTGGAAATCGACCGCGACAACATGATGATCACGGTCGAACCCGGCGTGGTCACAAACGACATCAACGCGGCCGTGAAGGACTTGGGCCTGTTCTATGCGGGCTACCCCATGAGCCTGGAAACCTGCTACATCGGTGGCAACGTCGCGGAAAACGCCGGCGGAGGAAAAGCCGTAAAGTACGGCGTGACCGGGCGATACGTCACCGGCCTGGAGGTGGTCCTGCCGACGGGCCAGATCATTCAACTCGGCGGCAAGCTGGTCAAGGATGTCACCGGATACAACCTTATCGGCCTGATGGTCGGCTCGGAAGGCACGCTGGGCGTCTTCACTAAGATCACGTTGAAGCTCATGCCGCTGCCCAAGTGCTCCGTGGACTTGCTGGTGCTGTTCCGCACGGCCGCCGACGCCATCGCCGCCGTGCCGCGGATCATGACCGAAAGCGGGATCATCCCAACGGCCGTGGAGTTCATGGACCAGACCTCCGTCCGCGCGTCCTGCCAATACCAATGAGTCCATCCCATACCAGGACGCGGGCGCGATGCTGCTGATTACCGTGGATGGGCCTGACGCAGGGGCGGTGGAAGGCCAATACCAGGCCATCGGCGAACTGTGCCACTCAGCCGGGGCCATCGAGGTCTACGTCGCCGACAATGCCACGACCTCCGAGCGAATCTGGAAGGTTCGCCGCAACATCGCCGAGGCGTTCAAGGTCGTCAGTCCCCATCAGAGCCTGGAGGATATTGTCGTGCCGACGGCGGCCATACCGGCCGTGGTGGCGGGGCTGGCGGAGCTGACGGCGAAATATGACGTTGCGTTCCCATGCTACGGCCACGCCGGCGACGGCAACCTGCACGCCACGGCGGTGATGAACCCCGCCTGGACGCTGGAGCGCTGGCACGCGACTTTGCCGAAGATACTGACGGACCTCTACAAGCTCGTGTTCAACCTTGGGGGCACGATCTCAGGGGAACACGGCATCGGGCACAAGCGGAAGGACTACATGCCGCTGGTCTGCTCCCCGGCCCACATCGACATGATGCGCGCCGTCAAACGCGCGATGGACCCCAACAACATCCTCAACCCCGGCAAGATATTCGACCTTTAGCCGGTTCCGGCAGGGGCGGTTGGCGACTCGCGAACCGTCCTGGAGGTGACCGCTCCTTACGCAAAATCCTGCCAGGCTATTGTTTGGCCGGATTCGGCGGAATCGTAGGAGGCGAGCACCAGTTTTACCGTCTGCATGTTGTCCTGGGCGTCCGTTTCGGCCCTGGCGCCGCCTCGAAGGGCATTCAGCAGGTTGCGGTTGCAGTCGACGATGCTGGAAT
>Ga0315273_10002695_pt1 | contig 21086 bp, 17 predicted proteins | sample YL17G02_0_MG_FD_205753 | JGI IMG/M metagenome (GOLD analysis project Ga0315273, IMG submission 205753) | Sediment microbial communities from Yellowstone Lake, YNP, Wyoming, USA - YL17G02_0 | ecosystem: Environmental > Aquatic > Freshwater > Lake > Sediment | place: USA: Wyoming | collected... | reverse complement strand
GGAAGTCCTGCGAGTTCGTCTCGCCGCCGAGCGCCCCGGGGCCTCGCAGCCCGAGCACCTTCACCGCGAATCCGCGCACGTCGGGGCGCCGGTCGGGGGCTCGGTCGGCGCTCCCGTTGGAGAGGCGGACCCAGGCATCGTGCGGGCCCGGCGAAGCGAAGAGCCCCTGGCGGGCGTGCTCCGGGAGGCCGGGAAGGACCTCGAACCGCCCGGCGATGCCTAGGACCTGCTTGCGGTGGAGTGCGCGGCCCGGCCCGAAGCGTTCCGACTTGCGGCGCTGCATCTCGGCGAACTCCGCGGCGTACCGGGCGAACCGCTCGGCCTCGTCGGGTGCCACCCTCTCTTGCCACGACGTGCTGGGCTGGGCCATGGCGGACTCTCATACTGCCGGGAGCGGATCTTCGCACCGGGGTCTTCGCACCGGCGCCCGGGTCCGGGCGGCATTAGAGTCGGCCCCACCGGAGGTCCGCCATGCGACGCACAGCCGCGCTCCTGCTCGCCGTCCTGCTCGCCGCCTGTGCCACGGCACGGGGCCCGGATCCGTCCGCCCGGCCCGTCGTCGAGTCCGGTCCAGGCCGGCTCGCGGCGGGACCGGCGCCAGCCCAAGCCGGGCAGCCCGGCCCGTGGTGGAATGGCGCCGTCTTCTACGAGGTCTTCGTCCGGAGCTTCCTGGACTCGAATGGCGACGGGAAGGGCGACCTCCCGGGGCTCGTCTCGCGGCTCGACTACCTGAACGATGGCGACCCGAAGACGACCACCGACCTCGGCGTGGACGCGCTCTGGCTCATGCCGGTGTTCGCCTCCCCGAGCTACCACGGCTACGACGTCACCGACTACGAGAGGGTGAACCCGGACTACGGCTCCGACGCCGATCTGGAAAGGCTGATCGCCGAGGCGCACAAGCGCGGGATGAAGGTGATCGTCGACCTGGTCCTGAACCACACGTCGAGCCAGCACCCCTGGTTCCTGGAATCGGCCTCGTCGCGCACCACCCCGAAGCGCGACTGGTACGTCTGGCGCCCGGACGACCCGGGATGGGGCCAGCCCTGGAACTCGGACCAGAGCACCTGGCACGAGCGCGGCGGCGCCTACTACTACGCGATCTTCTGGAGCGGGATGCCGGACCTCAACTACCGGAATGCGGCGGTGCGGGAGGAGGCGAAGCGCATCGCCCGGCTCTGGCTGGGCCGGGGAGTGGACGGGTTCAGGCTCGATGCCGTCCGGCACCTCATCGAGACCGGCCCCGGCCCGGGCCAGTCGGGGAATCCCGAGACTCACGCCTTCCTCCAGGAGTTCGCCGCGGCGGTGAAGGCTGCCAGGCCCGACGCGGTGCTTGTGGGCGAGGTCTGGTCCAACACCTTCGACATCTCCGACTACTACGCCTCGGGGGAGCTGGACCTGCTCTTCGACTTTCCGCTCGCCACGGCGATCGTGGAGGGCGTGAAGGGCGGGGACGGGGCCGGCATCGGCACCATGCTGGAGGAGGTGGTCCGCACCTACCCGAAGGGCGCGGTGGACGCCCCGTTCCTCGCCAACCACGACCAGATCCGGATCGGCACGCAGCTCGACGGAGACCCGGCGAAGCTCCGGCTGGCGGCGGCCATCCTGCTCACCCTGCCCGGCGCTCCCTTCCTCTGGCAGGGCGAGGAACTCGGGATGCGCAACGGCCCCGGCACGGAGGACGAGTGGAAGCGGACGCCGTTTCCCTGGGACGCCACTGCGGGCGGCGGCTTCACCTCTGCCGCTCGACCGTGGCACGGCTTCGCGCCCGGAAAGGAGACCGCCAACGTGGCGGCCGAGTCGGCCGACCCGGGCTCGCTCCTCTCCCGCTACCGGGCCCTCATCGGTGCCCGTCACGGCTCGGACGCACTCCGGACCGGTGACCTGAGCCTGCTCCCCGGTGTCCCGCCGTCGGTCCTCGCCTACCTTCGGCGCGGCGGGGGCGAGACGGTGCTCGTGGCCCACAACCTCGGCTCTGCCGAGGCCACCCTGACCGCCTCCGGGCTGGTAGGTGGGACGGCAGAGGTCCTCCTCGCCGATCCCGGCGCGATGCTCGCGAAGGGTGGAGCCAGCTGGCGCGCGCAGCTCCCGCCGAGGTCGAGCGGCGTCTGGCGGGTTCGATAGGTCGCGGCTCAGCTACACCACGCCCGCCCAGGAGGCTCCCTCCCGGGCGAAGGCTGCCCGCAGCAACCGTTCCATGTCCTCCGGCAGCGGACCTCGGCCGACGGCCTCGACGATGGCGCCGAGGTGGGCCGGGTCGGCCGTGCCCACCAGGATGGCGGAGACTCCGGGAACGAACGCGGCGAAGCGCGCCAGGAACTCGGCCCACGGGAGATCGCCGGGCTCGAGCCGAAGCGCCTGGAATCGATCCCAGTAGAGGGCGACGTCGGGCGCTACGGGTCGCTCCACGAAGCGCCAGGTCGCGTCGGCGAGCGGGCGCTTGACGAGGACCCCCAGCCCGCGAGCCCGCGCCTCGCCGATGGCCCCTGCCGCGTTCACCTGGTCGAGGGCGTTGAGCGAGCACTGGATGCTGCCGAACGCTCCGCAGCGGATCGCCCAGTCGAGCGCCTCGCCCTCGCCCGAGTACGCCGCCACGCAGACCCTCCCGGCCTCGACCGCGCGCAGGAGCGCCTCCACCACGTCGCCACGGCGGAGGACCTCGAGCCCACAGGAGTGCAGGTGCACCACGTCCAGCCGATCGGTGCGCAGGCGCGCGAGCGCGGCCTCGACGCCAGCCGACACGCAGGGCCCGGTCCAGTCGGGGAGCCCCGGGACGCCATAGCCGACCTTGGTGGAGAGGACGACCTCCTCGCGGCGAGCGGCCAGCGCCCGGCCGAGGCGCTCCTCGGAGAGTCCGTAGCTGCGCGCGGTGTCGAAGAGGCGCACCCCGGCGTCGATGGCTCCGCGGACGAGGCGATCCACCTGCGACTGCGAAAGGTCCTCGCCGCCGAGACGGCCGGCGCCGAGCCCGACCGTGCTGACCGTCAGGCCGGTCCGGCCGAGGGAACGAAGCTCCATCGCTACCTCGCCCACAGACCGCCCGTGGACTCCATCCAGTCGGCGATGCGCTCGCAGGCGCGGGACACGTCGCCGTCCGAGACGTCGAGCTCGAGGCGCGGCAGGATGGACTCCACGGCGAGCCGGGCGAAGAGCTCCTGCTCGCGGACGAACGCGCTCAGGTCGTCGTACTGGGAGGGCTTGCCCGAGACCCGCAGCCGCTGGGTGCGGGCCGCTTCGAACGACTCCGGCCGCCTGGTGCAGAGGACCAGGTGGAAGCCGAGTGGCAGGAGCCGCTCCTCCAGCCAGCGGAAGTCGTGATCCTTGCCCCGGGCCTGGATCTGCCAGGCCCGGGTCGAGAGGTGGAAGCGGTCCACGATCCAGGAGTAGTAGCGCTGCAGTTCGAAGAGCCGGACCCAGGTCGCGTAGGTCTCCATCGCCAGCGCCTCCTCCTCCGGATCGAAGTTGATGAGGCCGCGCCCCCAGGGGACGTTCGTGAAGGCGCACCACTCGGCCGAGATGAGCGGCGAGTGGTAGCGGTACTTGCGCGGCCCGACCAGGCGCGGGTGCTCGTTCAGGGCGAAGGCGATCTCCGTCTTCATTGTGAGACGGGTGCCTTCCAGGATCACCTTCGGGCAGAGCTTGGCGCCCACGGCGTGAGCCTACACCCGCCGGCGCCGGCCGTGCGCCGGACGGGAAGCCGGGCTAGATTCCTGGCAATGCAACGCGCCCTGGTCGTCGCCCTCCTCGCCGTCGCGGCCTGCTCCGGCGGCAGCAGCACCCCGCCCCCTCCCCTGGTACCCGCGACCCGCCAGCCGGCCGCCTCGAGCGACTGGTGGAACGGCGCGGTGACCTACGAGGTCTTCGTGCGCAGCTTCAAGGACTCGAACGGGGACGGCAACGGTGACCTCGCCGGGCTCATCGAGAAGCTCGACTACCTGAACGATTGCGGCGCGCCGGGCAGTCAGTCGCTAGGCGTCGACGCCATCTGGCTCATGCCCATCTATCCGTCGCCGAGCTACCACGGCTACGACGTGCTCGACTACACCGCGGTGAACCCCGGTTACGGCACGCTCGCAGACCTCGACCGGCTCGTCGCCGAGGCCCACCAGCGCTGCATCAAGGTGGTTCTCGACTGGGTCCCGAACCACACGTCGGCCCAGAACCCCTGGTTCCTGGAGGCGCAGTCGCCGACCTCCCCGAAGCGCGATTGGTACGTGTGGAACGCGAGCAACCCGGGCTGGACCCAGCCCTTCGGGAGCGCGCCCACCTGGTACGCAGCGGGCAGCGCCTACTTCTACGCCATCTTCTGGAGCGGGATGCCGGACCTGAACTGGCTGAACCCCGCCGTGCCGGCGACGCTGAATGGCGCGGCCGCCGGCTGGCTTGCCCACGGGGTGGACGGCTTCCGCCTCGACGCCGTCCGCTACCTCGTCGCCAACGGTCCGGGAGACCTCCAGGAGGACCAGCCCCAGACCCACGCGGCGCTGAGGGGATTCGCCGCCGACGTGCGGGGAGTGAAGCCCGACGCGATGATGGTGGGGGAGGCATGGGCCGACACGCCCATCATCGCCACCTACTTCGGCTCGACCAGCCCCAGGCCCGAGGGCGACGAGCTCCCCCTCAACTTCAACTTCCCCCTCGCGGACACCGTGGTGGGCGGCGTCTCCGGCGGGGTCGCCGCGGGCATCGCTGCCAAGCTCGACCAGGTGGCGCGGACCTACCCGCCCGGCACCGGCGACGCGCCCTTCCTCACCAACCACGACCAGGTGCGGGTGGCGACGCGGCTCGGCGCCGAGCCCTCGAAGCTCCGGCTCGCCGCCGCCATCCTCCTCACGCTGCAGGGCTCGCCCTTCATCTACTACGGCGAGGAGCTGGGGATGCAGAACGGGAACTGCTCCAGCGACGAGTGCAAGCGCACGCCCATGGCCTGGGACGGCGCGGCGAAGGGAGGCTTCACCACCGGCACTCCCTGGTGGCCGTTCTCGCCGGGCATGGCCACGGCCAACGTCGCTACCCAGGTCGCGAACCCGGACTCGCTGCTCTCCCGTTACCGGAAGCTCATCCAGGTGCGGAAGGCATCGACGGCGCTGTCGCGCGGAGGCACCGAGCGTCTCTCGACGGAGGCGTCCGGCGTGCTCTCGTTCCTCCGAACCGCGACCGCGGAGAACGTGCTCGTCGCCCATAACCTGGGCGTCTCGGCCGTCACCCAGACGGTCGCGGTCTCGGCGACGGCGGTGGAGCCCTTGTTCGTCGACCTGGGCGCGTCGGCCACGGTGGGGACCGGGTCCGTGTCCATCACGCTGCCGCCGCGCGGCTCCGGGATCTGGCGGCTGCGGTGATCGGCCGGAGGAGGATCGAGCGGTGACGGCCGCGCGGCTTCGCGTCGGCGTGATCGGAACGAGCTGGTGGGCCGACCTCGAGCACTTGCCCGGCTTGCTGGCCCGGCCTGACGTGGAGTTGGTCTCGCTCTGCGGGCGCGACCCGGCGCGGCTGGCGGCCCTTGCCGACAGGTATCGGATCCCCCGGACCTTCACCGACTGGCGGGCGATGATCGCCGGGGGCGGCCTCGACGTTCTGGTGATCGCCACTCCCAACGTCCTGCACCGTCCGCAGGCCCTGGCGGCCATCGACGCCGGGCTGCACCTCGTCTGCGAGAAGCCGCTGGCGCTGAGCGTGTCCGAGGCTCGCGAGATGGCGGCGCGAGCCGAGGCGGCGGACCGGAAGACGCTCGTCTTCTTCACGCACCGTGCGGTCGCGGCCGCCGGCCACGTCAAGCGGCTGGTGGGCGATGGGTTCCTGGGACGCCCGCTTCACGTGAGCGCCACCTACTTCAGCGGCTCGCAGCTTCGCCCGCAGAAGCCCCTGGCCTGGCGGATGGTCCGCGCCGAGTCGGGAACGGGCGTGCTCGGCGACATCGGGTCCCACCTGGTGGACCTGGTGCGCTGGTGGCTGGGAGACGTCTCGCGCGTGGCGGGGCAGTGGCAGACCGGCATCCGCGAGCGCCCCGGCGGGGAGGCGGACGCCGACGAGGACTGCTCGTTCCTGGCGCAAATGGCCTGCGGCGCGCAGGCGGTGTTCCAGGCGAGCAAGCTCGCCGCCGGCCGGAGCAACCACCAGCGAATCGAGATCCACGGCGACCGGGGCTCGCTCGTCTACGAGGCCGAGCCGGGCTTCGACGCCACCTGGGAGGGGCGCCTGTACGCCGGCCGACCCGAGGTCCATGGCATGGAGCCGGTCCCCCTGGCCCGCGACCTCGCCGCCGGGCTCGACACCGGGGACCCCCGGGCCAACCGGAACGAGGCCTACCGGCGCCTGACCGAGCCCTTCTTCGCGGCCATCCGGCAGGGCGGTGCCGTCTCGCCGGATTTCCGCGACGGCGCGGCGGTGCAGGCGGTGCTGGACGCGGTGGCCGAGTCGGCGGAGCGCAACCGATGGGTGGACGTGGCGTAGCCGTCCGGCTGGAGGGCCCGGTGGCGGCCCGGAGGAGCAGGCATGGTCATCGAGCACGTGGCGATCTGGACGACGCGCCTCGAGGCCCTCACCGAGTTTTACGAGCGCTTCCTCGGGGCGCAAGCCGGGCCGCTCTATCGTTCGGCGAGGCGTCCGTTCGAGTCGCGCTTCCTCTCCTTCGGGTCGGGTGCCCGCCTGGAGCTGATGCGCGTCCCCGACCTCCCCACACCCGCCGGCCCCGCGCCGAGGGTGGGGCTCGCGCACGTCGCCTTCTCGGTGGGCAGCCCGGCCGCGGTGGATCGTCTCACCGAGACGATCCGGTCCGCGGGGCACGTGGTCCAGGGTGAGCCGCGGCGGACCGGCGACGGGTACTACGAGAGCGTGGTGCTCGATCCGGACGGCAACGTCATCGAGATCGCCGCCTAGGCCGGCGGCTGGCGGCTACTTCCTCCGCTGGGCGATGTCCACCCAGACCGCCAGGAGCAGGATGAGCCCCTTGATGACGTACTGGTAGGTGATGTCCAGGTTCATCAGGCTCATGCCGTTGTCGAGCGACGTCATCACCAGCGCTCCGATGACCGCCCCGAAGATGGTTCCCTCGCCGCCCATGAGCGAGGTGCCGCCGATGACCGCCGAGGCGATGGCGTCGAGCTCGGCGTTCTGCCCCGCCGAGGTCGTGGCGGCGTTCAGCCGGGAGGTGTAGACGATGCCGGCGATCGCGGTCATCAGGCCCATGATCATGAAGAGCGCGAAGGTATTCCGCGGCACGTTGATGCCCGAGAGCCGGGCCGCCTCCGGGTTGCCGCCGATGGCGTAGAGGTGTCGCCCGAAGGTGGTGTCGCTGGCGAGAAACGAGAAGACCACCGCCAGCGTCATGAGGAAGATCACCGACCAGGGGATGCCGAGGTAGATGACCATCACCATCACGAATGCGGCGATCATTGCGGAGACGAGGAGGAGTCGCAGGGCCTCGGCGTATGGCGGCAGGACCTCGAAGCCATACTGGATGCGGGCACTCCTCTTGCGGAGGCTCGTCAGGACGAATATCAAGATCACTGCGGCGGCCAGGTACAGGCTGGTGTCGTGGACCTGCCCCTCGGTGACCGAGCCGAACGTCGGGAGGTACCCTTGCCCGATGAGCTTGAAGCGCGCCGCGGCGCTCTCGGGGGCCATCTCCAGGCCCTGCGTCTGGCCGCCGGTGATGCCGATGATCAGGCCCCGGAAGGCGAGCATCGACGCCAGGGTGACGATGAAGGCCGGGACCTTCCGGTAGGCGACCCAGAACCCCTGCCACGCGCCGATGAGGAGCCCGACGGCGAGGGTGGCGAGCACCGACGGCACCACCCCCCACTCCAGCTTGATCATCAGCATGGCGCAGACCGCGCCGGTGAAGCCGAGCACGGAGCCGACGCCCAGGTCGATGTGCCCCGCGACGATGATCAGCACCATGCCGATGGCGAGGATCGCCGTGGTCACGGTCTGGACGTAGAGGTTGGACAGGTTCCTGGGGGTCAGGAACACGCCCTCGGTCAGGGACGCGAAGATGACCCAGATCCCGATCAGCGCCAGGAACATCGTGTACTGCTTGGTGTTGCGCTGGATCGATCGGACGACGAGCTCGCGAATGCCTCCGCCGCCGGCGCCCGTCTCCGTCTTGACCGTGGGTTCCATGGCACGCTCCGCCGGGATCGGGTCCGGGCCGCCCGCCGCGTCCTACGCGCCACCCGTCGCGTAGTGCATCACCTTCTCCTGGGTCGCCTCGCCGCGCGGCAGGGAGCCGGTGATGCGCCCCTCGTGGATGACCAGGATCCGGTCGCTCATGCCGAGCACCTCCGGCAACTCGGAGGAGATCATCACCACGCACACGCCCTGGTCCACCAGGTCGTTCATGATGTTGTAGATCTCCACCTTGGCGCCCACGTCGATGCCTCGCGTCGGCTCGTCGAGGAAGAGAACCTTCGGGGTGGTCAGGAGCCACTTGGCGAGGACGACCTTCTGCTGGTTGCCGCCCGAGAGGTGGCCCACTCGTTGCTCGAGCGACGGCGTCTTGGTTCGCAGTTCCCTGGCGTAGCGGCCGGCCTGCTTGATCTCCTCGTTCTTGTCGATGACGCCGAGCCGCGCGATCCGCCGGAGGCTCGCCAGCGTGGAGTTCTCCTTCACGTCCATGCCGAGCACCAGCCCGTAGCGCTTGCGGTCCTCGGAGACGAGCGCCACCCCCGCGGCGATGGCGTCGTGCGCGCCTCGGATGTCCACCTTCTCCCCGCCCAGGCGCAGCTCCCCGGCCTCCCGCTTCCCCCAGGCGCCGAAGAGGCTCATGACCAGCTCGGTGCGCCCCGCGCCCATGAGGCCGGCGATGCCGAGGATCTCCCCCTTGCGGACGTCCAGGGAGACGTGGTCGCAGACCAGGCCGTCCGTCACCGGATCGCGGACGGTCCAGTCCCGGACCTCGAGCACCGTCTCGCCAGGCGTTCGCGGCCGCCGGGGGTACATGTTGGTGAGCTCGCGGCCGACCATGGCGCGGATGATCTTCTCCTCGGACATGTCGGCGCGGTCGCTCGTGGAGACCGTCTTCCCGTCGCGGAGCACGGTGATCCGGTCGGCGATGTGCATCACCTCGCCCAGGCGGTGCGAGATGTAGATGCAGGTGACCCCCCTCTTCCGCAGCCCGTCGAGGATCCCGAGCAGGTTGTCGGCCTCGGTCTCGGTCAGCGCCGCGGTGGGCTCGTCGAGGATGAGGACCTGCGCGTCCTTCGACAGCGCCTTGGCGATCTCCACGAGCTGCTGCGACCCGACGCCGATGTCCACGACGCGGGCTGCCGGGCTGGTCTTCAGCCCGACCGCCTGCAGGGCGCGGGAGGTCTCCTGGAACGTCCGATTCCAGTCGATGACGCCCTTCGCCCGGCAGCGCTCGGTCCCGAGGAAGATGTTCTCGGCGATCGTCATCTGCTTCACGAGCGCCAGCTCCTGGTAGATGATCGCGACGCCGGCCTCCTCGCTGTCGCGGATCCCCGAGAAGCGCTGGACCTTCCCGTCGACGACCACGTCCCCGGAGTAGGTCCCTTGCGGGTAGACCCCGCTCAGGACCTTCATCAGGGTGGACTTCCCGGCGCCGTTCTCCCCGACCAGCGCGTGGATCTCGCCCGGCTTGACCTGGAGCGTCACGTTCTCGAGCGCGCGGACGCCCGGGAACTCCTTCGTGATGTTGCGCATCTCCAGCTTGAAGTCGCCCATGCGCGCTCCAGGGACCGGGCGGCGATACGGCGCGGCGCGCTACTTCTTGTAGACCTGCGCGCGCTTGAAGTAGCCGCTGTCGATCAGCATCACGTCGAGGTTCTCCTTGGTCACGATGTAGGGCGTGAGCAGCACCGAGGGGACCTCCTTCTTCCCGTTGTGGACGGTCCGGCCCTGCGTGTCGATCGCCTTGCCGTTCGCGAGGTCGAGCGCCATCCCGATCGCCTTCTGGCCCAGCTGCCGGGTGTCCTTGAAGATGGTCATGCTCTGCGTGCCCTGGACGATGCGGATGGCACCGGCGAGCTCGGCGTCCTGGCCGGTGATGGGAACCTTTCCGGCGAGCCCCTGCGCCGCCAGCGCCTGGATGCAGCCGCCCGCGGTCCCGTCGTTGGGGGCGTTGACGGCGTCGACCTTGTTGGCATTGGCGGTGAGCGCCTGCTCGCAGAGCTTCTGGGCCTCGGAGGGCTGCCAGTCCTTCACGAACTGGTCCATCACGATCTTGATGTCGCCCTTCTGCACCAGGGGACCGATGAACTTCATGGCCCCCTCGCGGAAGAGCTTGGCGTTGTTGTCGGTGGGCGACCCCGCGAGGACGATGTAGTTCCCCTTGGGCACCTTCTTGGTGATGAACTCACCCTGCAGCTCGCCGACCTTCACGTTGTCGAAGGAGAGATACGTGTAGTCGAGCATCGAGTCGGTCACGAGCCGGTCGTAGCTGATCACCTTGATGCCCGCCTTGACGGCCTTGTCGATGATGACCGACGCGCTCGAGGCGTCGTGGGGCGCGAGGATGAGCACCTTGATCCCCTGGGAGATCAGGTTCTCGCACTGCGCGACCTGCTTGCCTGCGTCGTTGTCGGTGACCTGGATCCGGAGGTCCACGCCGAGCTTCTTGGCCTCGGCCTCCATGGCCTGCTTGTCGCGGACCCACCGCTCCTCGCGCTGGGTCGGGAGCGAGAGCCCCACCTTCACGCCGGCGGCCTGCGCGTCCACCGCGGCGACCAGCAACAAGGCCGCGCACGCCCTCAGAACCACCTCGATCCGGATCTTCATGGCCGTGTTCCTCCCTTTCCGGGGTTGATTAGTCGTGTGCCGGGTCGATTTCATGCCCCATCGCGATGGCTCGCTGCGTCACGGCATCCCGGCCTCGATGCGGGCCGCCGCCGCCGGCTCCACGCGGCGGACCAGGTCCAGCTCCATCTGGAAGTCGCGCCTGGCGGTGTCCTCGGAGAACACGCCGATCTCGCCGGGGCGGCCGTTGTACGCGGTGAAGGTCACGCGGCAGCCCTCGCCCTCCGCCACGCCGTCGGCTCGGAACAGGCGGGAGTCCCTTCCCATCCCGGTCTTGAGATAGCGCCAGGTGTCCTCGCCCTTTGACGAGCTCCTGGAGAAGAGGCTCGGGAGGAAGCCCGTCCCGGCGGCGTTCTGGGCCGACCCGCTTCGCGTCTCGAATCCAGGTGAGAGGAAATTGCTGGCCCAGTTCTCGCTCTGGCCGACCGCCACCGCGTCGCTTCCCACGAGCGGGTAGTCCTTCTCGTGGAGCAGGCCGAGCACGTCCGGCCAGACGTCCGGGAGAGGCTTCGCGTAGACGAACGGGTCCAGCTGCGATTTCAGGTACTCGTTGCGGACGGCCGCGGCCTTGCCCGCGGCACAGCCGGCGGCGAGCGCGGCGGCGGCGACCGATGCGGCGAGGCGTGCCAGGAGGCTCTTCATCTGGGTCCTTCCGGTTGATCGAAAGAGGAACGGCCGGGAGGGTCCCCGGCCGTCCCCCTGCTGTCAACTGCGGGCCGTCGTCACTTCTTCTGCGCCGCCTCGGCGGCCACCCTGTTCAGGTAGACCTTGCAGTCCCCGGAGACGACCCAGGCCTGCTTGCCCTCCTTGATGACCCAGAACATGTCCTTGTTGCACTGGTCCTTCTTGTCGCCCTTGTGAATGATGTAGTTCACGCGGCCGTTCTCGAAGTCCTTCTCCTTCAGGAACCAGTAGACGCCAAACTGGCTCTTTCCCGTCGGAGGCATCGGCTTGAACCAGGTGACGCCCTCGAGCGGACGGTCGTTCATCTGCTTCTTCGCGAACTCGTCGCCGGCGTCCGACTTGGACTGGAAGCTCTCCCAGGTGTGGAGGTTCCAGCCGTCGTAGTTCCCGTCGGCTCGGTGATAGTGGAGCGCCACCATGCCCTCCGGCAAGGTCTGGACGTCGCCAGCGCCCGGCCTGTCGGCGCCGGGGGCTAGCGATCTGTTGAAAGACTCCGGCGTCTGAGGAGCCGAGGGCGGGGAGCCCACGGTCTGCTGCGCCAGGGCCGGTGCCGCGAGGGCGGACAACGCGACCGCCACCAATGTGCTCAGGATGGTCTTCATGTCGTTCTCCTTTCGATTTCGTTTACCTACCACCAGGCCTCGACCTGGGCGCCGAAGGTGAAGCCGTTCGTGCTGCAGTCGAACACGCTTCCGCTCGTCCCCGTGGTGGAGCAGGTGCTCTGCCCCATCGCGCCAGCGTCCTGCGCTGCCTTGTTCCAGGTCGCGTAGGTCAGGAAGACGCGGAGCTCGGGCCGGACGAAGAACGAGCCGCCGGGACCGGGCAGCGGCGCCAGGGTCGGTGCGATCGAGGCCTTGAACATGTCGCGGGTGTTCGTGTTGCTGTAGGGCCCGCCGGACGCGTAGGCGACCTTCGGCTTGAGCGACTGGTAGCCGAAGTCGGCCTGGAGCTTGAAGTAGTTCATCACGTTCCAGACCGGGCGCACGCCGAGCGTCCACGACGTGGAGCTGTCGCCGGCCCAGTCGACGCCCGAGGCGTTGCCGGTGTTCGGCGTGGGGTTCTCGTAGACCTTGTTCTTGTCCTGGTAGGTGAAGACGAACATGCCGGACAGCTGCGGGATGGGTTCGAAGACGAGCCAGTCGATGATGCGCCACTGCCAGGCGTTGCTGCTGGCGTTGTCGGCCGGGTAGGCGCTCAGGGGGGACAAGGTCCCCATGCCCCACTGGAACGCGAGCGTGTTGAATCCGCCGAAGACGTTGGCGCGATGCTGGATGCTGACCTGGGGGCTGACCGTCATGCTGGTGGGAACCTGCTGGCCTCCCTGGGCGCTGAGAATGCCCAGGTTGAGGGCGACGGTCAGCTCGCCGAAGGGAACCGGGATCTGGTAGCCGCGAAGGTCGAGCCGCCAGACCTGCTTTCCGTCGCCGTACCGGTTCTGGAAGGCCGCGAACGCGGTCTTGAAGGTGTCGGCAATGGTGATGTCCTCGATGCCGACGCCGGGGCCGCTCGGGTCGAAGTAGTACCAGTCGATGGCGAAGATGTCGTTGCGCATGTAGTAGCGCTTGCCGCCCCACACGGTCGCCCCACCCAGGAACGGAAGCCCCCTGATGGCAATCCAGTTCTGGCGGTTCGCGATGTCGTTTCCGTTGCCAACCAGGCTCTCGTAGTCCTGCCGCTGCTGCGTCGAGTAGGACAGCATGCCAGTCCAGACGAACTCGACGCCGCTCCGGTCCTTGTACAGGGTCTCCCGGAACCCGATCTCGGCGTAGGTCTCGCACTCGTTGCCGAGGCGCCACTTGAAGTCGGTGTTGGGCAGGGAGAAGCACACCTGGCCGCCGCCGCGGAAGTTGCCGCCGATGCCGCTTCGCAGGTATCCGGTGGTCTCCAGCGCCGACGCGGGAAGCGCGGCAAGGACGGTCGCCGCCAGGGCGACCGCGAACAATGCATTCCTCTTTCTCATGAACTCCTCCGTTGCGATTCGTTCAACCACTCACGATGAAAGACTCGGCGAATGGAACGTCACCAGTGGTCCCCCACGACCCCCTTTCGCCCTGGTGGGGCGCCTCACTTCTTGATCATCTTCAGCGTCGCCATCTTCTTGGAGCTGCCGTCCGCGTTGCACTCGTAGGCGAGCATCTTGTACTGCTCCTCGATCTCCGACTTGTCTCCCACCGCCTTGCCGGCCAGAATGTCGATCACGTGCGGGTCGCAGTCGGTGTCGGTGCCCCCGCCGAAGCGGTGCTGCCCCTCGTACTCGTTCACCTTGCGGGTCAGCACGTCCTTCTTGTCGGGAAAGCCCTCGTTCGACTGCATGACGACCTGGTAGCCCCACTTGGCGATGTCGCCGTCGCCGAGCGCCTTCTTGTCGACGGTGCCGGTGATGGTGCGCCCCTTCCCCGTGGTCTCATCCGGAACGACCACGAACTCCTTCAGGTCAGGGGCCTTGTCGCGCACCTCCGCCTTCACGCGGCCGGCGGGCTGAGGCGCCAGGATGACGACCTTGTTCCAGGCGCTGTCGGGAGAGAAGGCGACGTTGAGGCCGGGCACGCCCTTCGTCAGGCCGCCCTTGGCGTTCTGGACGAAGATGAAGACCATCTGGACCGAGAAGTTGGCCGGCGCGGGCATGCTCCAGGGGTCCTCCAGGTCGGAGTTCACCGACACCGCGAAGGTCACCTTGTCCCCCTTCTGCGTCACCTTGAGCTCGGTGAGGTCGAAGGAGCCCGGCTTGTAGACCGGGTCGGTCGGGTAGATGTACTTGCCGGGCCCCTTGTCGTCGCCGACCGGGTCCTTGAAGACGACCTCCTGGGCCCGGGCCGTGAAGGCCGCCATTGCCAGGAGCGCTGCCAGGATGAGCCGTGTGCGAGCCATGCGTGCTTCCTCCCTTGCTGCGTGGTGCCGTGTGCTTCAGCCCTTGACGCTGCCGGCCGTCAGGCCGGAGACGAGGTACTTCTGCAGGTAGAGAAAGAGGACCACCACGGGGATGGAGACGATGATCGACCCCGCGGCAAAGTAGCCCCACTGCTGCGAGAACCCGCCCACGAAGAACCGCAGGCCGATGGGGGCGGTGTACATGTCCTCCCGGTCCATCAGGGTTGCGGCCAGGATGAACTCGTTCCAGGCCGACATGAAGGAGAAGAGCGCGGTGATGGCCAGCGCCGGCCTCGCCAGCGGGATGATGATTCGCCAGAAGATCTGGCCGGCCGAGGCGCCCTCGATGATGGCCGCCTCCTCCAGCTCCTTGGGGATGGTGTCGAAGTAGCCCTTCAGCATCCAGACGCTGAAGGGGATGGAGGTGGTGCCGTAGACGAGGATCAGGCCCAGGCGCGTCGAGCCCAGCCCGAGCCACTGGACCACGATGATGTAGAGCGGGATGAGCATCAGGGTGCCGGGGAACATCTGCGACACCAGGAAGGACATCATCCCCGCCTTCTGGCCGGGGAAGCGGAAGCGCGAGAAGGCGTAGGCCGCGGTCATGGCCAGGAAGACGCCGAGGATGGTGGTGGCGATGGCGATGATGGCGCTGTTCACCATCCACTGGAGAAAGGGCTGGTCGGTGAAGACCGAGACGAAGTTGGCCGTCGACCAGCGCTCGGGCCAGGGGAGGATGGCCCGCAGCTGCTCCAGGACAGTGGGGTTCTCCGGCAGGTCGGCCAGCGCCAGGCTCTGCTTGCCGGAGAAGGCGATGGTGAAGACCCAGAACACCGGGTAGAGGGTCAGGAAGGTGAAGACCACCAGGAAGAGGTGCAGGAGGCCGTGGTTGGGCTCCTCGGAGTGAGCGCGCGCCATCAGATGGCCTCCGTCGCCTTCGACACCTTGTTCTGGATGGACCCATACACGAGGAGGATCCCGAAGATGATGGTGGAGTAGGCCGCGGCGTAGCCGTATCGGTAGCGCTCGAAGGCGAACTTGTAGGCCTGGGTGACGAGGATCTCGGTGGAGCTCCCCGGCTCGCCCTGCGTCACCAGGTAGATGATGTTGAACATGTTGAAGGTCCAGATCACCGAGAGGATCACCGCCGGGACCAGCGCCGGCTTGAGCGACGGCAGGGTGATGGCCCTGAACTGCTGCCAGCGCGAGGCGCCGTCGACCCGGGCCGCCTCGTAGATGTCCGCCGGGATGGACTGCAGCGCGCCGAGCGCGACCACCATCATGAAGGGGAAGGAGAGCCAGCCGTTGGTGGCCAGCGCCGTGATGAAGGCAGTGAAGGGTTTCTCGAACCAGGAGACGCCCTGGCCGCCGAAGAGGCGGATGATCTGGTTCACCACCCCGAACTGCCGGTGGAACATGCCCTTCCAGATGAGCGCGGTGATGTAGTTGGGCATGGCCCAGGGCATGATCAGGAGCACCCGGTAGATGGGCTTGAGCGCCAGCCCTTTGGTGTTCAGGATCAGCGCCAGGAGCAACCCCACCGACACGCCGATGGTGACGTTGGTCACCGTCCAGACGATGGTGAAGAGCAGCGTCCAGTAGAAGTTGAGGTAGTTGAAGACCAGGCTGCCGTCGGCGGCCCGCTGGGCGATGCCGAGGTCGCCGAGGATGTCCCCGTAGTTTCGCAGGCCGATCCAGGTCTCGGCGATGGGTTGGTTGACGTTGTAGAGGTTGGAGTCGGTGAAGGAGAGCGTGATCCCGTAGACGAAGGGGAAGAAGACCAGCACCAGCATGCCGACCATGGCCGGCACGACGTAGAGGTAGGCTTGCCGGTTGGCCACCAGCGTGGCGGCGAGCTTGTTCACGCCGCCGAGCCCGATGGCGAGCAGCAGGCCCAGCGCCAGCACGCCCGCCAGGATCAGCGCGCGCAGGGCCTGCCCGCGAGAGCCATCCACGTTGGCCTTCAGCACCGCCTCGTCGAGCTTGCCCTCGTCGGAGATGAATCCGCGTGGCTTGCGCTGCGGGTCGGCGTCCCAGCTGCCCGGCACCAGCGGCGTCTTCGCCTCGAGGCCCAGCGCCGCCACCACCGAGCGCGCCACGCCGGCCTCGGCCTGGACCTGCTCGGCCACCGCCTCGTGGCTCTGGATGCGCTGCCGCGCCACCGACGCCAGCGAGTATGCGGCGTAGGCGCCGAAACCCAGGGCCAGGCAGAAGACCGCGGCCGCCGCCAGCGGCAGGCGCCGCTCGCCGATGAGCAACGCCAGGAGCGACAGGAGCAGCAGCGGGCCCAGCCAGGCGATCATTGGGTAAAGGAGCGAGGGGTGCGGCGCAGCGGCGAGCGGCCTGGTCTCGATGCCCACCATTCCGGTGACGGCACCGTCCTCGATCACCGGGCAAGCCAGCGAGAGCGCCCCGGAGTGACGGCTGGCGATCTCGATCTCCTCCTTGCGTGCGCCACCCTCCTCGCGGTTGGTGGTCACCGCGGTGCGAAGCCGCTGGCCCTGGTCGTGGAGCGGCTTCTCGTCGCGCGCCAGCCGCCGCGGGGCGGCCTTGTCGCCCTGGTCCTCCGGGGCGGTCGAGGCCTCGAGCGAGATGCCCTCGAAGGCGATGACGCGCGCCTCCCGGACCGAGGGATTGGCTGCCTGCCAGGCGGCCACCGCCCGGCGCACCGGTTCGCCACGGTTGCCGGCCCGCTCCACCAGGTCGGTGAGGGCCCGGAGCGCCACCACCGCCTTGCGCTGCTCGCGCGCCGCCCCCGCCTGCTGCCCCTCGTTCTTGAGGAGCAGGAACGAGACGCCGACGCCGATCCCCCCGGCGAGCGCCAGGCCCACCACGAAGCGCAGGCGATGTGACAGCCGTCCCTTCAAGTGGTGCTCCCCCTCGCTCAGGGCTTCTTGCGCAGGCCGGCCACGTCCTTCACCACCTGGGCCTGCGCGCGATCCAGCGCCGCCTGGGGCGAGGTGCCCCGGATGACCGTGTTCATGGCGGTGGTGGCCGGCGACCAGACCATCGTCATCTCCGGCATGTTGGGCATGGGAACGGCCACCTCCACCTGGGCGCGGAAGGCGGCCAGGACCGGGTCCTTCGCGACCTTGGGATCGTCGTACACCTTCTTGTTGGCCGGGGTCTGGCGTCCCTCGATGGCCATGGTCTCGCCGGACTTCGTGTCGGTGATGAACTTCACGAAGTCGTAGGCGAGGTCCTTCTGCTTCGATGGGGCGGCGACGTAGGCGCCCTCGACGGTCATCCAGGGGCGCATGGGCTTGCCGCCGGCCTCGGCGATGGTGGGCAGCCGGGCCAGGCCGTAGTCGACGCCGCTGGCGATCTCGCCCAGGAACCAGGGGCCGGAGAAGACCATGGCGGCCTTCCCCTCGTTGAAGAGCGAGGTGATGAGCGCGGTGGAGGGCTCGGCCGGGAGGATCCCGTCCTTGATCCAGGAGACCAGCAACTGCAGCGCCTTCACGTTCTCGGGGTTGTTGAGGACCGGAAGGCCGGCGTCGAAGACCCGGCCGCCGAAGGCGTTCTGCAGGGCGGCGTGGTAGTAGAAGTCGGCGTAGGAGTAGGCGAGGCCGAAGCGTCCGGCCCCCTTGTCGGTGAGCTTCTTGGCGAGCGCCACCAGCTCCACGTCGGTCTTCGGCGGCGTCTTCACCAGCTTCTTGTTGTAGATGAGGGTGATGACCTTGTAGTTGAGCGGCAGGCCGTAGACGGTGCCGCGGTAGGTCATGGCCTCGAGCGTGGTGGGGATGAAGCGATTCTTGACGGCATCGTCGAGGTAGAAGTCGATGGGCTCGACGGTGTTGCCGGCCTCGATCCAGCCTCCAAGGCGATCCTGGGCGTAGATGAAGACATCCGGGCCCTTGCCGCGCGGGACCGCCGCGGTGATCTTGTCGGCAAAGGCGTCGTAGGGGACGGCGAGCGCGGTCACCTTGGTGCCGGGCTTGGCGGCCTCGTAGGCCTTGGTCACCTTCTCGAAGGCCGCCTTCTCCTCGGCGCGGTAGGCGTGCCAGACCACCAGCTCGGCGGCCCGGGCGACCCCGGCGGAGGTGACGGCCAGGATCCCCAGCAGCGTGAGCATCGAGCGAGCGCGTGTCATGTGTCGTCCTCCCCTGTTTGCCGGCCTGGTCTCACTCCGCGATGCGCAACTCCGTCTCGGCGTCGAACAGGTGCATGGCGCCGAGTTCCACCTTCACTGCCACCTTGGAGCCGAGCTCCGGCGCGCGGTGGGCATCGCGCTTGAAGATGAAGACGTCTTCGCCGGCCCGACCGTGCACGACCAGCTCGTCGCCCAGCGTCTCCACGATGTCCACCGTCAGCTCCAGGGCCGCCGTTTCGCCGCGCGACGGGACGGCCGGGTCGAGGACATGCTCGGGCCGGATGCCGACGACCACCTTCTTGCCGGCCATGCGGGCGGTGGCGGACCGGTAGGACGCCGGAACCGGGAGCTTGAACTGGGCGGCCTCGAGGACGCTGCCGCCCTCCTGCAGGGTGGCGCGGATGAAGTTCATCTGCGGGCTGCCGATGAAGTTTGCCACGAAGAGGTTGGCGGGCCGATCGTAGACCTCGATGGGCGCCCCCACCTGCTGCAGCTTGCCGGCGTGCAGGATCGCGATGCGGTGCCCCATGGTCATGGCCTCGACCTGGTCGTGGGTGACGTAGATCGAGGTGGTGCCGAGCCGGCGCTGGAGCTTCTTGATCTCGGCGCGCATCTGCACGCGCAGCTTGGCGTCCAGGTTGGAAAGCGGCTCGTCGAAGAGGAACACCGCCGGCTGGCGCACGATGGCCCGGCCGAGCGCGACGCGCTGCCGCTGGCCGCCGGAGAGCTGCTTGGGCTTTCGCTCCAGCAGCTGGGTGATGTCCAGGATCGCGGCGGCCTCCTTCACCATCCGCGCGATCTCCTCCCTTGGCGTCTTGCGGATCTTGAGGCCGAACTCGAGGTTCTCCCGCACCGTCATGTGCGGGTAGAGCGCGTAGCTCTGGAACACCATGGCGATGTCGCGCGCCTTGGGCGGGATGTCGTTCACCACGCGGTCGCCGATGGAGATGGACCCGGAGGTGAGGTCCTCGAGGCCGGCCACCATCCGCAGCAGGGTGGACTTCCCGCACCCCGACGGCCCGACGAGCACCATGAACTCGTGGTCCAGGATCTCGAGGTTGATTCCCTCGATGACGGAGGTCTCGCCGAAACGCTTGGCGACGTCCTTGATGGTCACGCTGGCGATGGAGTCCCCCTGCTCGAGGCGAGTTCCAAGCGGCCAATCAGTACCCGGTGCATCGATTTACTCCGGGTACTCGCGGCATAGTAGGACCCAATAGTGTGCGCTGGGTTGCTCCAGATGGGTCCACCACAAAGAGTATTCACCTGGAAGGCCATTGACTTCGCGCCACCGGCGAGGCAGGTGCGCCCGCTCGCCGGTCACGGGGAACCGGACTTCACTCCCAGGATCACCGACTTCCGTGACTCGATCGTGACAGTGATGAGCCCGGCGCTGCGCTCGACCTCGCCGGCTCCGAACAGCGCGGCCGGCTGCCCGTCGCCCCACTCGGGAGGGGCCGGGAAGCTGGCGGACGCGCGCTCCCTCCCCCGGTTGAGGGCCACCACAACCGCATCGCCGCTGGCGGGGTCGCGCCGGACGAACACGTAGAGGTCTCCCGCGGTGACGAGCCCCGCGTGGCTGCCTCGCGACAAGGCCGGGTGGCCCCGCCGGACGGCGATCAGCCGGCGGTAGTCTTCCCGGAGCGACTCGTCGCGGGGCACGCCCTTGCCGGGAAGGACGTCGCGGTCGCCCCAGGGCATGTCGCTCCGGTTCTCCGGCCACTCGCCCCCCTTCCGGCCCACCTCCTCGCCGTAGTAGACGACCGGGATCCCGGAACTGGTGAACTGGAGGACCGCCGCCATGCGGAAGAGGTCCTTGTCCCCGCCCAGCAGCTGGAGCGCGCCCGTCACGTCGTGGGACGAGAGGAAGTGGGCGAGCTGATGGCCCTGGCGCACCTTCTGGCGAGAAAGGAGGTAGCGATCGAAGGCCACCGTCCGCCCCCGGCCGAGGAGGTATCCCACCACACTGCCCTGGAATCCGAAGTCGAAGCCCGCGTCGAGCTCGTCGGGCTCGAACCAGGGGTCGAGGACGTCGGCGTCGCCTCCCCACACCTCGCCGAGGAGGAAGAAGTCCTTGCCCAGCGTCTGGCGGGTTCGCCGGCGGTGCTCCTGCCAGAAGGGATGGTCCACGTGCTTGACGGTGTCGAGCCGGAACCCGTCGATGCCGAAGCGCTTCGCCCAGCCGATCTGGGCCGAGAGCAGGAAGTCGGCGACCTCGGGTCGCTCGGTCTTCCAGTCGGGGAGGCCGGCCAGGCACGAGGTGAGGTCGTCGTCGCCACAGCCCCCGTGCGCGCCGGAGCGAAGCCAGTCCCGCGTCTTCGGGTTGCTCAGGTACTGCGAGTCATAGCCGGGGTGGTTGTACACGACGTCGAGCAGCACCTTGATCCCGCGCGCGTGGCTCGCCTCGACGAAGGCCCGCAGGTCGGCCTCGCTGCCGAAGCGGGGGTCGAGGCTCAGGAAGTCGTCGGCCCAGTAGCCGTGATAGCCCCAGTCCGGGAAACCGGCGCCGCTGACGTAGCCGTCGATGTTCTTCACGAGCGGGTTCACCCAGATGGCAGTGATGCCGAGCGAGGCGATGTCGTCGAGGTGGGCGGTGAGCCCTCTCAGGTCGCCGCCGTGGAAGGCCCCCTTGGCGCCGGGGTTCACCTTGACGTCGTTCTCCTGGTCGCCGTTGGCGAACCGGTCCACC
>Ga0315273_10002694_pt1 | contig 21088 bp, 15 predicted proteins | sample YL17G02_0_MG_FD_205753 | JGI IMG/M metagenome (GOLD analysis project Ga0315273, IMG submission 205753) | Sediment microbial communities from Yellowstone Lake, YNP, Wyoming, USA - YL17G02_0 | ecosystem: Environmental > Aquatic > Freshwater > Lake > Sediment | place: USA: Wyoming | collected... | reverse complement strand
CGCGGGCCGCTGGGTTCCCATTATCTCCGGTTTCCACGATACTTCAAGCCCCGACACGGCAATGTTGTCGATGGCTCGCCCCGGCAGGTAGCATGTTTGGACCATCGCTTTGCGGTTTTGTGGACAGTCGGGCAGGGCCGGGATGCCCCGCTACTGGTTGCGGTAATCATTGCGCGCACAACAAGTTGCAAGCCCTACTTTACTTTACTTCATGCTCGCCTGTATTCGCCGGCCTGTTTGGGCTTTCCCCCTGCCGCGTCGGGGAATCGGGCTGTGTGGCAGCCTCCTTGATCCGCCGCTCTTGTTCTGCGGTTACATCCCTGATTGCCTGGTTGATCTTCGCCAGACGCATTTCTTGGTTTCTACTTTCTTCCTTATTGGCGACAGGTTGTGCGGCCACAGTCTGTCTATAAGCTCCCAGGGCGGCAATTACCTCTAGGGCTTGCTCTGCCGTATATCCACCGACGTTGTCGAGCCAGCTCACCGCCGCATCGCCGACAATAATCCTCTTGTCCTTCAACAGCCCAACGAGATCGCCGACGACCCTCTCGTATCCGAAATGCACCTCCCTTGCCGGTTGTCCCGGGCGCTGTGTCTCCTTGGCTCCAAAATAGGCTACCCGACCAAGACACCTTACGGCCTGTTCCGGGGATACGATGGGAGATTCGGACTTTAACTGCCCTTCCATGAAACTGACATAATCATCGACAAGTTGCTGCGCCTCGGCGTCGTCATCCCGCCGTGCCACAGGGACAAAACTCTCGAAGATAACGTCATTTGTCGCCCTTGGACCATTCCGCGCAAGGCCAAGCAGGAGGCGCCCCTCGTCCCGGGACACCAATGCACTGACGGCGTGCTCCTGTTGGCTCCTGTTGCCGGTCTGGACCAGTTTGGCCAACTCCGACGTTGACATTGCCTGAATAGCCTTCACTTCCTCCTCCGTCAGCTTCGGCGATACCATCGCTCCTTGCTGCGTGGTAGGCTCCGCGGCAAAAGCCCCGCCGACGGATAGAACGATGCACAATACGGTCTGCCAAGTCCTCATGGTATGATTCCTTTTAGCTAGTCGCATGGGATCTTCCCAACACTGAACCCTATTATTTTATTAGCATGTAGGGCACGCGGGTTCTGAGCCGGCAGGGTCAGGTTCCGCGTGCGGGATTGCGGCCTTTCGTTCCGCACGCAGATCGCTCCCTTCGGCCGCTAACCCGCGTGCTCTACCTTACTGATCGTCGGATTCTGCTTTTCCCGTTATCACTTTGCGAATGACCTCATATGCCTCCTGAGCGATTTCCGTATGGTCTCGCTCCGGGGTGAATTCCCGATAGTCTCCGTTGCCAAGGTTCATCTGGAATACCGGATAGCACTGCTTCCACAGTAAGTCTGGCGTCCACCCGGGTTGGCCTGGTAGAATAAAGGGTTCTATATTGGGACGGGGGTGCACAACATACCAAAGCCCTTGGAGTGTCATGGCCTGATACGGCAAATTAGCATTATTTTCTTCATCTTCTTTGAAAGGAACATCTATCGACCGATGAGATGCATGTTTATTGCGAAATGGACGCAGCTCCTCAATTTTGATTATGTGCTCGTCCTGACTACCAATGGTGTCCGTCACGAATTTTGACGTAGCGAAGTAGTAAAACTAGCCCATGCGGTTTAGGTATGCGACCGCCTCGTGTGGTAGAGCCATAGTGGATTGGTCATCATGTTTTAACTTCATAGCGTCTATGATCTTGCACATGTTTGTATAGTGGTAATCCATCCCTTCAAGCATGACGACGCCCCCCTGGATTCGAACGTAATAATCACCATCCGAAGTTTTCCCATATCTAGCAAGAAACGACCTTGCTCGGCGCGATAGAGGCTGAATCGAGTGAAGCTCCTCGTTAGGCGCCGGATCTAGCGATCCCCAACACGGTTGATTCATCGGCCCTATTTCTTCTGCTGCCATCAGAGTATCTCCGCAGTCTTTCGCGAAAACGGGCCGGGCGTCCGACCCCGATGATCCGAATCATTGACGGCGCTGCCCAACCCGCGATTGGTCCCTGACGGTTCGCGACCGGTTGCTTAGAGCATGGTGCGGACTTCGGCGTCTTTTTGGGCGACGGCCTGGGCCTGGGACTTCTTGTAGTCCAGGAGTTTCCTGGCAAGCGCGGCGTCGGAGGTGGCCAGTATCGCCGCGGCGAGGAGGGCGGCGTTGGTGGCCCCGGCCGGACCGATGCTCATGCAGCCGACCGCCACGCCCGGGGGCATCTGGAGGGTGCTGACGAAGGCATCGACCCCCGCCAGCGGACCGGAACTGACCGGTACGCCGATGACCGGCAGGATCGACTTGGAGGCCAGCACGCCGGGCAGCCCGGCGCTCATGCCCGCGCCGGCGACAATCACCCTCAGCCCCCGCCGTGCGGCAGAGGCGGCGTATTCGTGGGCCGCGTCGGGGCTTCGGTGCGCGGAGATCACGCGGACCTCGCAGGGAATCCCAAACGCCTCCAACTGCTCGACGCACCGCCGCATCGTGTCCAAGTCGTTGTGACTGCCCATCACCACGCCGACTAGCGGAGCTACAGGTTTATTCTTCTTCCTGGCCATGAATTCGCCTTTATCGCTGGTGGTATGTGTTTCCCAAGGCGGCGCGATTATCGCCAGGAACCCCTTGGAAAGCAATCCCAAGCGCGCCCATTCCCGCCGGCCCGGCGCCGCCGACGGTCTGCCGCCTATCCGCCGCCCCGGAAGTCAAAGGCCACCTTGATAGCACGCCACGCGGTCTTGCAGGAGGCCACCTCAAAGGCGCGGTGGTAATCGGTCAAAGGAAACAGGTGTGTCAACATGCCCGGTGCCCTCAGCCGGCCCGATGTCATGAGCTGGTGCGTCAGTTGGTAGGTGCGTATCTCCTTGCCCTCAAACCGCTCCAAGCCCCGGCCATAGGCCCCGATCAGGCGAAGCTCGGTAAACCACAAGGCCGTCAGGTCGGGCGCCCCCCAACCCGTGCCCACCATCACCACCTGGCCGCCGCCCGCGGTCCACTGGAGACACTCGCCCAAGGACCGCCGGCTGCCGACGCACTCGAACGTCACGTCGTAACCGCCCGACAGCGCGTAGTTGCCCAGCCGGACGGTGTGCACCCCCCCGCCGGTCCGGTCGGCGATGGCGGCGAACCGTCCCGCCGCCCTGTGCGGCAGGATGAGGAACTCGTCGGCACCCGTCGCGCGGACCGCCTCGTCCAGGTAGGCCGCTCGGTCCAGCGCGTCGATTCGGCCCGTGTAGCCGACGGCCCGTAAGGCGGCGATCACGCCCAGGCCCAGCACCCCCGCGCCATACACCAGCACGCTCCGCGCGGAAGAGAGGTCGGCCCGCAACACCGCGTGCAGGCTGCACGCCAGCGGGTCGGTCAGCACGGCTTGCTCGTCGCTCATGTCATCGGGGACGGGCACAAGTTGGCTTCGATGGGCAAGGAAGTATTCCCCAAACGACCCGCCGGTGGCGCGGTTGTAGCCGATGCTGGTCCCCGGCGGCAGGCGGGACGCGCCGGCCCCATCGGCGCCGAAGTTCTCGCAGATCCCAAACTGCCCCGCCCGGCATCGTGGGCAGGGCGGATCGATCCCGCGGACCTCGCAGCACAGCGTCGGCTCGACGCAAACCCGTCGCCCCAGCCACTCCTTCCCTACTGCCGGGCCGACCCGCTCCACCACCGCGACGTTCTCATGCCCCAGGATCATGGGCGAGGAGCTAAACGCCTGGAGGATGGAGCCTGGCGGCTGGGCCTGGGCAAGGATCGCCAGGTCCGTCCCGCAGATACCCCCCAGCAGCGTCCGCGCCAGGACCCAATCGTCTCCCGGCAATTCCGGGATTTCCACGTCCCGCAGGGCCAGACCCCCCAGGCGCGAGTACCGCAGGCTGGGCACGAAACCGCCCAGGGCCTTGCACGCCAGCCAGCCCAACGGATGGATGTGATATACTATCGCCCGCATGACCACGGATAGAGATAACCCCGGCGGGTACAAAAGGAAAGGCTTGGCAAAATCCAGAGGCCGCCAGGCCGGCGGGCGGGATGTGTTATGAGAAGCCCTTGGGGATGGCTGCCCGCGGTTTTGCCCCTGATGGTCCTCTGGCCGCTGGGCGGTTGCCAGAAGCCCCTGCATTTCCCGGCTGAGTCACTCCCTCCGGCAGCCAAGGCCGCCGGCGCATCAGGCGCCTATGACACGAATGGGGACGGGCAGGCCGATTTCTTCGCCTTTGCGGACCCCAACGGCCGGATCAGCGGAATCGGTTATGACACCTCGGCCGACGCCCTGCCGGACCAGGTACTGGACCTCGACGCCATCGACACAGCCCACTGCCGCCACCTGGTAATCATCCTGGACGGGGTTGGATACGACCTGGTGAAGCAATACCGCGACGCCGGCGGGCTGCGGATGTTCCACCCGCCATCCCGCGTCATAGCCACCTACCCGACGTTGACGGACGTATGCCTGGAGGACGCCCTGGGCTACGTCCCCTGCCGGGCCTTCGAGGCTGCCTATTACGACCGGTGTGCGAACAAGCTGTCGGGCGGTTCCTGGGACTACATGGCCGGGCGCAACCAGCCTTACGACCGGCTGCTCCAGTATCGCGCCAACCTGATCTGGGACGCCATCGGTTACCTGGCCCCCTGGGAGGTGTTCGGCAAGGAAATGAACGACGCCGCGCGAGTCTTCGGGCGCGCCCAGGGCCGGGAGGTGCTGGCGTACTTCGTCAGTTCCGCCGGAATGGGAACCAGGTACGGCGCCGAGGGCCAGCAGCGCTGCCTCCGGGAGGTCGAGCGGCTGGTCAACCAAGTCATCTGGCAGACCCGCGGCCTGACGAAGGTGACGCTGTTGGCCGATCACGGGCACTCCTACACCCCCGCCACGAGGATTCCCCTGGAGGCGCACCTGGCCTCCAAGGGCTGGAAACTGACTGATACCCTTCGCTCCCCCCGCGACGTAGCGTGCATACGGTTCGGGCTGGAGACCTTTGCCAGCTTTGCCACCCGCCGCCCTGCCGAGCTGGCGGCGGACCTGACGGATTGTCGGGGCGTCGGCCTGGCCAGCTACGCCCAAGGGGATACCGTGGTGGTGCTGGCCCCGCTCGGCGCGCGGGCCGTCATCAGCCGACGCCTGGGGCGCTACAAGTATCAGGCCCTTGCCGGCGACCCGCTGAAGCTCAGCGCCATCCTTTCTTCACTCCAGGCCGACGCGGAGGGTTTCTTCGGCGCTGACGACTTGCTGGCCGCCACGGCCACGCATGAGTATCCCGCCCCGCTGGAACGCCTCTGGCGGGCGCACTTCGCCCTGGCCGAAAATACCCCCGATGTCATCGTCTCCTTGAAGGACGAATTCTACTTCGGGGCACAGTCCTTCTCCGGGGCCGTTAAAATCGCCTCCACCCACGGCAGTTTGAACCGCAAGAACAGCACCACCTTCATCATGTCCACCATCGGTCCGCTGCCCCCGCTGATGCGGTCCCGCGACATCCCCGCCGTCATGCACCGCCTCACCGGCCGGCCCTGGCCCGCCAAGGACTGATCGCTCCTCGGCCACGGCAGCGCCGCCGGCGGTGGGTTGTCCGCACCCTCGCCGCGTAGCCGGGTAGGTCGGGCTTCGGCCGTGAGGCTTCGACGGTGAGCATGTAGGTCGGGCACGGCCCGACGTGTTCGCCGTAATTCCAATAGAAAAACAACCATGACAGAACGATAACGGCAGAGCAAATCGCATCGTTGGCCGATCAATAACGCCAGAGCGAATCGAAAGCATGTAGGTCGGGCCGTGAGCGCAGTCGAACGGCCCGACGTCTTTGCCATGATATGGGAGCGGCGGGCGGTGCCCGCCCTACTCGGCTACACCAACACATCCCCACGCCAGCGTAACCAGGCCACCAGCCTGTTACGCCTCAGGCAGTCCTATTCGATTACGGAGTTCGTTCAGAACCCGAAGCTCTTCGGGATTCCTATGCTTGCGGTATATCGGCCACAGTTTCGGTTTTCGTTCCGGCTCATTCACGAGATAGTTGTCGCGGAGGACAGCGTCAAGGACCCCATCAAGGCAGGTCCGCGTCGGTTCTCCACCCACCGTACTCGGCGTCAGGTCGCCGACGAGCGTGATGTATGCCGCTCCAAACGAGAGCGCTCCGAAAAGTGAATGTACAGCGTCGAACAAATCCCAGAGTTCTTCAATGCTGACGTCAGCCAGTCCCTCCTCCGCGAGGCCGCTTTGCTTGTCCATCAATCGGTGAGCAATGTGACTGTCACGCACCTGATTCACACGTTCCGCGATGGACTTGACGGTTTCACTAAACTTTCGCTCGCGTAAAGTCTGCTTGAAACGTTCGAGTTTGTCCGAGCGCAGCCACGCTGCCTTGATGATCTCATTTCTGAACGACTGCAGGCTGTGAACCTTGCGTCCCGTATCAATCGCCAGTCCGTGCAACAGCAAGATGCTTGCATCGACAAAGTTCCAGATTACCAACCGCCAGAACTCCATTTCGGTCGGCGCATAGATGCAGTCGAATGGAAACTCAATGAGTTGCCCGATCGTGAAAAGCGTACCATGAACGCGGATAACGCGCCACCAGAGGTTGCTGTGAAGGTTCTTGTATCGCTCGACAAAAGGTTCCTGAAAGAGTTCTTCCGGTTTGGTGTTGGCAAGTTCGTGGTGGTTATAAGCCTGCCATTTGTCCAGGTCTGTCAGGTAGTCGGTCGTGTTCCTGGCTTTAGTCATGCCGACGCCCCCTGCACGATGGCGATTTCGTCGGTCGTCAAACCGTACAGGTCGTAAACCAGCCGGTCGATTGCGGCGTCGGTCGCCTCGATCTGGCGATGGATCGCCCCCCGCTGGGCTTGCGACTTAGCCGTGTTCTTCGGTTTCCCAGGCATGGACGGAAGGTTACAGCGATGGACGCCCGCCGTCAATTCCGCCGGCCTGGGCCGTCAAGGTTGCCTCCGTACCCGGCAGTGCCGGCGGCGGTGGGTTGTCCGCAGCCTCGCCGCGTGGCACAATACGGCCGGTGGAGAACCACAGGCCACAACAAGCCCTGCTTGAGCGCATTCTGTCGTCCCCGCACCCGGCGGTGTTGCTGACCGCCCCGGCCGGAGTGGGCAAGACCGCCGCCGCGCTGGAGATGTACGGGCATTTCGAGGCGACGGGCCACGGCCGCTGCCTCCTGCTTGTGCCCAACGCCGCCGCGTCCGCCCTCCTGCGACGCATGATGCTGGAGGCATCCCCGCGCGGGGTGCTGGTTCGGCCGGCGGTCCTGAGCTTCGAGGACCTGGCCGGGAGAATCCTGTCAGCCGGGCGGAGCGCCCCGCGGAGGCTCTCGGCGTTTCACCGGCGGTTGCTGCTGCGCCGCATCGTCACGGACCTCCACGAGGAAGGAAAGCTGCCGACGCTGGCTGCCGTGGCGGACACGCCGGGGCTTATCACCGCCCTGGATGCGGCCATCGCGGAGATCAAGCGGGCGGCCATCGAACCCGACACGCTGGCCAGGGCCATCGGACGCCGGGCGGGCAAGTCCGCCGACCTCCTGGCCGTCTACCGCCGCTACCAGGAGCATCTGCACGCCACGGAAACCTACGACCTGGAAGGCCTGATGTGGAAGGCCAAGGACGCCCTGGCCTCGCCGGCAACGGACCTGGGCGAATTGGGGCTGGGCGGCCTGGTCGCCGCCGCGGTCGATGGGTTCACCGACTTCACGCCCACGCAACTTTCCATCATCCGGTTGCTTTCGCGGCGGATGGATCGCCTCCTGATAACCTTGCCCCACAGCAGGGACGGCCGGGAGCGCATGTGGCGGTGGAGCGGGCGGACCTTGGCCAACATCCACCGGGCCTTCGGTGACGACTTGCAGGAGGTCTTCCTTGACGCCGATAGCGGCCGCCGTCCTGCTGCGGCAGGCAACGGCGGCTTGAGGGCGCTGTGGGAGAAGGTCTTTGATTTCGACGCCGCTGCCGCCGATCCGCCGGAGGGGCTGAGCGTCATAGCCGCCTTCAGCCTGGAATCCGAGGTCGTCGCGGTGGCCAGGCGGGTCAAGCGGTTGCTGTTGGACGGCGCGGCCGCCGGCAGCGTGGCGGTGCTGGCCCGATCGATGGATGCCTACCGCCCTACCATCGAGCGGGTCTTCGGCGAGTGCGGGATTCCCATCGCGGCATCCCCGGCGACCCTGGCCACCCAACCCATCGTTCGATTCGTCTTTGACGTGGCCTCCGTGGGACCGGAGTTCGCCTCCCGCGACGTGCTGCGCGTGCTCAAGAATAGCTACTTCCGCCCGGAGGCGCTTGGACCGTTTGACGCCGCCACCGCCGCCGCCGCCGAGGCGCTGATCCGCCGCGCGGGCATCCTTCGCGGCGCGGAGGCTTACGCACAAGCCGCCCGGCGCCTGGCCGAGCGGGCAGGCCGTCAGCAGGCCGAGGACGATGACGGCGACGATCCATCAGGTCCGGTCAGTTACTCACCCCAGCAATTCCAGGCCGCCGGGGAGATGCTTCAGCAGCTTTTTGGCCTCTGGGAGCGGGCCAACAAACCAGCGCCCGCGAGCGGCACGCCGGGCCGGGGCAATCCCGCGGGCCTGGAGGCGATCATCGAGCGCCTGGACCTTCGCCGGGCCGCCTGCCACGACTCACCCGAGCTGACGGCCCGCGACCTGCGCTGCCTGGATGAGCTGGAGGGCCTGCTGAAGGACCTGCCGCACCCGCCCCCTGCGTGGGAAGTGATCCTGGAGGCCCTCTCGGCCGTGGGCGTTCCCCAGCAGCGCCGGCGCGGGGCGGTGGACGTGGCGGACGTGCTGGATGCCCGGGCGTTGCGGTACGCCCACGTGTTTTGCCTGGGCCTGGGAGAGGGGCAGTTTCCCGCCCGTTACTCCGAAAGCCCCCTCATCGGCGAGGACCAGCGGTTAGACTGGGCCGGACGCGGCGCCGCGCTGGATAGCCGAAGCGACCTGACGGCCCGCGAGATGCTCCTGTTCTACCTGGCCGTCTCGCGCGCGGAAGACACGCTGACGGTCAGCTTCCCCCTCTGGGACGCTTCCGGCAGGCCGGGGGCGCCGGGAGCGTTCCTGCTGTCGCTGCTGGAACCCATCGGCGGGCTGGAGGGGGCCCAACGGGCCGGCATCGTCCAGCACGTGCCGCCGGGGCAGATGATCCCACCGGGCCAGGAGACCGCCTCCCCTCGAGAAGCCGTCATCGCCGCCCTGGCGGGGCGGTTCCACGAGGAATACGACCCCGGCGGAGGCACACTGGCGTGGGTGGCGCGCCAGCAGCCTCATTGCCTCTTGCGAGTTGCCGGCGGGCTGCTGGCCGACTACCGACGCTGGCGGGCCGGCCCGTGCGACGCCTTCGACGGGCGGATCGGCGACGCAGAACTCGCGGCCTGCCTGGCGGAGCGATTTGGACCTGAGGCGGTCTTTTCGGCCACCCAACTGGGGACCTTCGGCCAATGCCCCTGGCAGTTTTTCGCCAGATACGTCCTGCGACTCCAACCGCTGGAGGATCCGCAGCGCCCACCGGAGGCGTTGTACCGTGGCCTGTTCTGCCACAGGGTCCTGTTTGACACCATGCGGCGGCTGAGCGGAAAGACCGACGGCCCCGTGCGGTTGGCAGAGCTTGAACGGTCGGTCCTGCTGGAGGCGCTGGACCAATCCATCGCCTCCGCCTCGGCCGAAGTCGAGGCCCGCGGCGTGCCCTATCCGGCGCTGTGGCGGATTCAGCGGGACCAGATGCACGGCCAATTGCGGGAGTACCTGCTGGACCGGCACGGTGGACAGGTAGGCGGCGGCGAGAGCATCCATTTCGAACTGGACTTCGGCCTGGACACTCCCTCCGCACAACACGATCCATCCGGAAAGGCCCAACCCGCCAAGATCGCCACGCCCGCGGGGACGATGCTCCTGGGCGGCAGGATCGACCGCGTGGATCGCGTGTGTTTTGAAAACCGCCAGGGATTGTTCGTGGTGGACTACAAGACCGGGCGGTTGCCGCAACGGATAGACATCCTGGAGGGAAGGAGCCTGCAACTACCGCTCTATTCCGCGGCCGTGGAGGCCCTCTTGGGTCAACCGTGCTTTGGCGGGGCCTTCCACCGGATCGGTTCCGGCAACCAAAGCCCTGCCACGTTCTTTGCCGCCTTCCAGAACTCCAAAGACGGCCTGAAACCCGCGGGCGGTTTCGGGGAAAACCGCTCGGCGGTGCTGGAGAAGGTAGGGCGATTCCTCCAAGAGATCAGACTCGGACACTTCGACCTGCAACCCGCCAGGACCGAGCATTGTCGCTCCTGCCCCTACCGGCGAATCTGTCACTACGCCGATACGCGGGCCCAACGGAAGGTAGAAAACGTCCCCGCCGTCTCGGAGGCGCCGTCATGAGCGACGCAATGAAGCTCACCCCCGCGCAGGAACGGGCGGCCGTGCTGCGGATCAACGAGAACCTCGCCCTGCGCAGCGGCGCCGGTTGCGGAAAAACGGCGGTCCTGGCCAAGCGGTTCCATTCGCTGCTGATGCGCCACGGAAAGGATGCCAACCCGCTGTCGCGCCTGGTCGCCCTGACGTTTACCGAAAAGGCGGCGATGGAGATGTCCCAGCGGGTGCGGAGTTTCCTGACCGCCGCAGCCAAGACGGCCGAGGGAACGTCACGGCGAACGTTGCTGTCCTGGCTGGAGGAGCTTCCCGATGCCCGCATCAGCACGATTCACGGATTCTGCGCGTCGGTCTTGCGGGCCAGGGCCATTGAGGCGGGGGTGGACCCGGACTTCTCCGTCTGCCCCGATGAAACGCTGACCGACCAGATGCTCAACCTGGCAGCCGAGGAGGCGGTGTTGGCGGCCGTGGAGGATGGATGCCGGAACGTCGCCTCATTGGTGGCCGAAAGCTCGCTGGAGGAGGTGGCAGGCCTGGCGGCGCAACTGGTGGAAATGCGGGCCTCCTGCGACCTTTCGGCTTACGGCGACGCCGGCGCCATCCTGCATCGCTGGCGGCGAATGGCCGAGGACGCCCGCCGGCAGGCCTGGCGGCGGCTGTCCGAGGATGACGCCATCCTCGCGCTGCTGACTGAACTGGCTAAGCTCCCCTGCCCCGACGAGGGCGACAGGCTGGCCCAGTATCGCCGCAGGCAGGCGGAGATCGTCGGTGAGTTAGTCTCCAAGCCCGACTCGCGCAGACCGGAAGTGTTCCAGCCACTGCGCGAAAGCCCCGGCAACATCGGGTCCGCCGGCAACTGGGGCGGCAAGGACTCACTCAAGGAAGCCCGCCGACGAATGAAGGAATTGAATTCCCTTGTGCTGGAATATGCCCTCTACGCCGAGGAGCCAGGCCCACCGGACACCCGCGCGGCGGAATCGCTGGCGGCGATGGCCCGCCTGGCGACAGACGTCGCCGCTCGGTACGCCACGGCCAAACGCCGGCGGGGCGTCTTGGACTTCACGGACCTGTTGGAGCGCACCGACGTATTGCTCAAGGACCGCCCCGACGTCTGTAACAGCCTTGGCGGCAAGATCGACCAGTTGCTGGTCGATGAATGCCAGGACACCGACGCCTTCCAGATGGCCCTACTGGAACGGCTGGCCTTTGGAACCCCACGGCCCAAGGATCCGCCGCAGGGCCGGCTCTTCGTCGTCGGCGACGCCAAGCAGAGCATCTACCGGTTCCGCGGGGCACAGGTGGAGGTCTTCGAGGACCTCTGTCGCCGCATGGGACCCTCCGGGCAGGAAAACCTGGACCTTTCCTTCCGCACCCACCCCGCCGCCGCAGCCTTTGTCAACCATCTCTTCAGCTCACTGATGGGCAGTGACTATCAACCCATACATGCCGCCAGGGGGCAATGCCCCGCCTCTGCGGCTGTGGAGGTGCTGTTGGCCTCCGGGGGGCAGCAGGACCCCATCGATTCCGCCGATCAGGCCGTGCGTTTGCAGGCCGCCGTGACGGCGCAGCGAATCCAAGAGATGATCGATGGGCGGGAGGAGCTCGTCTGGGATGAGCAATCCAAGGGCTACCGTCCCGTGCGGCCCGGCGACGTGGCCATTCTGTTTGGCCGGATCGGCACCTGCCTGGATTTCGAGCGCGAGCTGGCCGGGCGGAACATCCCCTGGTACGTCGTGGCGGGTACGGGATTCTTCCACCAGCAGGAAGTCCTGGACGTCCTCAACGCCCTGCGAGTCATAGACAACCCCTACGACGACGTGGCGCTGTTTGGCGTGCTTCGCAGCAGCCTGGTGGGCCTGGACGACGAGTCGCTGATGCGGATCTCGCTGGTCTCCCGCCCGCCTTACTGGCCCGGCCTGGCCAAGGCTGCCGCGACGCTCCCCTCGCCGCAGCGGCGATGCCTCGAATCGGCCTGGCGGTTCCTGGACAAGCTGCACAGCCGCAAGGACGCCGTGGGAATCGACGTGCTTCTCGAGTCCCTGCTAGAGGAGACCGGTTACGAGGCGACGCTGCTGAGCCGATTTCAGGGCCGACGCCCCCTGGGCAACGTCCGTCTGTTGCTGGACCGCGCCCGGTCCGCCGCCGCGGAGGGCGTGGTGCTGGCCGACTTCATCACCGCTATGGAGGAGCGGATCCTCAGCGAGTCCCGCCACGAGCAGGCGGCGGTGGCCGGCGAGACCGACAACGTCGTGCGGCTGATGACCATCCACAAGGCCAAGGGACTGGAGTTCCCCGTCGTGTTCATCCCGGACCTGAACTGGTCGGCGCAAGGCTCCCGCCGGCGGCTTCTGCTCCGCAGCGACTGGGGACTGCTCTACAGGCCGCCGGACGACAACGGCCTGCGCGAGGAACCGCCGGATCGCCGGGATGAGACCGAAACCGCCGAGAAACCGCTTTCGTGGCGGCTGGCCTCCGCCCTGGAGGATCAGGACCAGCGGAAGGAGGACATCCGCAAGCTCTACGTCGCCGCCACCAGGGCCAAGGACCACCTGGCGATCGTGGCGGCAGACTGGCGAGGCCAGAACGGGCAATTCCAGCGAGGCGACTGCCTTATCCGCAGGATCGACGCCGTCCTGGGCATCGGCCAGGCGGCCGACCAGCGGCGCGACAGCATCCCCTATGACGGCGGACGATATAGCCTGCGCCTGTGCGTCCTCAGCCCTTCCAGCGCCTCCGGCAGGGAAAAGAGCACGCCGGCACGAGTGATTCTGTCGGAGGCGAAATCGGCGGATGACGTGGCCGAAGGTTTGGCCCGCCTGGCCGGGTCCGCCCCGCCCCCGCCGCTGCTGGCCGACTTGCCGGAATCCGCCGACCGCGCGGAACTGGCCGTGACCGCGATCAGCGATTTCGCGTTCTGTCCTATGCTTTATCGCTGGCAATACGAACTTCGCGTCTCCGCTCCGCCGGCCAGGGACCGGGCGGCGCCGCCGGAGTCCATCAGTTCAGCCGCCTTGGGAAGCATCTTGCACCGCTGCATGGAACTGCTGGACTTCGCCTCCCCCGCCCCCCCCGAGACGCTGGTGCGCAGGGCGCTGGCGGAAGCGCATCCCGGCGGATTGGACGATGCGGCGCCGATTGCGGCGCAACTGGAGGACATGCTCGCCCGCCTGCGGCGAGGCCCGCTCTGGCCAGTCCTGACCACCGCCAAACGGACGTACCGTGAGCTGGATTTCGCCCTGGCCGTCGGGCGGGGCGTACTGCACGGCAAGATCGACCTGCTGCTGGAGGACTCCGCCGGAGGCTGGACGATCGTGGACTACAAGTCCGACCGCGTCGGTCCCGAAGGCGTCGCCGGCCACGCACAAAGATACGAATTGCAGGTGCTGGCCTATGCCCTGGCCGCGGCCCGATACCTCGATCAGCCGCCGGCCCAGGCCGTGTTGTATTTCCTCCGCCCCGCCGAGGCGCACAGCCTGAACATCACCCAAGAGACGCTCCTATCCGCCCAGCGGCGGCTGGAGACACTCGTCGGGGAAATCCTCTCCGCCGGGCGTAGCGGGCGCTACGTCCCGAAGGATGCGGCGCGATGCCAGTCGTGCCCCTATGGTCCGCTGTGCCGCCCTGCTTGACAGCAGGGGCTTACGAGCGGATAACGCATGGCTCCCGAAGGTTCTCCAAAACGTTATTGACCTTCGCGTTGATAAAGAGACACGCCGGCTGGGTTCGACCTGCGAAAACGGCCTTTCCGGGCCACGGTCAAGTCGCATTGGCAATACGAAGGTCAATAATGCACACTCGCCGCAAGCGCACTTGTCAATCCGCCGGCCTGCCGCTAGGCTAGGTCCGTCATTGGGAAAGGACGGCGACCATGCGAAACGAGAGCCTGGAATTCCTCAAGAAGCTCCTGACCACCCCCTCCCCCAGCGGGTACGAGTCGGCCGGGCAGCGCATCTGGTGCGATTACGCCCGCCGGTTCGCCGACGAGGTGCACACCGACAGCTACGGCAACGCGGTGGCTGTGCTGAACCCCGCCGGCGACCCCAAGATCATGTTCGACGGCCACATCGACGAACTGGGGCTGATGATTAAGCACATCGACGAGAAGGGCTTTATCTATTTCCAGCGCATCGGCGGCGTCGATCCGGCGTTGGTCCGCGGCAAGCGGGTCAACATTCACACCGCCAAGGGCGTCGTCAAGGGCGTCACCGGCGCCACCGCCATCCACCTCCTGGAGCGGGACAAGGAGCAAAAGGCCCTCAAGATGCACGAGTGCTTCATCGACATCGGCGCCAAGGACGCCAAGGAGGCAGGCAAGCGCGTCGCCGTCGGCGACCCGATCACGTTCGTCGATGACTTCGAGATTCTCGACGGCCACATCGCCGCCGCCCGCGCGTTCGACAATCGCGTCGGAGCCTGGACGGCCATCGAGGCCCTGCGCCTGGCCGGGGAGGGCAAGCCCGCCTGCGCGATCTACGCATGCAGCTCCATCCTGGAGGAAGTCGGTGGTTTCGGCGCGGCCATGAACGTCTTTAACATCAACCCCCACGCCGCCGTCGCCATCGACGTCACCCACGCCACCGACACGCCCGGCATCGACGTCAAGCAGCACGGCCAGGTCAAGATGGGCCAAGGCCCCACCATCAGCATCGGGCGGGAGCATCACCCCGTCCTCGTGGAGCGGATCCGCGGCGTGGCAAGGAAGAAAAGGATCAAGATGCAGGTCGAGACGTTCAGCCTCACTGGCGGCACGGACGCCATGAGCATCTTCACCAAGCAGGGCGGCGTGCCGTCGGCGGTCCTGGGCATTCCCAACCGCTACATGCACACCACCGTGGAGATGCTCGACCTGCGGGACCTGGAGCATACCGCCGACCTGCTGGCCGCCTTCACGCTGGATATCAAGAAGGGCGAGCGGTTCAAGGTGAAGGTCTGATACTCGCGACAGGCCGGCTGCACCAATACCTGTTGACTGACCACCGGTACCGGTTTCTCGGCCCGGAGGCAACCCGCCGGTATCCGGCTTCCAGGGCTGCCAGACACGGGTCTCCTTCATGGACCTTATCGGCAAAGTGGCGTTGGTGACCGGTTCCGCACGCCGGCTGGGCCGGGCAATCGCCCTGGAACTCGCCCGCGGCGGGGCCGACGCCGCCCTTCACTACCACCGCTCCGCCGACCAGGCCGGCGCGACCAGGGATGCAATCGCCGCCCTGGGCCGGCGCGCGGAGGTCTTCCCCGCCGACCTGGCCGACCCGCGACAGATCGAATCGCTCTTCGCCACCCTGGCCCGCTCCTTCGGCCGCCTCGACGTGCTGGTCAACAACGCCGCCGTCTACGCCCCCACGCCGCTGGAGGCCCTCTCGGCCGAGCAGTGGGACGCCCACCTCGCCGTCAACGCCCGCGCCGCCGCCCTGTGCATCCGCCACGCCATACCACTGATGCCCGCCGGCGGGGTCGTCGTCAACATCGCCGACTCCGTCGCCCCCCACGGCCGGGCGGGATACGCCGCCTATTGCGCCTCCAAAGGCGCCCTGCTGGCCCTGACTCGCTCCGCCGCAATCGAACTGGCAGGCCGGAACATCCGCGTCAACGCCGTCTCCCCAGGACTGGCCCTTTGGCACGACGACGCCACCGACGCCCAACGCGCCGCCGTCCTGGCGGAAATCCCCATGCGCCGCCCCGGCGCCCCCGCCGATGTTGCCGCCGCCGTGGCGTTCCTCGTCCGCGGCGACTACGTCACAGGCCAGGAAATCCGCGTCGATGGCGGCTGGCACATGGAATAGCCCGCTTCTCGGCAAGCGGTCCAGCCGCCCCGCGGGCTTTTTCGCCCTCCGCCACCCCGCCGACCCGCCGGAAAGACCGCCCGCGACAAAACACGCCCGCGGGGATTGACAATCCCCACCGATCCGCTAAGCTGGTAGCTTACCGCTGAGCCGGTATTCTTCCCCGATAGCTCAATTGGTAGAGCGAGCGGCTGTTAACCGCTAGGTCCTTGGTTCGAATCCAAGTCGGGGAGTCCTTCGACTCGCTTCGCTCGCTCAGGACTTTGTCCTTGACGAACGGGACGAGTCGTTTGTTTGCGCAAACAGCCCTGCATGCCAAGGCGAGTCGAGGGATCCTGAGCGAAGCCGTGAGCGAACGAGCAAAAGCGAGTGAGTCGAACGGCGAGTCGAAGGCAACGAACGCAGTGAGCAAATCGAAGGGCGCAGTCCTGAGTGAACGAACGCAGTGAGCAAATCGAAGGGCGCAGTCCTGAGCGAACGAGCGAAAGCGAGTGAGTCGAAGGACGCAGTCGAAGGCTTATCACCGCCGGCCTCCACGGCACAACCGACGTGGTCGGTCTACGTCCTGCTCTGCCGCAACGATTCCTATTACGTCGGCGTAACCAACGACCTTTCCAGGCGGTTGGATGAGCACCGCACCGGCCGGGGAGGCCACTACACCCGGTGCAACCCGCCGGTGCGCTTGGTCTATCGCGAGGCATTCCCGTCCCGAAACCAAGCCGACGCCCGCGAACGCCAACTCAAAGGCTGGACCCGCCGGAAGAAACAAGCCCTGATCGCGGGCGATCGGTCGCTCCTGAAGAAACTCTGAGTGACGTTCAGGGCGCGACCGTAGCCCGTGGGGTTGCGCTCGTACCCCAAATGAAAGCGTTTCGTATGCAGCACGGACCCTGAGCCTGTCGAAGGGCTCGTTAACACCGCCCGTTAGTTAACACCGCTATCGCGTCAAGGCCCCCGAACGGGAGATTTCGAACTCGCACCCCCCTAGGCCGCAGTCGCGCAAGACAACGGGCGGTCCGAAGACCGCCCGTGCGAATCGTGAATCTATAATCGGTGCAAGTTAATCAGGCAGACTTCCGCCGCCTCAGCACCTGTCCTGAGCGGCATCGAAGAATCGCCAGACCGCCCAGGGCCAGCAGCGACAGCGTGACAGGTTCGGGAATGGCCAGGGAAACCAAGCCCGCGTCGGTGTGGCCCGGATATGGCCAGACGTTAGGTCCGTCCCAGAAACTGATCGAGCCCGTGAGCACGACATTGCCCGCATTGTCAGCGGCGATACCCAAGGCACGATCGTCGTAATAACAGCCCACGTGCTGAGTCCCAATCTCGTCCCCATCGGGATTATACTTGCTGACAAAAGCGCCCCAGAAATCCTCCCAACCACCGCCTAACCAGGCTGATCCTCCCGCGACAAGAATGTTTCCGTCGGTATCCATCGCCAGGGCCTCGGGGAGGAAGTGGTCCGGGTCCGAGGCTCCAACCGTCCGGCTCCACAGGGTCTGGCCGTTGGGTTCATAGGCGTTCAGGAAACCATCCCACGGATCGTCGGGTGAGATATCAGAGTGATCGGCGAAGCCCGTGACGATCACGTGACCAGCCGCATCCACCATGACGCCCTCGCTTTGCTCCGAGGCACCGGCCAATATCTCATGAGTCCAGAGAAGGTTGCCGTTCGGATCATACTTGTCCAGATGGGATGCATAGCCATTAAGAGCCTCTTGCCAGCCGGTAACATAGGTATTGCCAACGGAGTCGGCGGCCACACCTCGAACCCAATAACCGTGCCAATTGTGGACGGGGCGAGCCCAAACAAGGTTCCCGTCACCATTGTATTTGCTGAGAAAGGACGTCCAGCCGGAATCGCCTATACCTTCGTTTGTGTAGCCGATCATGTACACATTGCCCGCCAGATCGCCGGCCAGCCCGCCCTTGTCGTACGATCCTCCGGTACCCAGGTGCTGGGACCATAGCAGTTGCCCAGTAGCGTCGTACTTCCTCAAACAATTGTCAGTCCATCCTGTTCCCTGGGCATAGGAGATGGTCTGCACATATGCGTTGCCGAACGGATCGGCCAAGACCGCCTGGCCGCAGTCCCTGTCGCCGGTACCGAACTGGCGTATCCACACGGCGCTGCCGGTTGCATCATACCTGGCAAGAAAGGCATCGTAATCCCCAAGGTTCAATCCATCCAGCGAACCGTTGGTCCTGCCTGTAACAAAGGCGTTGCCCTGACTATCGAGCGATACGGATCGGCTTTCCTGAATGGAGGAATTATCGCCGATCTTGCAGCCCCACTGGATTTCATAGGCCGTTTCCGAATGCGCAATTTGCGTCATCGCCAGGATGACCATCGCTACACACGTGATTCTAGTCGGCACGGCCCGTTCCTTTCCCTCGACAACCGATTCGGACGTAGACTCCCGCGCAGAACGGAAACGCAATCGCAATCTGGACATTATGTCCAATTATGATTCGTCTGAAGGGACTTGAGGCACGGGCGAGTGAGCGGGAACGCTCCTGCCTCCGACGTGGATTACCCGCCTGGTCCCTGGGCGGGTGTCGAAGCGCGAATATATTACCGCGCCCCCCCGGGTGCGCCTAGAGGGAAAATAACAAAATCTGCATACATAACCACTTGGCACCCCGAACGCGGACAATCCTAACTCTCCTGCGGTAGCCAGTGAGATAGAGGCGGGTGGCATGGCCTCGCTTGCGTGGCCATGTGTTGCCCTGGGGAGCCAGGAAAGCGGACATGCCCACGCGAGCGTGGGCATGGCACCGGTTCGGGTTAGTGCAAGTCCGCGCGGTGGCGGGACGGAGCCCCGCCATCCTTCCATGCAGGACGTTGAGGATTCACACCAAGCAGATTGAGCTTCCATGAGCAATCGTTGGGAACAACTCAAGGTTGTTGCTGCGGCGACGGTCGCTCTCGCGGCGTTGTCTCCGTCACTTGGCGGTAACGGGCATCAGATCGGGTTCGGTGCCGGACCTCAGCCCCGGCTTACGGGTCTCTTGCCAGTAACCACCATTGTCCCGGACAAGGTTGTCAGACCACAGGATATCGCCGCTTTTGCCCTCGGCTTGGAGCGTATTGCCGTTGTCCTCAATGATATTGCCGATCACCGAGATGCCGACACAGGAGTGCAGGTAAATGGCGTTGAACGTGTTGTGGTGGATGTGACAGTTCACGATGTGAGCGCTGGACTGGACGGCTTTGACCCCAATAGCCCCACAACCGTTCAACTCGCAGTTCTCGACGCGGATATTGTCGCTTCCCGTGACGAGCACCACCTCGCCATGGCATCGGTACTCCGGCAGGGGCTTCACGTGACGAACGCGAACCCCCGAGACCTTCACGTTCTTGCAGTCCTCAATGACGATGACGGCAACGGCTGTGTCCTCGACTCGTACCTGTGTGCCCGGCACGAAGGCTACATGGAGGTTGTTCCTCCCCGCGATGGTCAAAGAGGTCGAAAGCACATAGCGGCCAAAAGGCACATCCACCACTCCGCCGTCGGGCGCGTTGTTGATGAGCTCCTGGAGATCAACCTTCTGAAGCGGGAGGTCTGCTTCCGGAGCGGCAAAGCGACCTTCTCGGATAACCGCTCCCTTGAGACATCTCTGCACTCCTGGATTCTGGCCGTGCCGGACGGCGCATCCGTTGGTCAGCAGCCCGGACAGCATTGCGATGGCGACAAGCAGCAACCGTTCTTTCATGGTCCATGTACCCCATCTGAGGTTGAACAATCCTGTCGCAGGATAGTCTCGGACAGATGCGCGTGCAACCTCAATGCCGCCGGATCACGAAGTGCTTATGTGCTCAAGTGACCAATACGACCGCGTGTGTAATTCCGCGCGGTGGGGATCTGTCCCATCGCGATAGAACCCAAGGTGGCGGGACGGAGCCCCGCCACCCTTCCATGTGAAGAATTGGATGGTTCACCCGGCCGGGTAAGCGTGGCCCTGCCCCCTGCCGAAGCCGGCCAGAGCACCTCTTGAACCCCGCACCCAGGCACGGTCCGTTCACTGCCCGCGTTCTGGTCGTTCCGGCAGCTTCGGTCTTTTTCCAGTCATTGCCCCAGGGATACGGACGGCCATCCGTGCCCCGGGCGTCCGGCCTCGCCCGGCGCGGTACGGGTCCGCTACGGTTTCGGCAGTTCGTAGAACCCATGGCCGATGTAACGCAGCCTGCCCTGACGGACCAGTTCCTGCCAGACGGATTCGGGCCACTCCTTCGGCGGGACGAGGGCGGCAGGGACACCCGAATCCGCGCCCTTGGTAAGCGGGCTGTGGCCGAGCTTCGATTGCTCGTCCAGCACCGTCAGCGACAACCGCTTGCGAAACGCCTGTAATGCCTTCCTGCACGTCTCGGCGTCGGGGGCCTCGACCGCCGCGGCAGGGGCGCGTAGCTGATCGATCAGCGCGGCCAGGCCCGCCACGTCGCGCATGCCCACGACGCCCGTCACCCGGCCTGGCGGCAGTTCCGTTTTCTGGAGCAGCCTGTACGCCTGCTTCCATTCGCCCACGGCCCGGCGAGGATCGTCGTAGCCTCGGATGGTTGTCACCAACTCCTCGAGCTTCCCCGCCGTTTCAGATTCGCCGGCCATGCCAGGACCTTCCCTTCGTACCAGAAAATGGCGTCACTCTGCGACAAGGCGCCGCCCGCGGTATCTGTCGTCTCGCGACGGCAGGCGGAAAGGAGAGCGGAAACAGGGACCGCCCATGCTGATGAAACGTCCCCATTAGGACACCGTGCGAGCCGCATTGCAACGTCTTGACGGCAAGAGCGTCTCACGGACTAGCGACTGCCCAGGCACCGGCCAGGGGCCTTGCCGTGGCAGTCTGCTGGCCCGGCCCGGCGGCCCGCGGTCATTCTGATAGGGACTTGCTCTGTTGAAAACAGTCCAGAATAGGTGCCATGGCCAACCCACGTCTTGGGCGGGCTG
>Ga0315273_10002693_pt1 | contig 21088 bp, 20 predicted proteins | sample YL17G02_0_MG_FD_205753 | JGI IMG/M metagenome (GOLD analysis project Ga0315273, IMG submission 205753) | Sediment microbial communities from Yellowstone Lake, YNP, Wyoming, USA - YL17G02_0 | ecosystem: Environmental > Aquatic > Freshwater > Lake > Sediment | place: USA: Wyoming | collected... | reverse complement strand
ACTACTGGACCCGCACCGACCTAGTCACGCCGTCGATCAACGACGCCCACGGCTCGGGGACCCAGCGCCTGTACTCGTTCCAGGACCTCGCGACCCTCCGCGTGATCAAGCGGCTGCTCGACACCGGGCTGTCGCTGCAGCGGATCCGCAAGGCTGTCGCGCACCTGCGCCAGATGGACGAGCGGCCGCACGGGGTGACGCTCATGTCCGACGGGACCGGCATCTACGAGGCGCACTCGCCCGAGGCGATCGTCGACCTCCTCAAGAACGGTCAGGGCGTGTTCGCGATCTCCCTCGATGCCGTCTGGCGCGACCTCGAGTCCGATGTGCAGCAGGCGCCTCGGGGCCGCGCGGCCGGAGGCTCGTGAGCGCACAGCCCGCCGACGGCGCGCACCTCCTCAAGAGCGACACGGCCCGCTTCGCCCACGCCTCCGAGCGTCAGTTCGCCCGGCTCCTCGACTTCTACGCGATCGAGTGGGACTACGAGCCCACGTCGTTCGACATCGAGTGGGACCGGGACGGCAAGGTCACGCAGCGGTTCACCCCCGACTTCTACCTGCCGGAGTTCGACCTGTACATCGAGATCACGACGTTGAACCAGAAGCTCGTGACGAAGAAGAATCGCAAGGTCCGGCGCCTCCGGGAACGCTACCCCGAGATCACCTGCAAGATCTTCTACCAGCGCGACTACCTGTCCCTGGTGACCAAGTACGGCCTCGAAGATGCATCGGGTTGACCGACGGCCGTAGCCTCGCGACCTCCGTAGACTGCCGGATGTGAGGTTCGCCCCGCACACCGACGACGACGTCCGCGAGATGCTCGCCGGGATCGGCGTCCCGTCGCTCGCCGCGCTCTTCGACCAGATCCCGGCTTCGGTCCGGCTCGACCGTGCTCTCGACCTGCCGCGCGGCGTCTCGGAGATGGAGATCATGGCCGATCTCCGCCGGCTCGCCGCGGGGAACCGCCACGCCGACGAGCTCGTGTGCTTCGCGGGAGCCGGGGCGTACGACCACTACGTGCCGAGCGTCGTGTGGGCGCTCGCGGGCCGATCGGAGTTCTACACCTCGTATACGCCCTACCAGCCTGAGCTCTCGCAGGGGGCCCTCCAGGCGCTCTTCGAGTTCCAGTCGATGGTCTGCGAGCTCACCGGCATGGAGGTCTCGAACGCATCGCTGTACGACGGCGCCACCTCGCTCGTGGAGGCCGCGAGCATGTCGAGGGCCGGCACGCGTGGCAGGGTCCTCGTGAGCGGCGCCGTCGACCCGCGGTTCGTCGAAACCCTCGAGACCCACGGGAAGGGCGCGGGCTACGCGCCCGAGGTCTTCGCTGCCGTCGGGGGCCGCGGCGGCTCGCCAGAGGTCGGCGAGGACGTCGCCGCCGTGGTCGTGCAACACCCGAACTACTACGGCGTGCTCGAGGACGTGTCGGCGTTCGCGGAGGTCGCGCACGAGGGTGGCGCGAAGTTGATCCAGGTCTTCGACCCGCTCTCGCTCGGGGTGCTCGCCCCACCGGGGGACCTCGGCGCCGACATCGCCGTCGCCGAGGGGCAGTCCTTGGGCAATCACCTGAACTACGGCGGCCCGTACCTCGGCCTGATCGCGGCGCGGATGGCCGACGTGCGCCGGATGCCCGGCCGGATCGTGGGGGAGACCAGCGACGTCGACGGCCGCACCGGCTACGTGCTGACACTCCAGGCGCGCGAACAGCACATCCGCCGCGAGAAGGCGACCTCGAACATCTGCACGAACCAGACGCTGATGGCGTTGGCGGCCACGATCTACCTCGCGTGGCTGGGTCCCGAAGGGCTCGCCGAGCTCGGGCGCCAGTGCGCGGCGAAGGCCCGCTACGCCTTCGAGCGGCTCACCGCGCTGCCCGGCGTCGAGCCCCTCGTGCCCGACGCGCCGTTCTTCAAGGAGTTCGCGATCCGGTTGCCACGCCAGGCGGCCGGGGTGCGCGACGCGGCGATCGACCGAGGCGTCCTCGCCGGCGTCCCGGTCCGGGGTGGCGACGGCCATGGGCTCCTCGTCGCGGTCACCGAGCGGCGCGACCGCGGCGAGATCGACGCCCTGGTCGACGCCGTCGGGGAGGCGATCGCCTGATGGACGTCGGGGCGCCGGTCCGCCGCCAGGGCCCGCCGGGGGAGGGGACGATCGCGGAGCGTTCCCGCCCGGGCCGCCAGGCCTTCAGCTTCGCAGCGCTCGACGTCGACCTGGTCGAGATCCCCGCGGCGTTCGCCCGCAACACGCCACCCGGTCTGCCCGAGGTGGGGGAGAGCGACCTCGTGCGCCACTACACGCGCCTGTCTCAGATGAACTACGGCGTCGACACCGGCTTCTACCCGCTTGGGTCGTGCAGCATGAAGTACAACCCGAAGTCCGCGGAGGCCGCGGCCGCCTGGCCGGGGTTCGCACGCGTCCATCCGCTGCAGCCCGACGCCACCGCACAAGGCGTGCTCGAGCTCCTGTGGCGCCTCGAGCGGGCGCTCTGCGAGATCACCGGGATGGCACGCGCCACGTTGCAGCCGCCAGCCGGCGCCTCCGGCGAGCTCACCGGCCTGCTGATCATGCGCGCGCACCACGAGGCGCAGGGGCGCCAGCGCACGAAGGTCCTGATCCCCAACGCCGCCCACGGCACGAACCCGGCGAGCGTTCGACTCGGCGGCTACCAGGCGGTGAGCGTGCCCGCCGACGAACGCGGCCAGGTCGACGTCGAGGCGCTCCGGTCGCTCGCCGACGACGAGGTCGCCGGGCTGATGCTCACGAACCCCAACACGCTCGGCCTGTTCGAGGAGCGCATCGAGGAGATCACGAGCGTCGTGCACGAGGTGGGTGGCCTCGTGTACTACGACGGCGCGAACCTGAACGCGATCCTCGGCAAATGCCGCCCCGGCGACATGGGCTTCGACATCGTGCACATCAACACGCACAAGACGTTCGCGACGCCGCACGGCGGGGGAGGGCCCGGCGCAGGCCCCGTCGGCGTGGTCGAGCATCTGGTGCCCTTCCTCCCGGTGCCCCGCGTGGAGCGAGACGAGACCACCGCCGCCTACCGGCTCGACGTCGACGCGCCGTCGACGATCGGCCGGATGCACGGGTTCCACGGGAACATCGGTGTCCTTGTCCGGGCGTACCTCTACGTCTTCCTCCACGGCGCCGACGGGCTCGAGGAGGTCGCCGAGCGCGCGGTGCTGAACGCGAACTACCTCGCGACGCTGCTGCCCGGGGAAACCCCGCTCGCGTTCCCGGACGGGCGCCCGATGCACGAGTTCGTGGCGACGGCCACCCCGCTCGAGAAGGAGACGGGGATCCGCGCGATGGATCTCGCGAAGCGCCTGATCGACCTCGGCTACCATCCGTCGACGGTGTACTTCCCGCTCGTCGTGGACGAGGCGATGATGATGGAGCCGACCGAGACCGAGACGAAGGAGACGCTCGAGGCGTTCGCCGCGGCGCTCGCTCAGGCGGTGGCCGAGGCCGCGAGCGACCCCGAACTCCTGCATGAGGCGCCCGTCACGACGCCGGTGCGCCGCCTCGACGAGGCGAAGGCCGCACGGCACCTGAAGCTGCGCTGGTAGGGCCCTCCCCGAGGGGCAGGCGGTGCTCCGTGGCGTCAGGCCATGCCCGGGTCGACGTAGTCGTCCGGATGGTCGGTCCAGCCCGGGGCGTCATCCCGAACGTGGACCGCAGACTCCTCGGCCGAGAGACCCGCGTCGGGGTCCGCCGACTCGCGGCGCCCGTCGGCCACCATCGCGGGCTCGTCGTCGGGCCCATCGTGCTCCGTGAGGAGGGGTGTCTCCGCCGGGGTCGGATCGGGCCGTCGCTGCTCCCGGCCCAGCCGCTCGTCGAGGGTCGAGCCGCGACGTTGCTCGGAGGCGGTCACTTGATCGGACTCAGACGCCGCGTGATCGCGCTCGAGGAGGAACGACTCGAGCGCCTCCCCGCCGTCGTCCTCGTCGTCGGTCGGCCCGAGGCCGAGCCCCGAGCGCACGTCATCGATGTCGTCGGCCATGCCCACACCGTACCTCCGGGACGCGCGACACGAACCGTCGGTCAGGCCTTCGCGGCCGAGATCGCCTCGGCGACGACCTGCTCGTCGGGCCCGACGCCCGGGAGCTCGCCGATCCACACGGAGCGCACGATCCCGTCCCGGGAGATCCCCACGACGGCGCGCTTGGTCGCGAGCCGCAGCCCAGAGGGGAGAGGGTCCTCGTAGAGGCCAACGTAGGCCCTGCTGACCTCGTGGTCGTAGTCGGCGAGCACCTCGGCGCCGAACGCGTGTTCGGCGTCCCATACCTTCAGCAGCATCGGGTAATGACCGGTCACGCCGTAGACGGTGACGCCGGCCTCACGGTAGTCCTCGATGTGGTCGCGCACCGCGCACATCTGGGCTTCGCAGACCCCCGTGTAGGGGAGCGGGAAGAACTGGAGGACGACGCCACCCTGGGCGAGTGCGTCGGAGAGGGCGTATGTGGGAGCGTCCGCACCCCACAGCTTGCCGAGGAGCTCGAACTCGGGTGCGCGATCGCCGACGGCGACGGGCATGATCGGTTTCCTTTCGTCGTGCGCCGCGGTTGAGCGGCGGTTGCCTCGATGCTACCGGCGCGCCACCGGTACGGGGGCGGTGGGACCCACCACGTCACGGGGAAGGGTTGCCTTCCTGCAAGGTGATATAACCTGCAAGGTGACATAATGTACGTTATCGGGAATGGCCGGTCACGGAGGGGAGCCTCGCAGCCGGGCCTTGATGCCCCACACCGTGACGAGCCAGAGCGCCTCGACCACGATGCGCCGCGAGATCTTCGAGTTCCCGTGTTCGCGTTCGCGGAAGGTGATCGGCGACTCACCGAGGTCGAAGCCGAGGTTCCACGCGCGCATCACGAGCTCGATCTGGAACCCGTAGCCCTCGGAATGGAACGGCGCGCGGACGAGCTCGGCCAGGAGCTCTCGCCGGTACGCCCGATACCCGCTCGTGGCGTCGTGTGTCGGCACGCCGAGCATGAACCGCGCATATCGGTTCCCGGCGCGCGAGAGGGCGACCCGGGACCGGCTCCAGTTCGTGACGGAACCGCCGGGTACGTAGCGGCTCCCCACGGAGAGGTCATGGCCGGCCGAGGCGTCGTCCAGGAGGGCCGGCAGTTCCGTCGGGTCGTGCGAGAGGTCGGAATCCATCTCGACCACGAGGTCGTACCCCTCCTGCAGGCCGATCCGGAAGCCCTCCAGGTATGCGCTCGCGAGCCCGGACTTGGCGGGACGCTCGATCACACGGATCCGGGGCTCCGCGGCGGCCCGGGCCCGCACGATCCCCGCGGTGCCGTCGGGCGAGGAGTCGTCCACCACCACGATGTCCGCGCCCTGCGGCGCCGCGAGTACCCCGTCGAGCACCTGCTCGATCGTGGCGGCCTCGTCGTAGGTCGGCAGGATCACGAGGGTGCGGTAGCCGGGCGCGAGCGCCGCCGGCGCCTCCCGGGCTCGCCGCCGCCGCCGCGGCAGGATGAAGAGCACCGCCACGAAGGCGAGAGCGAGCCAGGGGAGCCAGTCCCCCAGTCGGACGTACCACGTGGCTTCGTCGGAGGACCGGATGGTGCCCCGCAGGATAGCCGGTTCGAACAGCCCGGCCGACGCGACGACACGCCCTGAGGGGTCGATGAACGCGCTGACCCCCGACACCGCGGCGTCCACCACCCACCTGCCGGTCTCGACCGCGCGCATCTGGCTCATCTGCTGGTGCTGCTCGGACGCGGCCGTGAACCCATAGGACGCGTTGTTCACCGTGACGATGAGGAACCCGGCGCCGTCGCGCACGAAGGCGCGCGGCAGTTCGGGGAAGCTGTTCTCGAAGCAGATCGGCGTGCCGAACGACGGCACGCCGGGCGCGTCGAGCGTGTGGATCCGCTCCCCCGTCGCACGATCGACGGGGATCTGATCGATCGCGTCGACCCACGAGAGGCGTCGGCGGAACGGCACGTACTCCCCGAACGGCACGAGGTGCACCTTGTCGTAGCGGCCGATCAGGTCACCCTCGCCGTCGAAGAGCAGGACGTCGGTGCGCTGGCGGCCGTCGGCGTCGTTCGTCACGGCGCCCACCAGGGTCGGCACGCCGACCGAGGCGATCACGCGGCGCACGCGGTCCATCACCGCGGGGTCGGCGGCTGCCGCGGGATCGAGCGCCCCCTCGCCCCAGACGATCAGGTCGGGCCGCTCCCCCACGGTGAGTCCCTCGTGGGCGGCGATGTTCAGGCTCGCGACCCCGAGGTCCTCCCCCGCCGCCGAGGCTTGGGCGGCTCGGCGGACGTCCACCTGGATCGTGGCGACGCCCACCTCGGGCCCGGTCGCCGTGGCGAACGGGATCGCGACCGGGGCGATCACCACCACGGCCGCGACGCCGACCGGCACGAGCCGCCGCCGTGCGCCGCGCCCACCCGCTGCTCCCACCCACAGCCCGTTCACGGCGACGACCGCGAACGTCACGCCCCAGACCCCGGCGATCGTGGCCAGCTTGAGCGTCACGCGGTTGTCGACCTGGCTGATGCCGACGCTCCCCCAGGTGAAGCCTCCGAGGGGCCAGAGGCCACGCAGCCGATCGAGCACGGTCCACAACGCCGCGGCCCCGAACGCGGTCAGAACCGGCCGCCCGGGGCGGCGGATCGCGGGATAGAGCGCCCCGAATAGGGTGAGGGAGACCGCCATCACGATCGAGAGGGAGATCCAGGCCAGCTCGCCGAACCGCCAGATCCAGTACATCGTGGCGCCGTAGCAGCCGAGGCCGTAGACGAACCCCAGGAGCGCTCCCCGGGCCGGACCTGCGCGCTCGAGGAGCCAGAGGAGCGGCGCGATCGCCAGGAACGCCACGGGCCAGAGCCCCGCGGGTGGGAAGGCGAGCGACAGGACGAGCCCTGTCGCGAAGGAGATCAGGGACGCGAGCGGGAGACTGGGTCGCGCCTTCAGGCGCAGTCCCTGCACCGCATCTTCTTCTTGTCCGCGAGCTGACTCCGGTGCTTCACGAGGAAACACCGGGTGCAGGTGAACTCGGTCTCCTGGATCGGGACGACGCGTGCCTCCGTGGGTTCGGCCAGTCGTTCCTCGCGTGTGAGCGGGACGACCGCCTCGTCCTCGTCGGCGTCCTCTTCCTCGCTGGCCTCCTGCTTGACCAGGAGCTCCTGGATCGACTCGACCTCCGCGCCGGCACCCGCGGCGGCGGGGTCGGGCGGCACGGTGGCGTCCGCGAGCTCGGCCTCGCTGGGCTCGGCTTCATCGTCCTCGGCCTTTTCGCCGTCCTCGATCGGGTCCTCGGTGTCGTTCATCTCATCCCTCCCGTGGGCGGAGCGGTGGCAGACCCCTCCGTCGCGCGCGGATTGTACTGCCGCACCGCGGCGATGCAACGGTGCGCGCCCGAGAACGTCACGATCGGCCGGCGCATCCCCGGAACGCGAATCGGTCTCGGCATAGCCCGTGTCCGGGACACAGATGAGGACCCAAGGGACGTTTGGGGCCGTGACGCCGGGGCGCCACGTTCTCTACTCCGCCTCTTGGGTCCTCGGTGCGTCCCCGCCGGAGCGGTGACGCATGGCGAAGGTAACGTCGGGCTCGTCCAAGGGTCAACCCACGGCGCCCAAGAAGAGTGACAGGACCGCCCTCTTCAGGCGGCGTAGACCTCACGGCCGAGGGAGACCGTCAGGATCGGTGCCGTCGTCGTGAGGTCCACGGCCTCGAACGGATCGACGTCGTAGGCGACGAAATCCGCGTGCATCCCAGGCCCGAGCGCCCCCTTCTTCTCCTCCTGGTGGCCGAGGCGGGCGCTTCCCGTGATGTGGAGGCGGATCGCCTCGACGCGTGAGAGCCGCTGCCGGGGATCGTGGTGGGACTCGAGGGCCGCGACCGCGAGCAGCGGATCGAGCGGCGTGATCGGTGTATCGGATCCGGCTCCCACCTCGACCCCCCGCTCGATCATCGTGCGGATCGGGTTCATCCCGGCCGCCCGCTCGGCGCCGACGCCGACCTCGTAGAGCCCGCCGGGCCTGCCCCACCATAGGTCGAATACCGGTTGGACCGAGACCGCGAGCCCGAGCATCGCGGCGCGCTCGACGGCGGCCTCAGACGCCATCTCGAAGTGCTCGACCCGATGGCGACGCGCCCGGAAGTGCCGGCGCTGGCGGGAGTCGAGCATCCGGTACACCCGCTCCCATGCGGTGAGCACCTGGTCGATCGCGCGGTCCCCGATCGCGTGGACCCCCACCTGGAGACCGGCCGCGTGGCCCCCGTGGAAGAAGCTCACGAGCTCGTCATCGGCGAAGTACGCCGTGCCGTGTCCCTGTCCGTCCGCGTACGGGGCCGCGAGTGCCGCCGTACGGGCACCGATCGAGCCGTCGACCGGCAGATCGCCTCCGATCGAGCCCAGTCCGAGATCGATCACATGCGGGATGTCGGTCGTGGCGACCACGGGCACCGCGTCGACGGGAAGCCGCGATCGCTGTTCGAGGAAGACCATCAGGTCGCGATCCCCCGCCTCGATCGGCATCGACATCTCGTGAACCGAGGTCACGCCCTTGGCGGCGGCCAGCGCGGCCGCCTTCAGCTGGAGCTCCTGGATCTCGTGATCGGAAAGGGTCTCCCGGGTCCACCGGGCGAGCCGCTGCATCGCCTCCTGGGTGACCCGGCCGTCCGGGGCCCCGGTCTCGTCTCGCAGGGTGCCCGGCTCGTCCCAGATGTCGGCCGCACGCAGGGCGGGCGAATTCGCGAGCGCCAGGTGGAAGTCGGTCCGGCGGATCACGAGCGGCCGGTCGGTCACCGCGTCGAGCTCCGCCAGGGACGGGAACTCCGATGCATCCCAGCGACTCTCGTCGAACCCCTGCAGCAACAGCAGGTCGTTCCCCTCCGCTGCCCTCGCCGCGGCGACCTCGAGGAGCTCGGCGCTCGAGCGTACCGTCGCCACCTGCGCGTCGGAGGACGAGAGGCCGGTGCTCGTCAGGTGCACATGCGTGTCGATGAACCCCGGGACGATCGTGGCGCCGGGGAGCTCCACCGTGCGGTCGGACGCCGGGGGCTCGCCGGTGCCCACCCGCTGGACGTGCCGGCCATCGACCAGGAGCCACTCCCCCATGGAGGGGTGCGACAAGGTGTAGATGCGGGTGGAGCGGTAGAGGGTTCTCAATCCGGCGGCATCATGCCACGCCGGGGGCCGCCCCGGGCGAGTTCGACGTGTGCAGGATGGACCGTGACTCGTAGGGGTCTTCGATGATCCTGGTCTTCGCGTCGTGCAGCTCGAGCCCGATCGTGGCGCTCGCGCGATGGAGCTCGGCGAGGGCACGGAGCCCCCCGGCTCGTGACGATGCGAAGGCCACTACGTCGTCGACCCAGCGCAGGTGTGGCGTGTAGCGCGTGCGCAGGGCGTCGTCGAGCACGGCGAGGGTCACGTTGGCGAGCACCGCCGACGCGGCGGGCCCGACGGGGAGCCCGGTGACCCCTTCGTCGGCGAAGGCGCGGAGGCAGACGATCACCCGGTCGATGGCGTCCGGTGGTGCGCCGGCCTCCCGGAGCGCACGCCGCACGACCTCCGGGGAGACCGATGCGAAGCAGTCGCGGACATCGGTGACCACGAGGGCCCGCGTCGCTCCCCCGAGCCCGCGCGCGGCCTCGGCACGCCAGCGCCGGCGCGCCGAGGCCCAGGGAGCGATGCGCACGGCGAGCGATCCCTCTCCCGGTCGCGCCACGGCGCGATCGGCCATGACCTCTCGGCCGAGACGCCTCTCGGCCGCGGGCAGTACCGCGGCTACCGCCGCCGCATACGCGGCCCCGGATTCGGGTGAAAGGGTAGTGAGCCACCGTAGCTTCCCGCTCGGGGCGCGGTGCGGGGACACGCGGGCGGCGGGGGCTGATTCCGGCCGGCGTGGCCAGGGGGCGGAGCGCTCGGACATGTCGCGATCTCCTCCACGGTCGGGCGGCCGGGAGGAGGGTGGCCGCGCTCGGGCTCATGTTCTACCCCGGGCGCGAGGGCAGGGCAATCGGCCGTCCGGGGCAACATCGCTCCCCCGGGGGTATCCCCCTATGATGAGCCCGTGCTGGACGCCCGTGACCGCGACATCATCGCCGCGCTGCAGGACGATGCCCGCGCGACCTACGCCGACGTCGCCGCCCGCGTGGGGCTATCGGCGTCGGCGGTGCACGATCGGGTCCGCAAGCTCGAGGAACAGGGCGTGATCCGCGGCTACCGCGCGGTGGTCGACCCCGAAGCGCTCGGCCTGGTCGTGACCTCCTTGATCCAGGTGCGGCCGTTCGATCCGTCGCAGCCCGACGACCTCCCCGAGCGCGTCGCCGACTTCCCCGAGGTCGAGGATTGCTACAGCGTCGCCGGCGAGGCGAGCTACGTGCTCAAGGTGCGGACGCGCACGACCGGCGAGCTCGAGGAGTTGATCCGCCGACTCCGCGAGAAAGCAGGGGTTGCCACGAGCACCACGATCGCCCTCTCGATCCCGTTCGAGGGCCGGCCGCTGAGAACCTGAGCGCCCGCGTTTCCCGGCGCGATATCCAGATGACGTCGACTTCGGATCCGGCCCCCGGCGACGGGCCGAAGGGTATCCTGACCGCCTGATGCGGCTCTACAACTCGCTCACGCGTGCCCTGGAGGAGGTCGTCCCGGTCGAGCCCGAGCACGTCACGATGTACACGTGCGGCCCGACCGTCTATCGGCATGCGCACCTCGGGAACCTCCGGACCTTCATGCTGGCCGACCTGATCAGGCGGGCGCTCGAGTTCGAGGGGCTGCGCGTGACCCAGGTCATGAACATCACCGACGTGGGACACATGACGGATGAGTCGAGCCCCGAGGCGATCGACAAGATGCTCCTGGCGATGGAGGACGAGGGCCTGTCGCCCCTCGAGATCGCCGAGAAGTACACGCAGGCGGTGTTCGACGATGCGACGGCGCTCGGGATCCGGCCCGCCGACCGGTACCCGAAGGCCACCGAGCACGTCGCCGAGATGATCGCGCTCACGCGGACCCTGATCGAGCGGGGCCACGCCTACGTCGTCGACTCGGGCAGCGTGTACTACGACGTGACCTCGTTCCCTGGGTACGGCGCGCTGAGCGGCAACACGCTCGACAACCTGCGCGAGGGGCATCGGGACCTCGAGACCGACAGCCGCAAGCGCAATCCGGCCGACTTCGCCCTGTGGAAGTCCGCGGGTCCTGGCCGGCTGATGAAGTGGGACTCGCCGTGGGGCGAGGGCTTCCCTGGCTGGCACGTGGAGTGCTCGGCGATGTCGATGAAGTACCTGGGCGAGCGCTTCGACGTCCACACCGGCGGTACCGACCTCCGGTTCCCGCACCACGAGGACGAGATCGCCCAGAGCGAGGGCTCCGTCGGTCATCGCGTCGTGAGCGTATGGGTCCACGGCGGTCATCTCCGCCTGGCCGGCCAGAAGATCGCGAAGTCGACCGGGAACGTCGTGCGCGTCCACGAGCTCGAGGAGCGGGGCATGGATCCGCTCGCCTTCAGGTGGCTGACCTTCCAGACTCGCTATCGGAGCGAGATGGACTTCGCCTGGGACTCGATGGAAGATGCCGACCGGCGCGTGAAGCAGCTCCGCCGGCATATGGCCGAGTGGGCACCGGCCGCCGCGGAGCTCGGTGCGGGGGCGCGTGACCTCGATGCGCGGTTCCATGAGGCGGTGGCCAGCGATCTCGATCTGCCCACCGCGGTCGTCATCGTGAACGAGCTCGACCACTCGGCCGACGTCACGCCGGGCGAGAAGTACGCGCTGCTCGCCACGTGGGACCAGGTGCTCGGCCTCGACCTTGAACGCGAGGCGCGTAGCGTCTGGGCGATCTCCCCCGACATGCAGGCGCTGATGACCGAGCGCGACGCCGCCCGGGCCGAGAAGGACTACGCCACCAGCGACCGGATCCGCGACGAGCTCGCGGCCATGGGGCTCGAGGTCATGGACACCGCCGAGGGCACGAAGGTACGCCCCCGCGACTAGCCTCCGTCAGTCCACCACCTGCAGCTCGCGCGTCGAGCGGTTCAGTCGCTCTCCCCCGTCGGCCGTCACCGTGACGATGTCCTCGATCCGCACGCCGAACCGGCCCTCGAGGTAGACGCCGGGCTCGATCGAGAACGTCGTGCCGGGCTCGAGGACCCAGTCGTTCCCCTCAACCATGTACGGCGGCTCATGGACCTCCAACCCGATCCCGTGGCCCGTCCGGTGGATGAAGCGCGCGCCGTAGCCGGCGTCGTCGATGATCGCGCGCGCCACGCGATCGATCGCCTGGGCCTCGACCCCGGGCCCGACCGCCCGGAAGGCCGCCTCCTGCGCCTCCTGAACCACTCGGTAGACCTCCTCGAACCCCGCGGGCGCCTCACCGACCACGACCGTGCGGGTCGTGTCGGAGTAGTAGCCCCCGAGCTCGCCTCCGAAGTCGAGCACCACGGCGTCACGCGGGAGCATCGTTCGGCCGGTGGGCTCGTGGTGCGGCGAGGCCGAGTTCGGCCCGCTGGCCACGATCGTGAAGTCGGCTCTCGTGTGGCCGTTGCGCACGAGGAGGTCGGCGAGGTCGGCCGCGACCTCCTCCTCGCGTCGCCCCAGGAATCCCATGCCGCGGATCTGACGGAAGGTCTCGTCGGCCCCACGGCCCGCTCGTCGCAGGGCCGCGAGCTCGTCCTCGTCCTTCCTCGCGCGGAGCCGGCCGATCACGGGCGAGGCGGGCGCGAACGCCGCATCGGGCACCGCGGCCTGGAGCCCGATCAGGTGGGCGGACCAGAGCCGGTCGCCCACCGCCAGACGTCCCCTGGCCGGGAGGAGCCGCGCAACGATGCCGTACGGGTCGACCCCGTCGGTCCAACCGACCAGCTCGATCTCGCCGCCGACCGGCGAGCCGGCCGCAAGCGGCCGTTCAAGCTCCGGCACGAGCATCGTCGGCTCGCGATCGGGACGCAGCACCAACAGGGTGGGGCGTTCCAGGGGCATCGGGTCGTAGCCGGTCAGGTAGGCGAGGTCGGGGGAAGGCGCCACCACGACCGCGGCGAAGCCCTGCGCGGCCGCCTCACGGGCGGCGCGAGCGAGGCGGTCGGCGTACCGGGCGTTCACAGCTTGAACAGGATCCGTTTGGGGACGACCTGGAAGGTGGCTGGGGTCGTGCCCAGCACCTCCCCGTCGGCCACGATGGGCAGGGGCCGGTCGGCCTCGACCGCCACCCGGATCTTCGCGTGCATCTCGTGGATGTGCGGGTCGGGGACGTGGTCGCCGTGTCGGTAGATCCGCGGGAGCATACGGAACGCGTCGGAGCGTGGTCCCCGGAACACGAGCGCGTCGAGCACGCCATCGCCGGGGAACGACCGCGGCGACATCCGAAGCCCCGCGGACGTGAACTGCGCGTTCGCGACGATCACGTTGAACGCCCTGCCCTCGAAGGTCTTCATGTCCGCGTCCACCTTGACCGACGCGGGACGGGTTCGCACGTAGGCGCCCCAGAACCCGAGGAAGCGGCGGGCGTTGCCGAGGCGTGAAGGTAGGCGCGCGCTCAATCGGGCAACGGCAGCCCCCAGGCCCACCTCGACGAGGTTCGCGGCGTATCTCGTGCGCCGCTCGCCCGACGCGTCGGTGTAGCCGATCTTGATCACGTCGAACGGGTACGTGTTCGACCCCGCGAGGTGCCGGCAGCCGCCATCGGTGTCCTCGGGCAGGCCGAAGCTCCGCACCAGATCGCAGCCCGAGTTCGCGGCGACCACCCCCAGCACCGGCTGCTCCACCAGCGGCTCGCCGTCGACGAACATCCCGTTCACGACCTCCTGCACCGTGCCGTCGCCGCCCACGGCAACCACGAACCGGCGTCCGTCCTCCATCGCCTCGCGTGCGAACCGCGTCGCGTCCCCGGGCGCCCGGGTCACCTCGAGCGCGAAGTCGAGACCGTTCGCGGCCAGGGCGCGCTCGAGGGCGGGCAGCTCCGCGGCGACACGTCCGCGTCCCGCATGCGGGTTCGCGATGACGGCCAGGGCACCGAAGGGGCTGGTCATGAGGATCGAATGGTAACGACCTAGACGCCCGTGTACGCGATGACCCCACGGAAGACCGCCATGCGACCGCCGCGAACGAGCGCCGCGGTCTCGGGCGGCGCCACCTCCTCGATCTGGCGAAGCAGGTCGAGGAGCTGTTTGCAGTTGCGCACGAAGTCCCCGGGGGCCATGTCGGTCTCCCGTAACACAGCCTCGAGCGCCTGGCCGCCGGCCCAGTGGTAGATCGGCACCGCGAACCCCGACTCCAGCTCGCGGCACAGCTGCACCTGGTGCTCGTCCTCGGTGCGACGCACCGTGCGCCAGATCCGTGTGAGGCGTTCGTACCGCTCCTCCGTGAGCGGCGTGGGCATGCCGCCGGCGAGCGGCACGCGCTCCCTCCCCTCGTACACCATCGTCGAAAGGAGCGCGGCCACCTCTGCTGGCGTGAGCCCTTCGAGCAGCCCGGCCCCCAGGGTCTCACCCACCAGGAGATCGCCCTCGCCGTAGACCCGCGAGAGCGTGCGTCCCTTGTCGGTGATCGACCACGCTTCGACGTAGCCGAGGGCCTGCAGGACGGCAAGCACGCGGTCGAACTGGCGGGCGAGGGTGTCGGTGCGCACGCGGATCCGACGCTCGACGCCGCGGAGCTGTTGCTCGAGCGTGTCGGCGCGCTCGGCCCATCGCACGTGCTTGGCGAGCTCGGGGCAGGCGTGGCACGGGTGCGCGCCGGCGCGCTCCTCGAGGCGGGCGGCCTCCCGCTCGACCGCCGGGTCGACGCGATGCCGGGCGGACTTCGGGGGCTTCACGTGGAGCGACACAAGCTTGGCCGCCACGTCGCGGCGGTACCGTGCGCTCCGGCTGCTCCCCGACCGCGGCAGGGGGATCCGCGTCAGCACCACGGGCGGCTCATCGAAGTCCTTCGTCGTCACCCGGAAGAACGTCCGATCCTGCGAGAGCACGGTCGGCTTCCCGTCGCGAGAGGACACCACCACCGCGAGACCGCGACGTTTCGCCTGCGTGACGTGGATCACCTCGCCCGGGCGGAGCTTCGTCACGGCGTCGCGGACGGCGTCGGCCTGGGTCCGCTCGCGGCCGCGGCGGTCGTCGTCGCGGATCTGCCGCGCCTTCCCGCACATCGTCCAGTACTCCGCGAAGTCTCCGAGGTGGCACACCATGTTCGCGCGGTAGCCCTCGAGAGCGTCCAGATCCTGTTGCCGTGTCTTCGCCAGCGCCACCACCCCACGATCGGCCAGGAACTGTGCGAACGACGAGTTCAACAGGCGGTGGGCCTGCTCTCTCGTGTAGTTCCGTACGAGGTTCACGGCCATGTTGTACGAGGGCCGGAACGATGAGGTCAGGTTGTAGGTCCGCGTGGCGGCGAGCCCGGCAACGCGCTCGAACGGGACCTGCCGCTGGTAGACAACCACCGCGTGGCCCAGGGGATCGATGCCCCGACGCCCCGCCCTCCCGGTGAGCTGCGTGTACTCCCCCGGGGTGAGGATCTCGTGTCGCTCTCCCTGGAACTTCCAGAGGTCCTCGATCACGACCGTCTTCGCAGGCATGTTGATGCCGAGCGACAGCGTCTCGGTGGCGAACACCACCTTCACGAGCCCGGCCTCGAACAACTCCTCGACGGTCTCCTTGAAGGCCGGTAACATCCCCGCGTGATGGGCGGCGATCCCGGCCGTCAGCCCGTCGAGGAAGTCGAAGAACCCGAGCGTCTCGAGATCCTCTTCGTCCATCCAAGCCAGGCGGGCCTCGGCGCGCTCCCGGATGTGGTCGGCCTCGGCGCGGGTCGTGAGCCTGATCCCCGACTCCCGCAGCCAGCGCACGCTCTTGTCGCAGCCGGCCCGGCTGAATACGAAGTAGATCGCCGGCAGCATCCCCTCGTCTGCGAGTACCTCCACGACCTCTTCGCGCTTGGGCACGTACACCCGCCGATGCCCCTCTCGGGGACGGGAGGACTGATGATGCTGCGGGGTCCCGCTCCCCCGCCGGTAATACGTCTTCGTCTTCAGCTCCTGCTGGTCCAGAGAGACGACGTAGGGATTGGGCAGGAGGATGCCGTCCTGCTCGACGTGCATCGGGTGGAGCCGGTGGCCCACGAGGTAGTGGTGCTCCAAGGGGACGGGCCGCTTCTCCTCGATCACGACCCTCGTCTCGCCGCGGAGGGTGCCGATCCACTCTCCGAACTCCTCCGCGTTGCTGATCGTGGCCGACAGGCACACGACGCTCACGCTGAGCGGCAGGTGGATCAGCACCTCCTCCCAGACGGCGCCGCGGTACGGGTCCTGCAGGTAGTGCACCTCGTCCATCACGACGCTGATCAGGCCGGTCAGTGAATCGCTGCGCTCGTAGAGCATGTTCCGCAGGACCTCGGTCGTCATCACGACCACGGGCGCCTCGCCGTTGATCGTGTTGTCGCCGGTCAACAGCCCCACGTTCGCGGCGCCGTGCTTGGCCACCAGGTCGCCGTACTTCTGGTTGGAGAGCGCCTTCAAGGGCGTGGTGTAGAAGGCCTTCCCGCCCTTCGCCATCGCCCGCTCGATCGCGAACTCCGCGACGACGGTCTTCCCGCTGCCGGTGGGCGCGGCGACGAGCACCGACTCGCCTCGATCGATCGCGTCGATGGCATCGAGCTGGAACGTGTCCAGCGTGAACGGGAACTCGGCGGCGAACGCCGCGGGGGTGGTCACGAGCCCCAGTCTACGGGCGGCCGGACCCTCGAACGGCCAGTCCGCAGCGCGCCAGGAACGGCCGAAGGGCGCCCTCGAACGCGTCGGGGGCCTCGAGGTTGCTGAGGTGACCGGCACCCCCGATCGTGACCAACTCGGCGCCGGGGATCCGGTCGGCGATCGGGGCGGTGACCGCGGGCGGGATCAAGGTGTCGCCCTCGGAGGTCACCACCAGCGCGGGTACGTCGATCGTGCCCAGGTCGGGACCGGAGTCCTTGCGCTCGGCCATCCCTCGCGCGGCGGCCGCGATCGAGGCGGCGGGCTGGTCGGCGATCAGGTCCCGCACGACCGCGCGCAGCGCGTCGGGGGCGCCCTCGCCCAGCAGGGGTGGCGGGCTCGCGACCAGGAACCCGCTCCCCTCTCCCTCGAGTCGGGTTGCGAGCGCCCGGCGCCCTTCGGCCGCCTCGGGCGTGTCGCCCTCAGCCTTCGTGTTAGCCAGGACCAGTCCGGTCACACGGCCCCTGGCCATGCGCCACAGCTCGAAGGCCACGTAGCCGCCCATCGACAGGCCGCACACGACCATCCGGTCGATCCCGGCGGCGTCGGCCGCCTGCAGGCACCGGTCGGCCGCGGCCCCCATCGACATCACGCGACCGGCATCGGGCGTGCCGCCGAAGCCCGGGAGGTGAGGCGCCACGGCCGGCACCTCGGCGGCGAGCGACGCCACCTGTGCCCGCCACATGCGGGCGTCGAGCGGGAACGCGTGGATCAGGAGCAGTCCTTCGGTCATCGGATGCCTTTCGCGTCGGGGCCGACGACCACGGGGAGGGCTCCCGGCAGCACCTCGAAGGTGGCCGGGAGGGGACCCACTCGCTCGCCGTCGGCATACACCTGCACCTTGCGGTTCGCCTCGACCGTGACGGCGCTCGCCCGCAGCATGCGGACCTTCGGGTGACTCCCGTGTGAGCCGGTGAACACGCGTGGGAACGCCCGGAGGAAGGCCGCCTTGCCGAGCGCCTCGACGATGCACACGTCGAGGAGCCCGTCGTTGACGTACGCGCCCGGCAGCACCTTCATGCCACCGCCGAACTGGCGGCCGCTGCCGACCACCGTGAGCATCGCGTCGACCGACAGCGGCTCGCCGTCGATCGTGAGCTCGTAGTGCGCCGGCGAGAACCGCGACAGCGTCTTGATCACGGCGGCGACGTAGGTGCCGGTCCCGCCGAGGTTCACCGTCATCGCGTTCGCGGTCTCGTTCACCTCTGAATCGAAGCCCGCGCCGGCGATGTTCACGAAGTGCCGCCGCTCCACGCCCGCGACCAACGACACCACGTCGATCTGGACGATCTTCGGGTTCGCGAGCAGCCGCACCGCCGCGTCGAACTTGCCGGCGCCGATCACCTTGGCGAAGTCATCGCCCGTGCCGGCGGGGAGCACGGCGAGCGCGGCACCCGTGCCGAGCAACGCGTTGGCGCCGAGGGAGACCGTCCCGTCGCCTCCGAGGACCGCGACGATCTCGGCGCCCTCCTCGGCCGCACGCCGGGCGGTCGTCTCGAAGTCGCCTGCCGACTCCGAGACCCTCACCTCATGCTCGACGCGCAGGGCGTGCAGGATCGCGTCGGCCTTCCCGATCAGGCGTCCCGCCTTGCCGCGCCCCGCGGTGGGGTTCGCGACCACCACGACGGGCGCGGCGGTCACGAGATCGTCACCGGCCTACGCCCCGCCGCCGGGGAGCCCCGGGATCGGCCCCGGAGGGATGTTCGGCACGCCGCCGGCCCGCAGCGCGGACTGGTACTCCTGCCAGCCGGCGTTGAAGACCAGGGCGGCGCTGTCGCGCAGGTCGGCCGCGAGCTTCGAGAGGTCTTCGACCTGGGCGGGATCGGTCGACCGCGCGGCCAGCGCCGCGGCCTGGGCCGCCCGTCGGTAGAGCTGGAGTCCCTCCAGCATCCGTTCCTTCGAACTCGTGAACGTGGTCGCCTGCACCTCGTCGAAGCCCTGGTCCCGGATCGTCCCGGTCAGGTCGAAGCCGTCGATCGCATCGATCGCCTTCTTCGCGTTCGACTGAGCATCGGCGAAGGCCTGCTCGGCACCGGCGGGGACGGTCCCCTTCTTGGCCATCGCGTCGATCGCGGTGCTCATGTCGACGAAGATCGTGGGCGGCAGCCCCTGGTTCACCGTGCCCGCCTGGGCGATCGCGCCGTCGGCAGCCGTCTGCCAGGCCGTCGCTGCCGCCAGCTTCTTGCCGGCCGCCTTCGCCTCGGCCGAGGCGGAAGCCGCGGCGTCGGCCTCGGCTCGGTTCTGACGCAGCCCGTTCGTGACCCAGACGACGAGGGCCATGGCGAACAAGCCGACGACGAAGGCGGCCGTCACCTGCACCCATCGGCGCTGGGGCCAGGGGGTCTTGATCTCGACGGGCGCCCGCCGAGGTGCCCGGGCCACCGGCTTGCTCTTGCTCTTCGGCTTGCGCTTGCCCTTGATCGCCATCGAACTCCTACTTCTTCAGGAGGCGACCGATGATGATAGCGGCCTCGTAGAACAGGTACATCGGGATCATCATCGCCAACATCGTGTACGGGTCCGAGCTCGGCGTGATGATCGCGGAGAACACCGCGATGAACAAGATCATGTAGCGGCGCCAGGATCGGAGCCGTCGGGAGCTCAAGATGCCCACGAGCTCGAGGAACACCAGCAGCACCGGGAACAGGAACGACACGCCGAACGCCAGGGTCACGAGCACGATGAAGCTCACGTACCGGTCTGCCGTGAGGATCGGCGCGAAGCCCGCGCCCGCGAACCCCAGGAGGAAGGCGAGGGCCCTCGGCAGGGTCCAGTACGCGAAGGCCGCCCCGAGGAAGAACAGGAAGGTCGCCGACGCCACGAACGGGATCGCGTACTTGCGCTCTCCCTGGGTCAGGCCGGGGTTCACGAACGCCCACAACTGCCACAACACCACGGGGAGCGCCACGGCGAGGCCCAGGTACACCACGATCTTCATCTTCACGAGGAACGGATCGATGAGGCCCGTGAAGACGAGGTCACACCCGGCCGGGGGACGCGCCTCAGGGTGCAGCTTGACGTAGTCACAGAACGGCGCTCGGATCAGGTCCATGAAGTACGGATAGAGGAACCACCCGACGATCGACCCCAGGCTCACGGCGATGAACACCACGATCAGGCGATGGCGGAGCTCCTCGAGATGTTCGACGACGGTCATCGTGCCGCGCTCCTCGACGGAGCGGCGTCGGAGCCTAGGGATCAGCGGCATGCCCGGGCGCTACTCCCCCGACGCCGGCGGGTCGGCCGGGATCGGAGTGTCCGCGTCCGCGTCCGTGTCCGTGTCCGGTTCGGCTTCCTCGGCGGCGGAAGCGGTCGATGGATCCCCGACCGGCTGGGTCGCCGCGGGTTCTGTCTCGCCGGCGACGTCGGCCTCGGTCGCGGGCCGAGGCGTGCGGTGCAGGGTCGGCCGCGGTGTCTTCGGCGGCGTGACCGGGTCCATGCTCAGGTCGAGCTTGACCATGTCCTTGACCTCGTCCTGCACCTTGCGGAACTCGCTCAGGCCCCGGCCGATCGTGCGCGCGAGCTCGGGCAGCTTCTGAGGTCCGACGACGACCAGCGCGATCACGAGAACGAGGAGGAGCTCGGGAGGGCCGATGTTCAACATGATGGGGAGGATGTTCTTCCGCAGCGCACGCTACTACCGGGGGTCAGGGTCGGGCCTTCCCTGGCGGCGAGAGGTTCGCGGCGCGGTCGGAGGCGCGGGCGGCCTCGCGGCCCAGGTCGTCCACGACGGGCTGGGCTTGTTCCTGGAACCTGCGCGCGGTTCTGCCCAACAGCAACGCCTCCCGGACCAAGGCGATCATGAACACCAGCACGGCCGCGGTCGTGACGGCGGCGATCAGATACCAGAAGAGCAGCCAGGGGCTCACGGAGCGATGCTACACGAGGCGGTGCGGCCGGAGAAGGGGCCCGAGACGGCCCCGTTCAAGCCCCGCCGCTCGAGGCGAGGAACTCCTTGATGTAGCGCTCGTCCTCGAGGAGGTAGTGGAACTCGATCACGTCGTCGATCGAGAACGAGGGCCCCGTCGGGAGCGGTCCGCGGGGGTCGTCGTCCGTCTCGTCGAAGAGCTCCGGATGACCTACCAGCGTGTCCTCCGTCTGGTCGATGTCGACGCCGGCGGAGACGAGCAAGGCCACGATCTTGCGGTCGGCGCGCTTCTCGACGTCGTCCTCGCAGCTCGGGCAGGTGAACCGGTAGCTCCCCTCTCGTCCGTTCTGACGGACCGACAGGAGGATGGCCTCGGGACCCATGTCCACTTCGCCACATCGGGGGCACGTTGTGCGGATCGTAGTCATCTCAGGGGAGCTATCGGTCCGGCCTCGGCGGCCCTTGAGCGTTCCCGCGCGGAAGAGGGCTACCTCAGAATGCCCA